>Ga0209337_1002653_pt1 | contig 12847 bp, 7 predicted proteins | sample LinPmetageLP53_FD_184044 | JGI IMG/M metagenome (GOLD analysis project Ga0209337, IMG submission 184044) | Marine viral communities from the Pacific Ocean - LP-53 (SPAdes) (version 2) | ecosystem: Environmental > Aquatic > Marine > Oceanic | place: Pacific Ocean | collected 2010-02-08 | reverse complement strand
GTCCTAATGCCGTTGCTGAATTAAGAACGTTAGCACCTTCGATTGACGGAAGGTTCTTTCCAATTAATCACGATCAGTTCAAGAACGTATGGAGAAGAATGTTATCTAAATTAAAAATCCACGTTAGATTCCATTTGCTTCGACACGAATGGGCTAGTCGAATGTTTGAGAACGGTTGGGATATATCAGCTGTTGCAACACAGGGAGGGTGGAGAGATTGGAAAGTTTTGCGCAGATATACTGCTTTAACTCCCGAATATCTTGCTTCTAAATTTAAACAGACTCAATAAATTGAGTCATAATGTCCCCGCCTACGGCGGGGGTTCCCCTGTGTACGGTATTGTACGGTGAAAGGATTGTGCGGGATATTAAAACACTTTGGCTAAAATAATTTTGTGATATAAACGTTAACAAGTTCATTGTTCTTTCTAACAATGCGAGGTCTTAAATTTAAAGAGGACACTCACACAAATAAATTTCTTTAAAACAGCAGAACGGTGATAAGATGAGTTGTTTTATGAGTATAGGAATTTTGAATAATAATAATCTAGATTATTTCGATGACGTTATTTTAATAACGTTCATCAGTATTTCCACGAGTTTCATAACAATATCATTATTAACGGTTTAACGACTGTTCCTGCTGTTTATGAAAATTGAGTAGGGAAGATTCACCGTCTTCCCTCTCGCAAAGAAGCAGGAAAAATAATGAACAATAAAATACTAAACACAAAGGGTTTAAGTGTGTTTCAAACACTCTTAACTGAATGGCGTTATTCAATAGCGATAAGAAATTGGAGGACGTCAATATTTAGACCAATAAAAAGAACGGTCTATAACCTAACGTTAAAACCATATTATTATTTAAAATGGTTTGAGTTAGTTGACGCAACACACGAAGCAGAAAGAACGATATTTAAAAGGTGGAAGTTAAGAGATCCTTTAATTATTGAAGTACAAGTTAGAGAACACGAAGGATTTCACAAACGTTGTGGAAGTGATGATGTTGTGAGAGATCGTGTCTATAAGAGATATCTTTGGAACCCCTTATCTAAATATAAATATTTCGAAACTAGTTATTATTGCAACGAATGTTTATTCGATCCCGTTGAACGATATTATTCAAGTGGTGGTGATGAAGGAGGATTCTTCTTCGGATCTAATTCTGATTGGAGCGAGTTTGAAGAATTAGAGAATGAAGAGAAAGGAGGTTCACTATGTCTATAAAAAAATGCAGACCTAAACCATACGAAAAAAAGACTTATACAAATCAAGATTTCATTGATGAGTATAAAAAACTTTTAGAAGCGTGGCAGATATTTTTCAAACACAAAGACAAAGTTTGGGAAACATCTTTTGCAAACGATAAAAAGTTGATGCAAATGCAATACAACAATTGGTATCTAGAGGAAACTAACAAAGAATTAATAACAATAATTCAGAAGTTAGATCCTGCTTATAACCTGACAAAATTCTTTGAAGAAAAAGAAAAAGAATTAAAGAAGAAGGAGTCAATTGATGAGTAGCATTGAAACAGCCGAAGCCCTAATAAAACAGGGCTTTGCGATCGTTCCATTAAAGAAAAATAAAAAACATAATACGGATACAGATATTCTTGAACGTGATTATACGGTTCAAGATGTTTTAAATCCTATTAATAACGCTTGGGACAGCGACGGCAATCTAGGGATTAATTTAAAAAAATCTAAATTAATTGACATAGATCTAGAGAAGAAGTCATCAATACACTTTGGATCTAAATGGTTGCCAAAAAACACTCTAACACTTGGAAGCGGACATAAGGGGATCACTCATTATTTTTATAAAAATATAAATGATGAAGAAACTCAAACGTATGACAAGTCTTTGATTGAGTATAGATGTGACGGACAAACAGTTGTTTATGGATCTACCGTAGATAAAGACTCGGGACAATTAGTTGAACGTTATTGGGATAGGACTATTGCTCCTGCACCTGCTCCAAAGAATCTTCAAGAGATAGCAAAAAAAATATATTTTGCTTCTTGGTTAGCTGATTCAAGAGAATGGGCTAATGCAAATGAAGGAGCTTTGAAGTTAGATAGTTGTATCAAACGTTATACGACTTGGAATGAAACAGAACGAGAGAATTTCCTTATGGATTTTTTTTCTTATGTACTTCCGCAAGGACATAGAGATCTAACTGAAAAAAAGTTTCAACGTATTGTTAATAGCAATAATAAAGAAACTAAAAACTCGGGTTATCAATCTTTCTCAAAGCATTGTGATATTCCTCCGCCGATGATGAAAAAAATGCTCGGGGTTATAGGAAATATGCCTAGTGGTGATGAGTATGAAAAAACACCGTCTAGAAGGGATTTTAAACGCAACGGCGTTGATATGAACGCTTTAATGAATAGGGACATACCTCCATTAAAATTTGCTGTTCAAAATATTCTTCCAGAAGGTTTAGTTATGATCGCGGGAAGACCTAAAGCAATGAAGAGTTGGACAATGTTAGATCTAGTTTATTGTGTTGAGAACGGAGCAAAGTTTTTAGGACAAGATGTTGAGAAAGGGAACGCATTATATCTTGCACTAGAAGACTCCGAACGAAGATTAAAAGATCGTGTTTTAAAACTAGGACACGCTTTTAATAGAATACACCCGACTGTTGACGTTGAAGCACCGTACATAGGTTTCGGATTAGAGGAAGATATTCAGAAATGGATTGATGAATCTAAAAGTCCTAGACTAATTGTTATAGATACTTTGGCTCGAATAAAACCGAGAGTTAAAAGATCAAACGGTACTGCATACGATTTAGATAATGAGTTATTGAGAAACTTGCAGAAGTTAGCAATTTCAAACGGGATATGTATTGCGATGATCTCTCACTTATCTAAAACACAAACGGATTATTCTTTCGACAGAATAACAGGATCAGCAGGACTCCAGGGAATGACAGACGCTATGTGGTTAATTGATCGAGGCGATACTGAAAATTCTAAAGCTAGTATTACAGGAAGAGGAAGGGACATTATGGACTTCTCATATGAGGTTAAATGGAACGACCAAACTTGGAAATACGAGTTCGTTGGAAATAAAGTTGAGATTGAACGCAATGAAAATAGAGCTTCAATACTTAATGCAATGACTTGCCTGTACTTACAGGATCAAGAGAAAAATAGACAAGTGAAACCTTCGCAAGTTTATAAATATCTAGATCATAAAGCACAGTCCAAAGAAGCAAAGAATATATCTAGAACGATGTTGAGAATGTGTGAAGGCGGAGAAATTTCCACAGGATCAAAGTTCGGAAATTATATGCTTAATAATTTAGTGAAAGACGAGGAAGTTCCTTTCTAAAGATGTATGTCGTACCTGTCGTTATAGTCGTAGTTTTAATTTTCTACGACTACTACGACTACGTTTAATTGTGTATAGAGCCGTCCAAACTTGCCGTGAAGATTCACGTACGCTAAATTCGTAATTGTTAATATTAACGTTATGGATAAATTTAAACTAACACCTTCGGAGTTTGCAAAAATGCTAGGCATATCAACGTCTGCTGTACGTCATCAAAGAATAAATGGAAAATTAGAAGGACAATACGTTCAAAAAGATTCAAAATACTTTTATGCTCCCCCTGGCAAGAGCCGTCCAAACAAGGTTCCCCTCACGCCGTACTCGAACCCTAAATTCACGGTCGGCGATCATATCTCGGCGTACCGTCCAAAGAAATACAAGAGTTATTATTATAAAAAAAAGAATAGAAATGTTCCTTATGATCAAACTAAATATAATAATGCACCGAACGGATATCAGCTTCAATTAACAAATGATCTACGGACTAAAGCTAGAATAGACTCGAAACTAAAAGCGAGTGATCTTGAATACATAACAGATGATCTAGTTAGAGAGATTCAAATTAAAAAAGCAAAAGAGAAAGCTGATCGAGTTGCGAAGTTGCGCGACGCTCAAAAGAGATCCATTGAGCCTGTTCAATTCAATCGTCTGTCAGCGTACCGAAATCTAGTTGCCCCCGAACCAAGAATGACAGGTCGTTGGTACAATCATAGAGATCAAAAAATGGAGGACTACGATCAACCTAAAATAGATTGGTCTAAAAAATATTATGGTTAATGCAGAATTAATAAAAGAAAATACAAAGTTAAGAGAAGTCTTAAATGGCTACGTAGAAAAACAAATGAAAAGAAGAACGTATATGAGAGAGTATATGCGAAAAGCTAGAGCAGAAGGCAAACTAGAGATTTGGAAAAATAAGAGGAAACAAAAAAATGAAGATAGCAGAATATAATCAAATGATGGCTTATCTAACTAGACCAAAAGTTAGAGATGTTGATTTCGGTTTAGGCGATACAAACGTTGAGTCTTTGGTTCCCGATTCTAAAGAAAATTTTAAATACACACCAATTTCTAAAAAGAAAAATAGAGATCCCGATATTTATGAGATCCAACACGAATTAAATAAATATAGAGCTAAAGAAGATCAATTAAAGGAGTTCGATTCAATGGACAGAACCACGTTCCCTAGTGATCCAATACAGCAAAAGAAATTAAAAAAAATAGAAAAAGAAGAATCTATATTTTCAGACATATTAAAAAATATGAAAGTTAAACCCTCTAAACAACGTTCAAAAAAACCTACAAAGAAAGTCGCAAAAGCTGATGACGACAAACAAAAACCAAAACCAAAGCCAAACGGAGTAGATACTGATCCTCCTGTTAATATAATCCCGTTCCCGTTTGACCGAGCAAATGAGAAACCTTGGTATGAATCCAATAGAGATCCAATGAACGATATGACTGTTGAAGAATATATGTTGATGAAACAAAAAGAATATGACGCTAAAGCAACAGCACGTGCTTTAGAAGTTGGTATTGGAAAACTTTTCAAATAAAAATTTTATAATATTTTTTCAAAGACGCTATTTCCCCGTTTCGAAATTCTCGTCTATCTATGACCAAACGTTAGTCTAAAGGTAGATCTATTAGGTACCATATTCTTATTTAAAGGGGTGGGGGTGTTTAGCAAAAAGTGAGTTCGAGATCCAATAGGATCCATATCGTTTATGTCTTCTTTTGGAAGACAGGAGGAGCGGAGTCGCCGAAGGCGACGGAGCGACGACTCTATAAGTTTAGACTCATTAAAATAATACCGTTTAAGATTCCATACAGACTCATACAGAACGAACAGGAGCGACGACCGAAGGGAGGAGCGACTGATCAATGTCCCGTGTCCTTGACTCTCTAACGCTTAATTCTTCGACTCATTTTCGACTCTTTCGATCCACTAAAATGTTGGACAGGGATTCCTGGGTATGGCATATTGAGTCAGCGAATAACTATTGTTGTTCCTACAGAAAGAAGAATAACAGGAGGAAAGTTTTTTTAGGTTTTGGGTTCACGCACAGGACTCATAAGCCTGGGGTCGGCGGTTCGAATCCGCCTCTCGCTACCAGATTTTCCCAGACAGGGATTAAGTTATTTGAGTAGCACATAAAAAAACAATCCTTCACTAGAGTGTTTCGATCCAAATCCGACACACTCGGAAAGGAAATATGGCTACGATAAGAAAGCACTATAAGAAATGGCAAGTGTTAATTAGAAGGAAAGGTTGTCCTCACATAATTAAAACTTTGTCTACATACGCAGACGCAATTAAGTTTGCACAGGAATCCGAAGACAAAATAAACAAAGGTTTATTTCAAGATCTTTCGGAAGCACAATCAACAACGTTAGCAGACGCACTCAAACGTTATAGAGATGAAATATGTCCTACGAGAAAATGGGGACATTATGAATCTCAACGAATAAATAAACTTATGAAAAATAAGATCTGTGATTATTCTTTAGCAAGAATAACATCTAATAAGATCGCAAAGTTTAGAAATGAGTTGTCGCTAACAATGGCTCCGTCAACGGTTAATAAATATCTAACGATGATTTCAGTTATCTATAATACTGCTAAATCAGAATGGGATATAAATTGCATTAACCCTGTATCGAAGATCAAACGTATGGTTGAACCCGAACCCAAAGATGAACGTTTGTTAAAAGAATATGAAACAAAAATAATGGAATATGTTTCAAGTTCAGACGTTTATTGGTTGAAAGCAATAACGTTAGTTGCTTTGGAGTCTGGAATGCGATTGGGTGAATTATTAAAGCTACAAAGAAAAGATGTGGATTTAATTAAATGTATCGCAACGTTAAGAGAAACAAAGAACGGATCTACGAGAAAGATTGGTTTGAGTCCTAAAGCTGTTGCAGAATTAAGAACGTTAGCACCTTCGATTGACGGAAGGTTCTTTCCAATTAATCACGATCAGTTCAAGAACGTATGGCGAAGAATGTTATCTAGATTAAAGATCCACGTTAGATTCCATTTGCTTCGACACGAATGGGCTAGTCGAATGTTTGAGAACGGTTGGGATATATCAGCCGTTGCAACGCAGGGAGGGTGGAGAGATTGGAAAGTTTTGAGAAGATATACGGCTTTAACTCCCGAATATCTTGCTTCTAAATTTAAACAGACTCAATAAATTGAGTCATAATGTCCCCGCCTACGGCGGGGGTTCCCGTGTGTACGGTATTGTACGGTGAAAGGATTGTGCGGGATATTAAAACACTTTGGCTAAAATAATTTTGTGATATAAACGTTAACAAGTTCATTGTTCTTTCTAACAATGCGAGGTCTTAAATTTAAAGAGGACACTCACACAAATAAATTTCTTTAAAACAGCAGAACGGTGATAAGATGAGTTGTTTTATGAGTATAGGAATTTTGAATAATAATAATCTAGATTATTTCGATGACGTTATTTTAATAACGTTCATCAGTATTTCCACGAGTTTCATAACAATATCATTATTAACGGTTTAACGACTGTTCCTGCTGTTTATGAAAATTGAGTAGGGAAGATTCACCGTCTTCCCTCTCGCAAAGAAGCAGGAAAAATAATGAACAATAAAATACTAAACACAAAGGGTTTAAGTGTGTTTCAAACACTCTTAACTGAATGGCGTTATTCAATAGCGATAAGAAATTGGAGGACGTCAATATTTAGACCAATAAAAAGAACGGTCTATAACCTAACGTTAAAACCATATTATTATTTAAAATGGTTTGAGTTAGTTGACGCAACACACGAAGCAGAAAGAACGATATTTAAAAGGTGGAAGTTAAGAGATCCTTTAATTATTGAAGTACAAGTTAGAGAACACGAAGGATTTCACAAACGTTGTGGAAGTGATGATGTTGTGAGAGATCGTGTCTATAAGAGATATCTTTGGAACCCCTTATCTAAATATAAATATTTCGAAACTAGTTATTATTGCAACGAATGTTTATTCGATCCCGTTGAACGATATTATTCAAGTGGTGGTGATGAAGGAGGATTCTTCTTCGGATCTAATTCTGATTGGAGCGAGTTTGAAGAATTAGAGAATGAAGAGAAAGGAGGTTCACTATGTCTATAAAAAAATGCAGACCTAAACCATACGAAAAAAAGACTTATACAAATCAAGATTTCATTGATGAGTATAAAAAACTTTTAGAAGCGTGGCAGATATTTTTCAAACACAAAGACAAAGTTTGGGAAACATCTTTTGCAAACGATAAAAAGTTGATGCAAATGCAATACAACAATTGGTATCTAGAGGAAACTAACAAAGAATTAATAACAATAATTCAGAAGTTAGATCCTGCTTATAACCTGACAAAATTCTTTGAAGAAAAAGAAAAAGAATTAAAGAAGAAGGAGTCAATTGATGAGTAGCATTGAAACAGCCGAAGCCCTAATAAAACAGGGCTTTGCGATCGTTCCATTAAAGAAAAATAAAAAACATAATACGGATACAGATATTCTTGAACGTGATTATACGGTTCAAGATGTTTTAAATCCTATTAATAACGCTTGGGACAGCGACGGCAATCTAGGGATTAATTTAAAAAAATCTAAATTAATTGACATAGATCTAGAGAAGAAGTCATCAATACACTTTGGATCTAAATGGTTGCCAAAAAACACTCTAACACTTGGAAGCGGACATAAGGGGATCACTCATTATTTTTATAAAAATATAAATGATGAAGAAACTCAAACGTATGACAAGTCTTTGATTGAGTATAGATGTGACGGACAAACAGTTGTTTATGGATCTACCGTAGATAAAGACTCGGGACAATTAGTTGAACGTTATTGGGATAGGACTATTGCTCCTGCACCTGCTCCAAAGAATCTTCAAGAGATAGCAAAAAAAATATATTTTGCTTCTTGGTTAGCTGATTCAAGAGAATGGGCTAATGCAAATGAAGGAGCTTTGAAGTTAGATAGTTGTATCAAACGTTATACGACTTGGAATGAAACAGAACGAGAGAATTTCCTTATGGATTTTTTTTCTTATGTACTTCCGCAAGGACATAGAGATCTAACTGAAAAAAAGTTTCAACGTATTGTTAATAGCAATAATAAAGAAACTAAAAACTCGGGTTATCAATCTTTCTCAAAGCATTGTGATATTCCTCCGCCGATGATGAAAAAAATGCTCGGGGTTATAGGAAATATGCCTAGTGGTGATGAGTATGAAAAAACACCGTCTAGAAGGGATTTTAAACGCAACGGCGTTGATATGAACGCTTTAATGAATAGGGACATACCTCCATTAAAATTTGCTGTTCAAAATATTCTTCCAGAAGGTTTAGTTATGATCGCGGGAAGACCTAAAGCAATGAAGAGTTGGACAATGTTAGATCTAGTTTATTGTGTTGAGAACGGAGCAAAGTTTTTAGGACAAGATGTTGAGAAAGGGAACGCATTATATCTTGCACTAGAAGACTCCGAACGAAGATTAAAAGATCGTGTTTTAAAACTAGGACACGCTTTTAATAGAATACACCCGACTGTTGACGTTGAAGCACCGTACATAGGTTTCGGATTAGAGGAAGATATTCAGAAATGGATTGATGAATCTAAAAGTCCTAGACTAATTGTTATAGATACTTTGGCTCGAATAAAACCGAGAGTTAAAAGATCAAACGGTACTGCATACGATTTAGATAATGAGTTATTGAGAAACTTGCAGAAGTTAGCAATTTCAAACGGGATATGTATTGCGATGATCTCTCACTTATCTAAAACACAAACGGATTATTCTTTCGACAGAATAACAGGATCAGCAGGACTCCAGGGAATGACAGACGCTATGTGGTTAATTGATCGAGGCGATACTGAAAATTCTAAAGCTAGTATTACAGGAAGAGGAAGGGACATTATGGACTTCTCATATGAGGTTAAATGGAACGACCAAACTTGGAAATACGAGTTCGTTGGAAATAAAGTTGAGATTGAACGCAATGAAAATAGAGCTTCAATACTTAATGCAATGACTTGCCTGTACTTACAGGATCAAGAGAAAAATAGACAAGTGAAACCTTCGCAAGTTTATAAATATCTAGATCATAAAGCACAGTCCAAAGAAGCAAAGAATATATCTAGAACGATGTTGAGAATGTGTGAAGGCGGAGAAATTTCCACAGGATCAAAGTTCGGAAATTATATGCTTAATAATTTAGTGAAAGACGAGGAAGTTCCTTTCTAAAGATGTATGTCGTACCTGTCGTTATAGTCGTAGTTTTAATTTTCTACGACTACTACGACTACGTTTAATTGTGTATAGAGCCGTCCAAACTTGCCGTGAAGATTCACGTACGCTAAATTCGTAATTGTTAATATTAACGTTATGGATAAATTTAAACTAACACCTTCGGAGTTTGCAAAAATGCTAGGCATATCAACGTCTGCTGTACGTCATCAAAGAATAAATGGAAAATTAGAAGGACAATACGTTCAAAAAGATTCAAAATACTTTTATGCTCCCCCTGGCAAGAGCCGTCCAAACAAGGTTCCCCTCACGCCGTACTCGAACCCTAAATTCACGGTCGGCGATCATATCTCGGCGTACCGTCCAAAGAAATACAAGAGTTATTATTATAAAAAAAAGAATAGAAATGTTCCTTATGATCAAACTAAATATAATAATGCACCGAACGGATATCAGCTTCAATTAACAAATGATCTACGGACTAAAGCTAGAATAGACTCGAAACTAAAAGCGAGTGATCTTGAATACATAACAGATGATCTAGTTAGAGAGATTCAAATTAAAAAAGCAAAAGAGAAAGCTGATCGAGTTGCGAAGTTGCGCGACGCTCAAAAGAGATCCATTGAGCCTGTTCAATTCAATCGTCTGTCAGCGTACCGAAATCTAGTTGCCCCCGAACCAAGAATGACAGGTCGTTGGTACAATCATAGAGATCAAAAAATGGAGGACTACGATCAACCTAAAATAGATTGGTCTAAAAAATATTATGGTTAATGCAGAATTAATAAAAGAAAATACAAAGTTAAGAGAAGTCTTAAATGGCTACGTAGAAAAACAAATGAAAAGAAGAACGTATATGAGAGAGTATATGCGAAAAGCTAGAGCAGAAGGCAAACTAGAGATTTGGAAAAATAAGAGGAAACAAAAAAATGAAGATAGCAGAATATAATCAAATGATGGCTTATCTAACTAGACCAAAAGTTAGAGATGTTGATTTCGGTTTAGGCGATACAAACGTTGAGTCTTTGGTTCCCGATTCTAAAGAAAATTTTAAATACACACCAATTTCTAAAAAGAAAAATAGAGATCCCGATATTTATGAGATCCAACACGAATTAAATAAATATAGAGCTAAAGAAGATCAATTAAAGGAGTTCGATTCAATGGACAGAACCACGTTCCCTAGTGATCCAATACAGCAAAAGAAATTAAAAAAAATAGAAAAAGAAGAATCTATATTTTCAGACATATTAAAAAATATGAAAGTTAAACCCTCTAAACAACGTTCAAAAAAACCTACAAAGAAAGTCGCAAAAGCTGATGACGACAAACAAAAACCAAAACCAAAGCCAAACGGAGTAGATACTGATCCTCCTGTTAATATAATCCCGTTCCCGTTTGACCGAGCAAATGAGAAACCTTGGTATGAATCCAATAGAGATCCAATGAACGATATGACTGTTGAAGAATATATGTTGATGAAACAAAAAGAATATGACGCTAAAGCAACAGCACGTGCTTTAGAAGTTGGTATTGGAAAACTTTTCAAATAAAAATTTTATAATATTTTTTCAAAGACGCTATTTCCCCGTTTCGAAATTCTCGTCTATCTATGACCAAACGTTAGTCTAAAGGTAGATCTATTAGGTACCATATTCTTATTTAAAGGGGTGGGGGTGTTTAGCAAAAAGTGAGTTCGAGATCCAATAGGATCCATATCGTTTATGTCTTCTTTTGGAAGACAGGAGGAGCGGAGTCGCCGAAGGCGACGGAGCGACGACTCTATAAGTTTAGACTCATTAAAATAATACCGTTTAAGATTCCATACAGACTCATACAGAACGAACAGGAGCGACGACCGAAGGGAGGAGCGACTGATCAATGTCCCGTGTCCTTGACTCTCTAACGCTTAATTCTTCGACTCATTTTCGACTCTTTCGATCCACTAAAATGTTGGACAGGGATTCCTGGGTATGGCATATTGAGTCAGCGAATAACTATTGTTGTTCCTACAGAAAGAAGAATAACAGGAGGAAAGTTTTTTTAGGTTTTGGGTTCACGCACAGGACTCATAAGCCTGGGGTCGGCGGTTCGAATCCGCCTCTCGCTACCAGATTTTCCCAGACAGGGATTAAGTTATTTGAGTAGCACATAAAAAAACAATCCTTCACTAGAGTGTTTCGATCCAAATCCGACACACTCGGAAAGGAAATATGGCTACGATAAGAAAGCACTATAAGAAATGGCAAGTGTTAATTAGAAGGAAAGGTTGTCCTCACATAATTAAAACTTTGTCTACATACGCAGACGCAATTAAGTTTGCACAGGAATCCGAAGACAAAATAAACAAAGGTTTATTTCAAGATCTTTCGGAAGCACAATCAACAACGTTAGCAGACGCACTCAAACGTTATAGAGATGAAATATGTCCTACGAGAAAATGGGGACATTATGAATCTCAACGAATAAATAAACTTATGAAAAATAAGATCTGTGATTATTCTTTAGCAAGAATAACATCTAATAAGATCGCAAAGTTTAGAAATGAGTTGTCGCTAACAATGGCTCCGTCAACGGTTAATAAATATCTAACGATGATTTCAGTTATCTATAATACTGCTAAATCAGAATGGGATATAAATTGCATTAACCCTGTATCGAAGATCAAACGTATGGTTGAACCCGAACCCAAAGATGAACGTTTGCTAAAAGAACACGAAACAAAAATAAAAGAATATGTTTCAAGTTCAAACGTTTATTGGTTGAAAGCAATAACGTTAGTTGCGTTGGAGTCGGGAATGCGATTGGGTGAATTATTAAAGCTACAAAGAAAAGATGTGGATTTAATTAAATGCACTGCAACGTTAAGGGAAACAAAGAATGGATCTACGAGAAAGATTGGTTTGAGTCCTGCAGCTGTTGCAGAATTAAGAACGTTAGCACCTTCGATTGACGGAAGGTTCTTTCCAATTAATCACGATCAGTTCAAGAACGTATGGCGAAGAATGTTATCTAAATTAAAAATCCACGTTAGATTCCATTTGCTTCGACACGAATGGGCTAGTCGAATGTTTGAGAACGGTTGGGATATATCAGCCGTTGCAACGCAGGGAGGGTGGAAAGACTGGAAAGTTTTGCGAAGATATACTGCTTTAACTCCCGAATATCTTGCTTCTAAATTTAAACAGACTCAATAAATTGAGTCATAATGTCCCCGCCTACGGCGGGGGTTCCCCTG
>Ga0209337_1002652_pt1 | contig 12847 bp, 15 predicted proteins | sample LinPmetageLP53_FD_184044 | JGI IMG/M metagenome (GOLD analysis project Ga0209337, IMG submission 184044) | Marine viral communities from the Pacific Ocean - LP-53 (SPAdes) (version 2) | ecosystem: Environmental > Aquatic > Marine > Oceanic | place: Pacific Ocean | collected 2010-02-08 | reverse complement strand
TCCCTGCTAATAATTTCATATCGGGTTCACAAGCTGGAACATTACCTGTAGCTAACTTAGGATTTCTATTTGCCCGTGACCCCGCAGGTATCACAAACGCATTAGGTTCAGGACAACTTCATTTATTTTGGCAATCGGATCAAGGTTTGGGGGAAAATGCTGGTGGAGGTGGTGCTTACCAGCTGACCCCCACTCACCGCACTTCAAAGAAAATATTTGATTGGAATCCAGCGGCAAACAAAACTATAACATTTGGAACAGATATTCTATACAAGCCACTTAAATCACAAGATGACCCAACATTGTATTTAATTGATATTGTTGCTTACGATGCTTCAGATACAGGCTCTGGGGCAAAATTACATGATGGTTGGCTAATCCAATCAGCTCAAGGCGGTGGCTCACCTGTTGGTGATTTCTATGTCAATACTGCGGGTACTGCAATTACAATACCCGATGATAATGGTGGTGGTTTTGAAACAGGTGGTGCTGATAAGATATTAGTTACCTATACTCATGCGGGGCATACCTGATGCTTTCGGGTCAAGCTAGAGCTAAAGCATATCAAGATAAAATTAGTCAAGACTGTCCTGAATGTGATAACAGGGTTTTAGCGATACGCATCAATGGATTCTATGCGGGTTCAAGAGATAGAATATTTTTATGGGAATGTCCTATATGCGATGCGGTTTGGAAGAAAACTCAACCTAAAGTCCATGTATCATTGTCCGATGTGGGTCAAGCATGAGCGATGCTTTTGACCGAGCTTGGAGTGTTGCTAAAGAAAGTGGACCACCTCTTAACAACATTAACCATGATAAAATGAGGGCGGGAGAAGAAGTCATGCCCCGTGAAGGCTATCAGGATTTTAGATTTCCAACCGAAGGAACGCCTTCTTTTCTTGCCGCAGGTAACTTCCCTGATTTGAGTAATTATTATCCTACAAAATACACGCATAGAACCCCTGACGGTTCTCTTTTGACTACATTAGATCCTGCTGGTTCTAACATCAATCTAAACCCGATGGCTCATATTATGCACAGTAGTATGTATGGAGATGATATGTCTGGTGAGGGCGAAGAAAAACTAATTGAAGATTTATCTTCCACAGGGCGACACGAAGCAATACATCAATCGGTTCATTCAATCCTTACTGATATGGGATACAAAGCAGGTGGACCATTTGGTGGAACGCTCGATGAGCGTGAAAAATACTCAAGAGCCACAGAATGGGCAGCTAATCTTGCCCAATACCATGATGTGAAAACTGCTTGGAATAATCTTAGAAGGCACGGTGCATTCAAAGACAATGAAGGTTTTTTAGATCCTGAAGTAGATATGCTTGCTGATATGTATATAGACAGGGATTACGACTTAAACAATGAAGATTTATTCCCTGAAAAAAGAGGCGGTTGGGAGAGTACAATCAGATGACCGACCCTTTTGACGAAGCTTGGGATGTAGCTAAAGGCAAGTTTCAAGGATACTCACGCAATACCATAAGCGGGAGAGATGAGAAGGCAAGCAAAGCCCGTGCATGGAATCAATCTAGGAAAAACAAGCGTAAGAGGACAGGAAGAAGGTATTCCCGTAATAAGGCAAGAGGCAACGTGCGACCTAAGATGAGGCGGCAACTCGGTGCAGGTGGCTCAAGGGCCCAAGTAGCTAAAGCGGTAAATATACCTGATTTTTCAGCTGGTGCTGATAGAATTAATTTCGCAAATCTATACGCAGGGTTAGGTGGTTCTGAATTAACTAATTTTGCACCTTTAGGTTTAGGCGGTTTTGCGGGTGCTGCAAAACAAAGAGGGCATAATGTTCAATCATTTGATTGGGGCATGAGAGAAGATGGAGTTACAGACGCTGAATTAAAACAGAATGACCCTAATTACCATTATGACGATATTATGGCGGGTTCAGTATCTCAAGCTACAGATAGAATCCTTGACCGATTTGACGGGGAACATATTCATGGTTTGGGGGCGGGAACACCCTGTAAAGCATTTGGACCCGGAGGTGAAAATGTTGGTTGGAAAATTGATGAGGGGTCTATGCGTACTCTTTGGGATTTGCTTTATCCCGGACAAGATTATCCAGTAGTATCAAGAGACAAGAGAAGAACCTTTACACCCGAAATTGCGGCTTGGCAAAGAGGCGATAAATACAAACCTAACAGTATCAAAGGCTATCTTAACAGTATAAGAGGCCGTGAAGGGGGTTGGGGTATGCCGACCTTTGTTCCACGATCTGTTGATGAGATTATGTTTGATAGTTTTGACGAACCAAGAATTAGGCACAGCAAAGAAGTTACCGAAGAAGCAGCAAAAAGAATACAAGGCCACACTCAATTAGGTGTGGATATGTTAGAGAGAACCGTTGGAATATATGATGATTTGAAAAGAAGAGGTAAGCTCGGATTTGGTTTTATTGAAAATCCAATGGGCAAAATGAGATACATGAATCAAATCTCTCATTTGCCTCTTCATCAAACCTCAGCCGCATCATATAGAGAACCAGCTCATTCTAAATTATTCAAATTACCACCAGAACCTGCCGAGTTTGATATGGGTGATTTCATGAGAATCACAAGACCAGATAAACAGATTTCTGGTTTGCCACCATTAAAAATGACTGATTTGATAGGAGATTTACCGCCTGAAATGACATTGAGGCCATCGTTGAAAACAATGGGTGTAGCTGGCGAGTTGTATGCACACGGCGAGAGAGGTTCAGTTGATGAATCAATACAAGGGATGAAGGGATTGTCAAGAGATGCTTTATTTGCAGGTTCACCAAAGATAGACTCATACCATGTCCGTTCACTAGCTCCGTTCCAAATGGGTAAAGATTTTATTCAGGCTCTTGAAAGTAATTACGGCATTGAAGCACCAATACCTCAATATCAAAAACAGATAAATCAAAATAGAGCCTTGACCGAATTAGCTGATGAGGCTCGCACAAAAACATTACTCGACTTCTGATTGTTCATTTTTGTCAAACAATTCGGGATTTTCTATCCATGCTTGAGGAAGAATATGATCGTAAATATCAATTGGTAATAAAACGGTTCTTCCTGTATCAGGGTCAATCAGCTTAACTCGTTTCTTTCTTCTAAGCTTATGACCTAACGTAGCAACCATTTCGCATTCAGCACATAAGCTCTTAGCCACACTTCTAAATCTTTGATTAAACCACTCTTCAAATAGCTCAACCGAATTGAATATCCATGAGAAATGAGGTAGCCATGTTTGCCTAATACCATTCCATCTAACCACTTCTCGCATAGGGTATCTTCTTTTTGAAATGGCGAAAGCTTCAGAACCTGTAAGACCAACAGCATCCATAAGGTCAATAGTTTTGAAATTGATATTGAATGCTTTAGCTAGTAATTGATAATCTAATTTAGTAGAGTTATATCCCATCAAAGTAGTATCTTCTGGTAATTCTTTCAACCATTCGTCTAATTGACTTAAGGGTAATATTTCTGATTCGTATCTTTTATGTTTAACTGGTCTATTCAATACATCTGAAAACACAAAGAAACAATCACCGCTAAAGAAAACCGCAGTATCTATGTGAAAATTATCTAAATTAGAATAGTCTTTATTTGGATCTTCACTACTAAATATCCTAAAAGCAAGGACTTTTTCTGTATTCATCCATGTAGGCAACCTACTCCAAAGTCTCATTCGCATCACCAATTCATTTGAATATACGCAACACGACCCTTCATGTGTCTTTCGGCAGTACCGTTGTGTATATGCTTGTCTAACCTTCTTTGAGCAGTTTTCACACTTACATCATTGAGCTTTGCATACCTCGCCTCTAGCTCGGCTTTTTTCACGACTTCTTTACCTGTTTTAGGGTGTATTTCTTTTGTTATTTTGTTAAATGATTCCTTCCAAGCGTGATGTTCTGCTTGTGTTCTTTTACGGCTCTTTAGGCTTTGTTTCTGCTCTAACCAAATGATTGTGTTATACAGATTATCAAAAATAATTTCTTTAGCCATCATCACATACTCAGCAGTTATGACCGAGCTTTTCATTACAGTTGCTATATGATTAGACATAATGATAGTATAGTTTTCAACATTAGGCAAGAAACTTGTAGCAGTATCTCGAATATCGTCATTAGATATTCCTTTTACTAGCTCATAATAATCATCAACAGCATTTAACAAAGCCGCATGATACGATGGACCCACACTAAATATATCGTATGCGTGTCTGATAGCAGTATCCTCACGCTCACCATCACTAAGAGCATTCCATTCCTCTTCAGTTAATCCAGCGGCTTTGAATAGTCTCCCTTTGACTAAATCACGGCATTCCATTAGATACTTAGCTAAGTCCTCATAGCCCCACAGCTTATCAGGAACAGGAACGTAAGTACCGGACATACGGTGTTCGCTTGTTGTTTGTCTTGTTTCCATCGTAACATCGTTTTGATAGAAAAATACTCTTTGGAAGAATCCCTTTTCAAGGACATGAGCCATAATGTCTTTCGGTGGGAATGTAGTCATCCATAGAGCAACACCCGATGGTGTTCTTACTGTTCCTGATACTAAGTGCTTGACCAACACATTGGTTTCTGAACCAATCGGGGCCATAGCCTGTTGCAGATAGAGTATCTTGTCTGAGAAATATGCTTTCTGATCGTTTAACAACACACTCGCCTCATCAAAGGTTAGCGATTTGTATCCATTCAACAGTCCGGGAATAATTTCGTATTCGACCCTACCTGTTGGCTTACCATCTTCATCATAGATTGCCACTTCTTTAGTAGTGCCTATCATTTTAGCATCAGACCCTGCGCTAAACATTTCTGTTTCTATATCACATAACCTTAGAATCTTAGCTAGAAACTCATAAGCTACAGACTTACCTGACCTTGAACCTTGAACCCAATATACATGAAATCGGCAATCAACAAATATTCCGTGAATGGGTATCCTCATGTAAGGGGCGCATAGTAATCCACTTGTGAAAAAGAAAGAAAGAATCCCCGCATATTCATTGAAATAACTAACGCTATTAAATCGGCTTAGGTATTCTCTAAGAAACTTAGAGCCATCATAATCTGATGATATTAAACGGTAATCATTCCACTTTCTTGTTGTTTGTGTTTCATTCCTAAGTAGCATGGTCATCACAGGGAGTCTTGCGTATTATGAACAGATTATAACACCTTACTTAGGAACGAGCCATCTTAACCTTTTCACTAGCTATTTTCGTTTCGCTATTCAACACTTTAGATATGCGTGTTGCTCGGACTTTACCAAGACCTACAATTTCCGTCAGCTCTTTGACTGGTGCTGAGCTAATCTCAGCTACACAGCCAAACTTCTCAAGAAGCTTATGAGCGATGCTTTCACTTGCACCCGCAGCTCTTAGAGTATCAACTCTCATGTCCTCTGAAGTGGTCTTTCTAAGGACTCGATAGGTAGATGAAGAACCTAACGTGCCGTCTTTCTCAAATCTTTTACAAATAAATCGAGCTGCTGATGACCTGTCTGGTAGTGTTATAATTTGTATGTCATAGTCCGTGCAATATCTAGCTAATGAACCAACATAACTAGCCCACGCTTGAGCAAATCTAATCTTTCTGCCGCTTTTCATCGCTTGAGCTAAATACTGATCAAGTGTTCCCCAAACTAATAAAATTGCATTGTTATAATTATCATCTAAGTTATTGAGCTGTTGTTCAAGATGCCCACTCATCATGCTTCCCATGTAATCATGAATGCTTTTTGCTTCTATGCCTACGCTGTTGAATACATAATCTGCTATCATATTCTGCTTAGTTTGATGAAATAAATTATCTTTTTTGTCAATGTATTTCTTGACTAAATCTTCTAACCCAGAGCGTTCTCTATTGTCTATAAATAATACTTTAGTCATTGAGCAAACACCTTTGTTTCAATTAGACAATCATAACACAATTCCTTTTGCGGATCCCAAACAAGATTGCGTTTTTTCTGACAGCTCTTACAAGTCAGATGTTGATAGCGATTGTTCACCATTAGTTTTCCACCTCTTCGCCCAACAAAATAGTCCATTCCAAACCAAAGAGTCCTTCTTCTTCTGGTTTAGTTACAAATGCGGCCATAGCCCCACATGATAAACACTCTAAAGAAACAACCATACCATCTCCTGTTAGCCCTGCATCTTCATAGGGCATATCAGATTTCCAATTTAATTGTTCACCGCAAAAAATACAGCTACAGACACCAATAGGTACTCTATTCATTTTGTTCACCAGATAACTCATTAACAGACAACCCTGATTCGTGCATAACGAAAGCACGATTCAACATATCAGTAACCATGTCTGCCCATTCAGGATCCATAGCTAATGCAACCACATCTGCTTGGTCTTGGCTTTGCCTCATTTGAGGGTGGTGACATATTTCAGTAACGCCCGTTTGAACATTTAATCTAAACGACCAAGGAAGTATATCCTTAATTTGCTCTAACTCAGCCGCATATTCTTCTTCATTTTTCTTCCCATCTCTTAGACTAGCTATCAATTCTCTTGCTTTCTTTCTTCTTATTTCATCTATATCTTCAGTTTCACTCATGTTTAACTCCCCTTTCCATCATAGTATGGGCAACGCCCCACACATAACCCTTCGCTGAAAAGCTTCGGGCAACTAGGCGTTTTGTAATACCTGTTTGCACCGTGAGACAGCATTTGGTGTGTTATGCTTGGTTTGTAATCTGACCATTCAAGAGAGCGAATGAATGCGTGTGCTTTAGAAACGACTTCTTTATTTGAAATTGAGCTAGTCATAGGTGGCCGAGCAAAGCGTCTGAAATAATCAAGGAGATACATCATGAGATATACACGGGATTGATGAGCAGGGTTATCGCCTACTGTGCAAGCCGCAGCGTGAAGGCAGGGAAGCATAGGAATCCCCTCTATGTTCTTCATATCTACCGAAATCTCGGCGGCATCAAACTTCCCAAAGAATCCTGTCAGCCCTGACATACGATATTCAGGGTCATCCATGCGAATAAGCTTCAAAGGCATACCTCTTTTTCCTCTAACGTGCATACCGCTTGATGGCTTTTGAGCCCGAAGAGTAATTGCTTCCCATCCTTTAGACAATAGCTGAGCAGATACTGGTATAGACCATAACCCTCTCTTCACGTTGTATGTGTTAGGAATGCGAATATGTCTATCAGGTCTAAATGATACAACAGGATCAAGAGACACTAAATCTAAATCTTTTACCCATTTATTGATAACCATTCTTCCTGAGAACAATAATTGACTAAGCTCTTCTGGTGGCAAATCATACGTCTTATCTAACAAAACCCAAATGTGAAATCCACCGCCACTAAAGAACACAGTATGCTTCCAACCATTGTCTAACAGGTGAGCTGATAATTTCCATGTATCTTCTGCACATCTTTCACCAGCTTCTTCATCAGACATACCTAATTGGTCAATAGCTCTACCTTTGTCAAGATCAACTACAAAGTGAGGAACAATTGCTGTTGTGTATTCGCATCTCTTCCCTCCCGGTTTTGTTTGTTTGAAAGGATATACTGTAACTGTAAGGTTAGCTTTACCATTTGTATTAGATACATATCGTTGAAACTCTTTTTTAGAATGAATAACTCTTCTGACTCTCATATCAACTTCTCTAGGGAAGCCATCAAAGACGCTACTCATTCACTCTTCCTCCAAGATTTTCAAAACTTCAAATGAGCTTGATGAAACATCACCATCTTTCAACAACTTTGCCCATTTCATTACATCGTCTTTACGAACCCATTTTATTTTGAAGAGATTGATTTCTCTTGATGAAATCCAGCTAACGATTGGTAATGATGCACCTCTTGACATTATTGTTCCTCCCAAGGTATCGCAGTTGCACCATATCGAGGGCAAAACGCTTTGACCCTGCACCATGGTTCGCAAATGTATGGCACAGCTCCTAACGGCTTGAGTAAGAAACTGTCGCCATTGAAGCTTCCATCCCATTGATTATGAGCTTTGATTAAATCGCTAAGCTCTCTTTTCATTAGAGCTATTTCTGCTGATTTGATGTTTTCAATAAGTCTAAACACTCTATCATCATATTCATTGAATAGACCACCTGTATGATCCCAACCCCAATATGAAGTGTTCACCCCTTTCAATTGAGGGTCGTCACAAACTGTAAGCAGATAGACATAGAAAGCCATTTCTTTACGCATAGATTCCCACTTCAATTTCTTATCCTTCCAAACACCTGTTTTCAATTCGTGAATATGAATAGCCCCTTCATCATCCATAAACAATCTATCAATGATGCCTGTAAGATGCACCTTTTGACCGTCAATCTCAACAACCGCATTCAAAGAAATCTCGTTACCGATAGGTTTGAAGTGTTGAGGATTACATACCATGAATCTCTTGGCTTCAGCTACGAATAAACGGTCAAGATGTTCTTGTTCGCCTAATTCAAATAATCCTCTTTCGGAATTAGAGTTAGGGATAAAGCTGCGAAAATGTTTGAGGATTCTTTCATAACCATGTTTCTTCAAAGCAACTGCATCTTCAATTTCAAGGTCATTGTAAAAATCCTCAGTAGCATCATGCACATTACTTCCTCTTATCATAGCATCATTTTGAGGTTCTTTTACACCGAGAGGTCGTTTGATAAAGTATTGTTGTCGGCAAAAACCAAAGTCACTTGTAACAGATGACTTAGACACTCTCAGTATAATGTGTTCAGGCATACCGGGATGCCATTGATAGCTAGATTCTAGCTCAGGATGACCCGGCACAGGGTATGACCGTGCAGGTCTAACTTCCATTTACCTCACTCCGATGAATCTTTTACATCATCAGGGTGAGAGAATGAACCATCTTTTAATCCCGGCCAACCGAACCATTCAGACCCTGCTGGATCTCTTCTGAATATTTTTACACGGCCTGTTACATACAAGCTCGCCCTGTTTTCAACAAGAGTAACAAAGGATTCACTAACACCTGTTAGTTTGCCTGTTGCATCACGCTCTTGAACCATTTCACCGATTACTAATTGCTGAAGCTTACCTTCTGTACCGTCTAACCAAGCAGGTATTTCACCGCCAACAATAACATTACCCTCACCATCATAATTCTTTTTCATGTGAGTTAATAGATAGACATGAACACCTCTTCGAGATAGCTCTTGAAGTGCTGTAATAGCTGAATGGTATCTTACTTTGCGTATGTTCCAATTGAATCTACCTGAACCCAAAAGCTCTTTGTGAGGCTTACCAGATACTGATATGCCATCCACTCCTAATCCTAAGTCCTCAACCTTCATGAGAGTTTCGCAGATGTTTAGCCATTGATCAGCACCATCAAATACTACGGTCTTAAGGTAAGGGTTTGGCATACGACCATTCTCTCTAAAATACTCGTTTTGTTTGTCGGCCATTTCTATCTGAGCCCTAAGAATATCCATTACTTTTTGATAAGTAGCTGGAAAATCGTAAGGTATGCGGCTACTGCTGTTAGGGTCAATAACCCACGGGTCAAGCACTACAATGTTGGATGAACCTGCATGATGAGCTGACTTGGTTGTTTCACCTGCGGTATCGAAGTCCAACAGATGAACCTCAGCACCATTTGTCTTTTCCTCATCTGTTAATGATTCAAGGCTTGAACCAGTCTTACCTGATTTAGGTGGTGCAGCCCAACCACACATGACTGGTGGTTTAGTAAATAGATGTGCTACGTTTCTTGCACCTTTGATTTGATTCCATGCAGGGTTCGCACTAGGTTGCATCCAATTCGTAGGCTTTGCCGATGGTACACCGCTTGTAGCTTCTTTGTATTCTTCTTCTAAAACTTCTATTTCTTTCTTCATCTGTTCGGGAACATGATCCTTTAACTTCGTTACAAAATCAGTAGTAGGTGCTTCAGGAATACTACCTTCAAAACCGGATGGTAAGTTAAAAGATGGTTTTTTGGTTTCTCTAACCTCTTTCGTTGGTGCTTGAAAACCTTGAGATAAAACAGTAGGTGTCGGTTTTTTATCAATAGCACCTTTTTCTGAGCTAGTGTCTATTGCCTCAAAATTATCAAAAAATCCCGTTCCACTCATGTTTTATTCCTCCTATCTGATAACCAGCTCAAAGTATCTGTAATGGATACAGTAGTAAATATTGTTCCAGATACCATGTGAATCTCCACTTCATCCGAAGTATCCGCATAGGTCGCTGCAACTACATAATCAGCATCAATTTCTGTAATACCTGTTTTGGTAATAAGCTTGAAAACATTATTCACGGCAGACCGCCCCATTTGTCATCTGAGTTGCCAAATCCATCGAATTGCCCTACGTCATTAGTATCAGCAGGGGGTGGCGGAGACACGATTGAGCGTAGCGGTAGTGCATAGACATTTAATCCATCCATGTTGTAGTTAATATCCCCAGAATCACGGCTAATCCATGTCCTTGTTTGAACAACACACCATACTCTTGAGCCTTGTTGATAATCATGCCAACCATCGTCTTTCTTAACTTTGTGAGCTTGGTGGTCATTGACATGGGTTGCATTTAGATTGACCCATACACCTGAGTTAGAAGGATCTTCTCTTCTTAGGCTTTGGTTAGTCAATACAATAGGGTGTCTTGCACCACCTTCTGCATATTCATCAGGCTTACCATCTGAATTGATGTAGTCCACTTCGCCCATTACTGCAAAGATTGGTCCTATTTCACCGCCGTTATTCATAGTAATCTTATTCGGTGCATTATCGTGATGATTCATGTAATCTTCAAGAGGGCAGACAGGAACGAATTGAGCTATATATTGATCAGGTTTGAACATAGCATTAGCCTTAGATAAAGCCTCTTCTGGAACCCAATCTAAGCCATAGTTGGGGTCAAGATTACGAGCTTCTAAGATTCTCTCATCCGAGCCCCACGCTGTAGCTTCTTCTGCTCTAAAGCTAATTGGAACATTCATCACTATTTTTACGTTAGCCGCATCAAAGGCACATTCTAAGATAACGGGCTTTTGAGGGCCCGCCGAAAGAAACTTATCTATTGTATTACCTGAGAATACCCAACGAGCCTTCCATAGATATGCTACTTTTGGCTTTCTATCCTGTTTCAGCAAACAAATATTAGCTACACCACTATTGATAGGAATAACCCAATTTGGTAGATTCTCTTGTGTTCCCGGTTCTGAATGCAGCTTGTTGTCTGTTCCATCAACAGCCACCCAATTTCCATTATCAAAATATGCTCGACCTACTGGAATGTTTTTGTCGTTGTTAATAATACCAAACTTGAGAACATTATCTAAATTAATTTCTGCCGCATCAACAGCATTTTGTCTTTGCCGCCTCATGTTGTCTTGACGGCCTAAGTAGCCTACGACCATTCCAACTTGTGTTTCGCCTGAGCCACTACCGCTACTTACTCTACGAGCAGATGCGGCATAGTATTGCTTGAATACATCTAATTTGTCATCTTTATCCCAATTATCTAATGTTTCGCCTTGCGCGACCCATAAATCAGACAAAGCTGTTTTGAGCCATTCAGTAAATGCCCCCTCAACTTCTTCCTTTGATAATCCTCTTTCTTTTGCAGTTGCTTTCAATTCTTGTGCGTATGTCATTCTCTTCTCTCTCCATTTCCTTCTTGGGGAATCTTCGGATTATCATAGCATACTTAACATCTTACATCTAAAAGCTGTTCTAAAGACATTATTGTAGCAATAACATCATCATGCGTTTTAGGCTGTGAGATTAGGCCGTTGGTGAGTCTTACCATTTCAAGTCCATAAGCAGTAGGCGACAAATCTTCAAGTCCTTCTACCGCTTCAAGCAAAATACTTATTTCATTTTCTTTAGAATATGAAACTCTAGCTTTTATTCCTATGTGATCCAAAGCTCTTAAAATACTGTCATTTGTTTTGTTAAACCATAATTCGGGGCGAATTGTGTATCCGCAAACTTTCTCTTTTGTTATTTGGCATTTGATACCACCTCTCAAATTACTAACTAAAACAATCAAGTCTTTTTGTTCCGAAGTTAGCTCCATCCTATTTCCTCCACACCTATTACATCCGAAATACCTGATGTAGGGCTTCCCTTTATGATATTACCAGATATGTAAGGACCGAAATCCCCCCAACCTGCCGCATCAACAGCCACTTCTACAAAACAAGGAACATCCACTCGTATGTTTTCTCCTTCAACCATCTTGTAAGGTGAATCAATATGTCTTTTGATAAACTTAGTAGCTTCAGAATTAGATTCTAAATCGCCAAGTGGGTAATACCCTAATCCATCTCTAGCTGAAACAGTCCAAACAGGATATGGTGCTGCACCCGTTTGTAATTGCACTATCTTACCCCCTGTGATTCTCAATATTTTTGGCTTGCTTTCAGCTCTTATCAAAACTAATTCGTCAGATGTGTTTTCGTATGATAAAATACCTCTTGCATTCCTAAGCACAACAGGTGTTTTCTTTGCTAACTCAATTACTGATAAAGGGTCATCTAACTCACCAAGCACTTTAATCGCCCAACGAGCTATTGTTTCTTTTATCCATTTTCTCCGAGATTCAAATGATTCCTGTGCATCGTCTGGTGTTAAGCAATCAATAATCCAAAGAGGGTTATCTCTCATCTCAGCATAATCGCATAGATAAATCCCGTTTGGTATTTTTGCAGCTTGAGCCCAACCTCTTAGCATTGAAGGTGCTTCAGGCAACTCACCTCCCGATGCCGTGAATCCTAAACATTGGTCGTCATTGATATGTATAGTTACCCATGCACCCTCAGCTTCTTCGATGAAACATTTAGTAAATCTAACAGACGCAGGATCTTCAACAAACGTAGGTGAA
>Ga0209337_1002651_pt1 | contig 12848 bp, 10 predicted proteins | sample LinPmetageLP53_FD_184044 | JGI IMG/M metagenome (GOLD analysis project Ga0209337, IMG submission 184044) | Marine viral communities from the Pacific Ocean - LP-53 (SPAdes) (version 2) | ecosystem: Environmental > Aquatic > Marine > Oceanic | place: Pacific Ocean | collected 2010-02-08 | reverse complement strand
CCATGCTGTTTGTAAATTACTTAATCCTGTTGTGCAATCTGATTCAGAAGGCTTTGCTCCGCCATCATAAACCTCTAAGTTTGCATATATTTTATTTTTAGAGTCAGTCCAACCAAACCATTGTCCTGCTCTAACTGTTATTAAATAATCTTCTATATGTGTTGGTCTCATTCTAGGTGTCTCCTAATCGTGTAAATGTCATGTAAGTTAAATTAACATTTGTACTACCTCTTGTGGTTACATTGTTGTTAGCAGCATCTATTTTAAATCTTACTTTAACATTTGATACATTTGTAACATCTACAAGAAATGAAGTACCAGTGCTTCCGTACCATGTGCCAGAAGGGTCGGTAACTACCATGTCTCCTTCTGCTCTTGTAGTGTAATCACTATTATTAACAGTTACTTGAATGGCTGTTGTATGAAAAAGTATTGTTCCAGTCCATGATGCTGCAGAACGAAACTCCACTAAATACATTCCTGTTTGTGGGAATGTAAAAACTCCACTACTAAACGCCATCTGTGAGCCTACCGCTCCTCCAGCAGCACCTACTTCACTTACTCTAGATAAATTAGATGTAATTGCTCCCGCATCTCCATTAAAATTACTTGTTAATCTGAATTGGTCTACATTTTGTACACCAAAACCAACACCTGAGGTTTTAGCTACAGTGACGGCATCATCCGCTATGTCTCCAGTCGCTATTGTTGCGTCTGTGATTGCATTTGTTCCTATTGTACTAATTGCCATGTTTTACCCCTTTTCTCGCTCCACTATAACTTTACCATTACTATCAGTCCAATCAGTATCAATCATATGTTGGTCTTGTCTTTCACCAATTACTAACCAAGATACTGTCGCTGTTGAAGATGCATTTTGACAGTTTATTGTTAAAGTATTTCCAGAAACACTTCCCTTAACTGCATTCCAATCACTTTCATTTGTTGTATACACATGAATTTCTCTATTCAATGCTGTAAAAGTTCCTGATGTCATTGTGGATACTGTATCTAAATTAACAGTAGCCGTACCATCTACTAAATCTACTTTACCTCTGTAAATATTATTAGCTTGTGGGCTTTCTACAAAAGAGTGAATTAAATAATGTGTGTCTTTTTTAGATTCTAAGGGGTGTGATATTCTAAAAGAACCACTGTCTTTTGCTAAAGTTCCATTAACATTTAAATTAACAAAAGTATTAACACTATTACTATTTAAACTAAGTTTAGCATTACCTGTATTAGCAATAAATGACATTGTATTATTAGAATGGTCGTATCTTATTTGACCTATATCATCATCACCATTATCACCAAACATAATTGAACCATGACTACTATTACCACTAAGAATACTAATTCCTGAGTGTCCAGAACCTTCAACAATTAACTCATCAGCTTTTGCATTTGGGCCAACGGAAGCATCACCAGTAAATACATGAAGTTTGCCTTCAGGTACATCTTCACCTATGCCAACTTTATCACCAGAACCATCTACAATTAAGCAGTTAGCGTCACCATTTGATTCTACTCTAAAGTCTACTGAGGCACTATCTTCGTTAAAAGTGAAACCTCCATTTTGATCTAATTTTGAACTTGTAACAGAATTACTAGCTAATTTATCTGCTCCAATAATACCATCTGTTATATCATCTGCTGTTAGTGCAGAATTAGCTGGTGCTTTTCCAATATAGGACATTAACTAATCTCCATTATACTAAGTGTTGCATCAATCTTTGCTGATACACTACAGTCAATCTTTAAAACATCAGTAGTTTGTAATACAACTTTAGATCCAGTAAGAACTTCTAATGTTCCTCCAACTGGAATGGGAGCATTACGAACTGCAAAAACTGTTTGATTTACTTCGTGATCGTTTGTATCAGATACAATTTGTACACTAACATTCACAGCAGAAGTATGAACATTGCATAATAGTAATCCTAAGACTACAGCTGTTTCACCAGACTGTACTGTGTATAAAGTTAATGGTGTTCCTGCACTTGTGGGCATAGCATCATTAGTTTTAATTTTAAATGTATTCGCCATTTTTTCCTTCCTAGCCTAAAGCTATGCTTAACGCAGTAGCATCATCTAGTGTTGCCTTTGCATTTAATTGATCTTGAATTGAACTTGATACTCCATTTAAGAAGCCAAATTCTGTGTCTGAAATATTAGTGTTTGCACCAATTTTAGTGGCACTAATTCTGTTTACATTTAGTGTAATATTTCCTGATGATGTGATTGGAGTATTACCTATAGTAAACTCTGATCCTGATTGTGTTATTCCTACTGACTCTACAGTTCCAGAGTTTGAAGGAGTTACAATTGTGTAAGTTATATTTGTTGAGCCAACTGATCCTGTGTTGTCAGTTGTACATAGGAATATTTTATTATCATTAGCTGATCCTTGATTAACTACAATCATTTGACCTGATAATTCTGCAATCGTATCATGTTCAGGATCACGACTTGCTGTACCTGCACCACTTGCAACTGCTATATATAAACCATTTTGTGTAGCTGTAGATTGATTTTTTAAAAGTACACGATCTCCTGCCACCAAAGTTACACCATCTATTGTGTCTCCAGCTTCTAAAGCATTTGCTATATTAACATTAGCTGTTGAAGCACATTCAGCAATAGTTCTTGTTCTCAGTCCTGCTACTGCTTGATCGACATAACTTTTAATTGCTACATCTGTATTACTACTTGGACTTCCTATACCTGTAATAGAACCACCACTAATACTAACTGAACTTGATGCTTGAGTCGCTATTGTTCCTAGTCCAAGATTTGATCTTGAAGTAGAAGCAGAAGCTACATCTGATAAGTTAGAAGCCTTTACTAATTTTGCATCTAATTGAGTTTGGGCATTAGATGATAAAGTATTGATGTGTTGAAGTTCTGTGTTATTTACAGTTCCATTTGCAAGTTTTACAGCATCTATACCTGTAGCAAGTTGTGCATTTGAAATCGTACCAGCAAGAGAAGATGTAGGATAAGAAGTTGCGTCTGATAAATTAAAAGCTGGGGTTGTGTCTGAAGCACCTAAAGCTAAAGTTACTCCACCATAATTAACATCATTATTAGCTAGTTCTGCATTTGCTACTCCACCATCTTTAATGGTAACAGCACCACTTGATACTGCAAAGTTATCAGAACTAAAAGAGGCTATACCTTTGTTTGATGTTGTAGCATCTTCACCACTAACTGTTAAAGTTTGTCCTGAAGCTACTGTGTCTATACCTTCACCTGAAGCAATCGTAAATGTTTGTGAGTCTAAATCTATTGAACCTGATCCACTTGCACCTGCAAAGTCTAAATCTTCTTGTGTTAATTGAGCAGTTACAAAAGCCTTGATAGATTGTTGAGACGCAACTTTAGTTGCTGAGTCAGATGACATATCATCTTCATCAAGAAATGCTGTACCACTAATACCTGTATTTAAAACAGGAGAGGTTAAAGTTTTATTAGTTAAGGTTTCTGATCCTGCTAAACTTGTAAAGCTACCATTTGATAAAGCAGTATTAAATTGTGCTAGTGTTCCTGTAACTGTGTTGTTAGCTAAGTTAATTGTTTTACCAGTAAGTGTTGAAGTTCCACCATCTGCGTAAGCCTTAACTGATTGTTGTGAAGGAGGGAGGATAGCTGAGTTACTAGCCATATTATCTTCATCTATAACAGGAATAGAAGGGCCAACAAAAACTGAACCTACATAAACACTTACAGTTGAATCACCTGAGTTAATCGTGCCACTATCTAAAGCAAAAGTTAATGTTGTGTTAGGTGAGCTAAATGCTGAAGCTGATATTTTTCCAAAGATAGTACCTGTGTTAGAGCCTATAATTTTAACTCTACGACCAACATGGTGTGTTGATGTAATGTTTGCACCGACTGTTACTGAGGTTGTACTTGCTCTTGTAAATGTTGTTGTGCCATCTGCATCACCAAGTATAAACCATTCTTTATCATTCCATACTGATCTTGTGTCTGATAAAATACTTCTCTGTGCATTATTAACATCACTTGGACTCATGCCCTCTGAAATATTTATTCCATTGACTGAGGTGTTGCTGTTTGCTGTTGTACTATAATTTGATACTGTCATTTATTCCCCTTTTTCACTTTCTATATCTTTGACATATTTTTCTGTCATATCGTTTCTTTGAATTATTATGTCGTCCATTAAAAAATTTTTTAACTGTCCTATGTCGTTGTATATTCCTTTATCTATTAAATTTTGTATATATTGATTTTTATTTCTACCCCTCATGCTACCTATACCATTAGCTAACAAGTGCATTGTTTCTATATTGTTTGCCGCTTTAATTGATCCAATAACTCTATTAAACTTACTTAATGCGTCTCTCATTCGATCCGCACCTGTTGCAAGAACATTTATATTTTCAATTACATAATTTTTTGCTTGATCAGGTTTAAATTGTTTTGCTGATTCATTAACCGCTCTCATAACCTCATTAATTTCTGCCATCATGTCGTAAGCTAGTTGTGTGTACTTAGTATTTTTAGCAGGTTGTTTCCCTACAAACCTATTAAAAAATGGATACTGACTAAGTTTTAAATCAGGAGCAGTATCAAAAAACATTTGGTCTGCTATAGTTAATCCATACATACCATAAGTATTTAAATAACCTCTCCATAAAGCTTCTATTCTACTAGGTGACAATCCTGTTTTTTCACCTATTTTTTGTGAAGTTAAACTTGTTGTACCAAACCCTTGCATTTCAGGAGGCAATCCTTCATCTTTTTTTGAAATAACAGGTCTGCCTGTAAAAAATGATTTATTTGTAAATTGTTCTATTACAGGTAATGCTCCTTGAGGTATTGGATTTAATCTAAAATTACCAGCTAATATTTGAATCATTTGTATAGCTGTTTCATAACTACTGTTTTGAGGATTAACAATTTGTATAGCACCTCTTTCTGAAACAGAAGCTATAGATCCTATTTCCCAAATTTTGGGCAAACGCCAATGAATAAATAATGGCTCTCTATTAGCAGTAGAGGCATCATATCCATAAGCCTCTGCCGCAGTTTCAGGATATCTTCCATTTTCTAAATAAAATTCAATAGCTTTTTTAGTTGGAATAAAAAAGTGCCAGTTTGTATCTTTATCCCAATCTTCTAATTGGTTATAGGTAGGAATATAACTATTATGAATTGCGTTCATAGCAGATATTCCAGCTAAAAGAGCTACCTTAGTAGCAATAGATTTTCTGTTTGGTTTTTTCCCAGAAAGACCTCTGTAAACTGTATTTAATCCTATAACAGCAGGTCTTAAAAACATAGCACTTTCATTTGCGTAATTTAATAGGTTACTTAATGTTGTTCCGTAAGAACCTCTTTTACTAAAATCAACTAAGTTATCTTTTCCATCATAAACAGATTGAATTAAATCTTTTGATTTTTTATATTTGTTTGATGCTACTTGTATTCTTGCCGCCATTTCAATAGAAGAACCAAATTCTTCTAACATTCTAAAAAATTTTAATGGACTCGTAGCTATTTTTTTTACATTAATACCTTTTTTATCATAAAAAGGCTTCATGTTTTGTAAAAACAAACCTTCGTTTCTATAGTAACTACCCATATCAAGACCATTAGCCATAAAGTCTAAATAGTTTTGATCTTCTTTAACTCTTTTTACAAACCCTCTTGCACCATCACGAAAAGGAATATAGCCATTATTAAATATACCTGAAAATATTTCACCTCTAACAAAGTTTGCTCCCATAAAATCAAATGTCAATGTAATTGCTGATTGACCTATTCTTTTAAAAGGTCTCCAAATATTTAACATAGTGCTTTGTAAGGGAGTTCCTCCTTTTAATTGTGATAAAGAATCAAACAATAAAGGATCTGCTACTTCATAATATTTAAGTTTACCTTTTTCCATAACAGGCATAACATTATCTACACCTTTAGGTTTTTTTTCTATGGTTAATAAATTTGCAAAATCTCCCATCATTTCTATAGAAACATCAAGACCATCTAAAAAATTTCTAAAATCAATCCTACCTTCTTCAACAAAATCCATAGCAAGATCAAAATTTTCTATAATTTTTTCTTTGATTGGCTTTGTTAAAACTTTAGCTTTACCTATAGAAGGAGGTAGTGGCTTCATTATTACATATCTTTCAGATCCTTTTAATTGTGATTCTTTAACAAAATTTAAAACGTCTAATTTAATTCTATTCTCAACAGCATTTTCAATAAAAAACCTAGCATTACCCACTATATTATCCATAATATTATTAAGGTTTTCTGTACCGCCTGTTAGTTTTTTAATGCCTGTAAACTCGTTGATACCGCCTTGAAATTTTTTATTACCTTTCATTGATTTGTCCACTCTATTAAAAGGAACGTAATAAGCTCTTGTTTTAAATTTCTTTATATCTTCTCTAGTAAATAATTCTCCATACCTTTCAGCAAAATTTAAAATACCATCTAACCAAGTATGATATTCATTTAATGCTTTATCAAATCTAGGTTTATCTTTACCTGCTAGTGCAATACCTGATTCAATTTCTTTAGTTGTAAATAATTTTTCTTTACCTTTAAGTTTTAATTCTTTTGCAGATAAACTAGTTATATATATTTTCCAATCTTCTATTCTGTCTGAAATAGGTTCTATTATTTTTTTTAAACTTTTTTGTTTTGGATCAACTGAAACAATCCTATTTCCTTTTTGATCTGTTTTAACAAAAACCATACCCTTCTTCATAGCCATATTTAAAATAGATCTTCCGTTTCTTAATGAAGATGCTTTTTTATAAATAGGAGTATTTATTTCACCTAAGTTTCTTTCAAATCTTTCGATACCAGTCATATTATCTACATAGATTTGTTGAAGCCTATCACCTCTAGGAGCAAGAGTAGAATCTATAGCTGGTACAAAACCCATTTTAGATTTAATTCTATTTATGTTTCCTTGCTTCCAATAAGAACTAAATTTTAATTGTGCATTTGCCATAGCCTTTTTAAGGTTTTTAGGCTTTCCTTCTACTAATGTAGTAAATCCATCATTCTTTAATGTAGAGTCAAACCACTCATAAAATTTTGGTGCGTATTCTTTAGCTATACTTTCTTTGTTTAAATAAAAATTTACAAAATCAGCAAAACCTTCTTGGGGATTACGATAATCATACCCCATACTTTTTAGTTCTTCTTTCATTACAGGATCACTAAAATATTTTTTTGTTATTTCAGGAAACCTACCATTTATCCAATGACCTATTTCATGTGCGGCTGTACCAAGATCATAAGGAAACTTTGTTCTTACTTGCTCAGTAGGTGGAAAATAAAAACCTTGTGTGCCTTTAGATTTAATCCTACCACTTCTAATAGGTACACCTATATCGCCTAAAAAATCTTGTAAAATTTCTTGCCTAGAAATAGGTTTTTTATTACTTTGATTCTTTATTTCTAATGTAGGATCAAATTTTAAATTATTATTTCCAAAATCTCTTGATGCAATATCTATACGTTTTCCTGTATATTGATCAAATAATTCTGCACCATATCTTTCTTTAATTTTTAAATAAGAACCACCTTTTAATGGTCTATAATCACCTTGATAATTAAAAGTGTTAAAGAAATCTGATTTAGTTGGCTGAATATTTCTATTTTTAAAACTTTGATTTCTAATTTCGTTAATGTTGCTTACATAATTAGGTTGTTCGCTTTTTGTTATTTTCTCACTAATTCTGTTATTTAAGTTTTGTTTTAAATCTAATGTTTCTTTTAAGGATAAAGGTTTGTTAGGTGATATTAATTCATCAATAATATAATCTGTTATTTTTAATTTAGTATCTTGAATATATGGTTCAGTTTTTTCTATTATTTCTTTGTTTATAAGATCATTTCTTATTGTGTTTACATCTTCAACAGATATGGCTGTTTTATCTTTTTGTTGTTCTTTTACAACTTCATCAATAATTCTAGTATTTTCATTTTTATTTTGATTAAAAATTTGGTCATATAATATTTTTGAATTTTGTGATGACTCAGGAATCCAAGCACCATCTTTATTTTTTTTATATACAAATAAAATATCTCCAGATTGTAAAAAAGATATTCTTTCACCATTATAATCTATTGCGTTTGTTTCTAATTCTGATTTACTTTTAGGTTTAGTATTTTTTATTTCATTTACTAAATTTTCTTTAATAATTTGACGATCTACATATTTAGATTCATTTTTAAATACAGTTTTAGCAGAAGGTGTATGTCCTTTAGCTATAGTATTTGCTAGTATTATATGTGATACTTCTTCTATATGTTCTTTAATATCATCTGCTTTAATAGTGTTGCTGTTAAATATATTTTTTTGTAATTCTTCAAAGCCTTCTTCGCCTAATGTTTCTTTAATAACTTCTTCAGCAGTTTGACCACCAATAGCTATTGCTCCAACTATAGGTGCAAAAGTTACATCTAATGCTGTTTCTCCTATCCACCAAGCTTTATCAAATAAATTTAACCCTGTCCAAGTAGCTAAATCTTTTGTAAATTCTTTAACACTACCTGCATTTTTATACATCTGAGGAATATCTATCATTCCATTTTCTGTAACAGGAACTAATGTAGAATATCTTTCACCATCTTTTTCGTGATAATATAATTTTTGATCTATCCCAAGAGAGTTTGATAATTCTAATAACTCTTGATTTGTTGGTGACTGACCATCTGTAAAAAGTTTTTTTATATCTTTTACAGGTTCGGTAAGTATGTTCTTAATAGCACTATTATCTACTTTTTCTAATTCAGATAATGGTTGACCAAATATCTCAGGTTCTACTTTTTTAAAACCTTCAGGCACATTATTAATTACAGATTCTTGATTTATTGAAGCATTAGCATTAGGAACAAAATTAGATTGTTCTTCTACTTTTGTAAAATCTTCTGGCACAGAACTTTCAACTGGAGAAAACCCTTCAGGTATAGCATTATTAACTGCTGTAAAACCTTCAGGTATTGTGCTTTCTACTGCTGTAAATCCTTCTGGAACATCTGTCATTTTTACTGCTTATATTCTGTTCCATCTGCATTAAGGTATTTACCATTTACTAAATAAATTGTAACACCTTGTGGATTTACAAACTCTTGTGAACCTTTAGGAATTTTTTTTGATATTTCTTTTTCTTTTGAGTCTTTGTTATTTTTATTTTGAATACCAATAGTTGACGCTGCGTCTCCTCGAAACATTTTATCAAACATATCTAAGTTTAATAAAAATGCTTCTAATGCAATATCATTATCCTCTGTTAATTTTCCTTCTGTTTTATATTTATTTGCAAGATAAACTTTCAAATCACCTACTGATTGATCGTCTTTTAATTTATCATTTAATACCTCAAGAGTTCTATTCTGATCTGCTGATCTTTTATCTACTGGTATAGCTGATATTTCATTAAACATATCTAACTGTTGAAAAAAATCTGATTTTTTAGGTGCTTTTGTATTTTTATATATTGTTCCTAAAGCTTGTAACTCAGCTAAATCATTTGCATTTCTTTTCAATTCCATACCTGAAGCATATTGATTTGCCTTACCAAAAGCTGATCCTAAATTTGTAGGGGTAGGGGAATAACCTGACTGTGCTAATAAACCTGTAGCCATGTCCATACCTTTAGGTGATTGAACAAAATTTAACAATCCTCCAAACCCACCTTGATTATTGTTTGCAGGTTTAGCATACTTGTTCATTAGTCTTTCATTTATAAGAGCATTTATATCAACCATTATGCATACCCTCCTAACAGACCGCCACCTAACATATATGCCATTGGATTAGATGCTCCCATCATACCTGCTAGTTGACCACCAGCCATAGCACCACCAAGCAATCCTGCTCCTGTGTTTCTAAAATAAGGTTGAGTCTGTAATGTATTCATTGGTACGTTAGCACCTAATGCACCAAGATATTGATTTAATTTAATGTATGGTTTTTGTTGTTCGTAATCAAACCTAGCCATAGCATCTTGTAATTTTGTTTGTTCGATAGCCTCACGAGTATCACCAACCTGTGCTAATCGTGTAATATCATTGTAATCCATTTCACCAAGTTGAGGAGCAAGTTGTGTTGCATTAACCATGTTTTGTCTTTCACGATTATATTGATCGCCATAAACTTCGTTTGCTAAATTACCTAAACTTCTTGCTAGTATTTCTTGATTAGCACCACTTCCTAATCTTCCTGCACTACTAAATTGTGATTGAACTCCTGATGTCACATCACCAGCCATTTGATTAAATAATGCTTGTGAATAAGGATTAGAATTAGGATTCAAATAATTACCTGAAAGAATATTACCAGCTTCAGTTTGTGATTGGTTTAATAAAGGATTACCTGCTGTTGCTCTATTAGTTGCTAATGCTAATGCCGCATTAGTTTCTGCTGGAGTATCAACATAAGTATTATTTGGAAAATAACTTGGTAAAGCTGAATCATACAATCCCTGTGCGTCATTAATAGCTTGTGTGTAATATGGTCTTATAAAATCACTTGGTTCTGCTGACGTAGTTGTTGTTACGTTTGTTGGATTACTACCTTTACTCATTTAATTTCCTTACTTAATATTATTGCCTTCATTTGATATCCCTTTAACTTTCTTACCCAACCTTTACGTCCAGCGACTTCAAGATGAGTACATTCATTTTGCTTTGCAAATTTTTCTATTTTTTCTTGTATTCTTTCTAACCAATTTTCTAAGTTAGTCCCACCAGCTAAAAAGTATCGTAATACTTTAGCTTGAGGATATTGTGCTATTTCAGTTACAACAGCACTTTCTATTTTATTATTATTCCAGCTTATAAATAACTGCATAGTATCATTAGACAATCCATATAAAATATCCTTAATAGTATATGTTTCGTCTAATGCTTTTTCTAGTAGGGGAGACACTTGACTCCAAATAAATAATAAATCTTCGCTTGGTACTCTTGTGACTACATTATCCAATAATAGTGTAGGCGAGGTTTTGATCTGCGTTGCTTGAACTTGCATGAGTTAAAGTTGCACTCCCTTCTGTTCTAGCTGACACATACATTCCATTTAATCCTGTTCTTGCATTAGCTGTAATAGGCATAAATAAGATTATAGAATTACCACCAAGTCTTGCATCTGTAAGAGTAGTAGTTGTTTGATTTGCTCTTAACGTAACTGATCCTGTACTGTTTAATTTTCCATTTATTGTATTGTTTAATGAAGCAGATACTAATCTTAAATGTTGTGCAGTATCAGGTATAGATAAAGGAACAGTAGGAAAAGAATTATCTGCCATTACTTACCTACTAATCGTTGTGCCTTTTTATGTGCCTGTGTAAATGTTTTACCAGCTTTCATTTCTTTCTTCATCATAGTCATGTGTTTAGTTGAATGATGTACTGAATGTTTTTTTAATGTATCTTTTTGTTTTTTTGTAAGTTCTTTTTTCATTATCTTTTCCCTTCTGGTCTAGCTTCTATATCTACTCCTGACAAAGTATTAAAGTTTCCTGTCACATTTACTCTTACTCTATGATACCTGCTTGTAGATCTTAACGGAACAGATCCATCAGTATTGTTAGCTACAGCACTACCTACAGAAATACTATTAAGTTGTGAGTCTCTAGTTATTGGAGTTACTGTAACTGTTGTATTTGCAGTACCATCTACAATAGGACGACAATTTATTAATGTTGATCTTCTACCTTCAGCACCTTCAAACTCTGTTGTGTCAACTGTTGCTGATAAACTTGTTGCAATAAATTTACCAAATAAATGAGAAGAATTAAATCCTGCAAGACCAACAATACCTTCTCCATAATAGTAAGAGTCTAATGATCTTGTAAGGTTATCTAACTCACCAAACACATCTAAACTTTCTAATGTGTTAAAAGCTTCTTGAGAAGCACCTGCTATAAATTCTAAATCTTGTCCTGATCCTGTTGACCATTTATTAACTGAATAGTTATAAATTAATAATTTATTATTTGTTGTACCTGTAGCTCCTGATCCACGATAAGACCATACAGCTATGGAGTTGTTAGGATCTATAGCTGAACAAATACCATCTAAATTAGATGATAAATCTTCAAAGAAAAAATTATCTACTTTACCATTACCAATAGGTGTTAATTGTTGACCACCTGATAATTTATAAAAACCATCTTGAGCAAGAAAGAATATATCACTACCATAAGAACAAACTGACTTAGGAGCAAAAGCACCTATATTGTCCGCAATCTTATTAAAAGTAAAGATTAAAGGAGTACCAACATACTCCATTCTATAAATAGCTTTTTCAAAAAATATAATTCCAAAAGACTCACCACCAACTATAGCTTGGATATTACCATGTGTACCAACAATATCTTGAAAGCCTGATTGAGTTGCTTGGCTTGGTGTCCAAGTAGAACTATCATTAAGTCCTGACCATTTAACTCTTTGGTTATAACTTGTACCTGACTCTGTGGTATATCCAGCAACAACAAAGTCTCTAATAATAGCTAGGTATTTAGCTTTGATCGCAACAAGATCTGAAAATAAACTATCAGTACCTTGATTAAATTTTTGTATATTATCAGCACCATTAGTTGCAATAATGTTTGTACCAAATTGTGTAAACGCCCAAAAGTCTCTAGCATTAGATGTTGTAGAGTTACTATAGCCACCTGACTTTGATTTGTTTACAAAATCACCACTACTATTCATTTGAAATAATCTAGTAGCATTACCACAATAGTTCGTAACACCATCACTTAGAAAAGCTGAAAATAATCCAACTGCATCTAAAGGAGCAGAAGAACCTTCTCTTGTTAAAGGTGAAGTCGTTAAACTTTGAA
>Ga0209337_1002650_pt1 | contig 12849 bp, 7 predicted proteins | sample LinPmetageLP53_FD_184044 | JGI IMG/M metagenome (GOLD analysis project Ga0209337, IMG submission 184044) | Marine viral communities from the Pacific Ocean - LP-53 (SPAdes) (version 2) | ecosystem: Environmental > Aquatic > Marine > Oceanic | place: Pacific Ocean | collected 2010-02-08 | reverse complement strand
TTTTTTATATTTATATGGGAACAACTATATAACATGCCTGAACAAGACGACGAAAAATCCTTAGACATTACTAATCAATTAGTAAACGCATATAAAGAAGCTAATGCTGAATTACTTGAGAGAGTTAGTATTATGAAAGCGTCCTATGCTCAACAAGCAAGAGAAAATGAGCTTGTCAAACAGGTAAGACAGGATATGTCTAAAGCGGTTGACAATAAAAAACTTCTAAGAGATTTAGTTCAAGAAGCAAATGAAGGTGATGTTATGTCTATAGACATAGAAAAAGAAAGAGCAAAACTCCAAGACAAAATAAAACAATTATCAGCTGATCGTGCTTTAACAGAATCAGCAATGGCAAAAGCCAAAAAAGAGGGTTTAAAAGAAGAAGTATCTTTATATAAAGATATAACTGCAGAAATAGATGAAGCCTTATCATCCATGGAAAAAATGGATAAAGCAGCTGAAGGTGTTCAGGATAAAGCAGCTGAAATTGAAAAGAAAAGTGGATCAAGTTTTTTTGAAGGGGTAAGTGAATTAATACCTGATAATATCAGTAAAGCTTTTGGAGGTATAAAAGATGCCTTTCAGGAAGGAGCTAAAGAAGCTAAAAAGATATATAAAGAACAAGAAACTATAGAGCAAAAAGCAAAAGAAGTAGAAATTGGAAAACAAGATAAAGCAAAAGCAGCTCAAGAAGAATTAAATAAAATAGAAGAAATTTCATATAAAACCAAAAGTGGTAAAGATCAAACTAGGTTTAGGTATAAAAAGGGAATGGATCCTAAAGGACCAGGTCAACGTTTTGTAAAAGGAGATAAAGTAAAACAATTACAAACAAGAGCAAAAGAAACTCCTATTAAAAAATTAAAACCTAAAAAAGGAGGGGTTGATGCAACAAAAGCAACAGCAAAAGCAGGTAAAGGAATAAAGGGAATGATGGGTGGTTTTATGAAAGCTCTATCTGGGGGTATGTCAAAAATGATAAAAATGCTAGTAAGGGGTTTTTCAAAAGCTTTAGGTCCAATAGGACTACTTATTGAAGTAGCAATGGCAATAGGACAAGTAGATGAAGAAGTAACAGAGCTATCAAAAAGTCTTACCTTAAGTAGAGGTGATGCTTTAGCACAAAGAGACGCATTTGCCAATATGGCTGCAGCCTCTGGGGATGTATTTGTAACTACTAGTAAACTAATAAAAGCAAATAATACATTAAACCAAACATTAGGTACAGCTGTAGTATTTAATTCAGAAATACTTACAACATCTACACAGTTATTAGAAAAAATGAAAATGACTGGGGAGGCAGCAGCTGGTTTAGCAGGACAAACTGTTGTAACAGGGGGATCAATGCGAGACAATTATGAGTCTGCATTATCAACTTCTTACGAAATGCAAAGGCAATCAGGTGTTGCTATTGATCTTAGACAAGTAATGGAAGCAGTAGGTAAAACTACAGGTCAATTAAGAGCACAATTAGGAGGAAGTACTGAAGAAATAGTAAAAGCTGTTACTCAAGCAAAAGTTCTAGGAATGGAATTAGGAGATGTAGCAAATGCAGGTAAACAATTATTAGATTTTGAATCTAGCATTAGTAATGAATTAGAAGCAGAATTACTAACGGGCAAACAACTTAATTTAGAAAAAGCTAGAATGGCAGCCTTAACGGGAGACCAAGCTACCCTTGCAAAAGAATTAGCAGCTAATATGGGTAATTTTACTGAATTTAGTAAAATGAATACACTCCAACAAGATGCATTAGCCAAATCCATGGGTATGCAGTCAGATCAATTAGCTGATGTTTTAATGAAACAAGAAGTACAAGGCAAAACAGCTCGAGAATTAAAAGCAATGGGGAAAGATGAATTAGCAGCTACAATGGAAAGAACCACAGCTCAAGATAAATTTAATGCTATGATGGAAAAACTACAAAGTTTAATAGCAGACATTGTTTCTCCTTTATTACCTTTATTAGATATGCTTATGCCATTAATGGATATGGTAGGAAAATTTGTAAAAGCTCTAATGCCTGTAATTAATTTTATAAAATTAGCACTAGCTGCTGTGGTAGACACCCTAAATGCAATAATTGGAGGTCTTCTTGAAATTTTTACTTTAGGTATGGCAGATACCTCAGGCATGTATAATTATGAAAGTACTGCAGCTAGTTTTGATTCTATGGTGGATTATGGTTTTGGTGGAAATGATTTAGGATCAGGACCAGCAGGGGCAAAACCAGGATTGGAAGATGGAGGAATAGCAACTAAAGCAGTAGAAGTAGTTGTGGGTGAAGGAGGAGAACACGAAGCTATAGTTCCTTTAAGTAAAGCAAGCCAAATGGGATTTGGTGGAGATACAACAGTACAAGCTCAACCTGAATTTAATTACGATAAATTAGCTAGTGCAATGGGTAAGGTAAACCTTACAGCTACTACTAAATTTGATGATTTTGGTTCAAGAAGTAACTTAGCACAAACAGGAATAAAAAATAACACTTTAAAAAATCAAAGCAGTTTCGCTTAATTTATATTTATAATAAAACAAACAATTATGGGACTTAAAAATTTAACATCATTATACGATTTAGTATCAGGAAACGATCCAGTTGAAAATATGGATGGTCAACAAGGACCAACATTTCAACTACCAACTACAGATGCTTCTCAAACACATATAGATTCATTACAACAAGTACCAGGACCCCCATCAAATTCACCATATCAAGATTTAGATGGAAATCCAGACCCTAACTTTAATACTTTAAATGGAACTACTAATTCTCCTTTTCAAAGTACAACTGGGGATCATATGGTAGACTTACTTACACAAAATGCAGTAAGTACAAATACAGGCCAAACTTATACACCCTCTCCTAACGCATCACCTTACCAAGATTTAGATGGAATACAAGGCCCACAATCACAATTACCAACAGACGCAGCTTCTCAAAAACATATAGATAGTTTACAAGTAGTACCAGGTGGGGATAGTAATTCACCCTTTCAAGATTTAGATGGAAACCCAGGTCCTCTATCACAACTACCTATTGATGATGCCTCTCAAAAACATATAAATTCATTAGCACAAGTACCAGGATTTGATAGTAATTCACCATTTCAAGATTTAGATGGTACACCAGGACCTAATTTTGGAGATGAAGGGGGAGCAGGTAAACAATTAAATGGAGTAGATTTACATGAAGCTCTATTAAATCAAAACTACCAATATTCACATCAAACTCCTGTTATTACAGTAAATGGTGGTACTTACGATTTAGATGGTGGTTTACCATCAAGTGGGGAATATTTAAATAACTTTCCATCATAATAAAATATGGCTTTAAAAGAACTATTAACAGACCTTGAAGAAGGAATACAATCTTATCCCAACCATAATACCCCTTCAACAGCAGGGGGTTTTGGTTATGGGGGGACTCGTATTTTTGATAGTAAAACTTTTAGACAACGTGATTTTAGTTTTGGGCAAGGCACAGCCTATGATAGACCAGGACAAGAATTTAGTAGAGAACCTTTAATTGGTAAAAATTTTGAATTACCAGGTCCTAATGATTCTCCTAGTGGAGGAGGTTTTTTAGGATTTATTGGTAGTTTAACAGATGGTTTTGTAAGAGGAGGTATAGTTAATGCTATATCAAGATCTGCTAAAGATGTTGCTCGTATTACTAAATTTTATTTAACTTCAAGAGGTATAGGCTTTTTAGCTAAAAATGTTGCACTACAACTTTCAAACCCTAGAATACCTGTTGGAAGTACTACACTTTTTGGATTAGAACTAGATAGAAATAGAACATTTAATTTAGGTTTAAACTTAATAGCACAAGCAGGTGTTAATTTTAGTGGTATTCATTTTGATAGATCAGGAGTAACACCTATATGGCCTGATGAGGACAAATATGAAAAATATTATGGACCTGCGGGAATGTCCCCCATTGATAGAGCAACAGATGGAGTAAATTTTGGTAGGATAGATAGAAATAAAGGTATAACTCTCGGAAATAGACTTATAACTTTATATGATTCTGCTATATTAGGAAATAAAGGAGATACTCCTGAAGATGAAAAAGGTAAATTAGGTCAATTTATATCGAATATAGGAAATAAAGTAAAAGAACTAACAGGACGAGGAGGAGAAGAATTATATGCTTATAATGGTGGACCAAATTCATTATATGGTATAGGAAAAACAAGAATAATAAGAGCAACAAATACAAGAACAGAAGACTTAAATCCAGATTATGATTTTCATTTAATAGGTGAAAAAGACGAAAATGGTAATGTCATTACAGGAGAAGCAGGTTATATACCTTCTAAATATAGAGGTGCGGATTCCTCTGTAGATATCTATGTTAATAGATTATTTAAAAACCCACCAAAAGCTCAATATATAGGTATGCCTTCATCTTTTCTTGATGTTTATGGAAATAATGAGTTTAATACAAACCCCTTTTCTTATGGTTTATATGCATCTACTATGTTTGCTAGATTCCCAGATGATTTAAGTGAATCAGCTAATTCTTTAGGAATTATGCTTTATAGTTCTATTCAAAAAATAGGGGTCACAGATCCAGATTCCTCTAAATTATTAGATTTTAGATCAAGAAAAAGAAAACAAGGAGTATATAGAATGCCTAGTACTAATTATCAAAGGGATGCTGTTGGGGGTAAAGCTAAATTTTATAGAGAATCTAGAGTAAACACAGGTAACCCAGGACAATTAAAACAAAAACATGGTTTTAATTATAGTGTATATGATCGTAGAACAGTAGATATGATTAATGCTTTAGATGTAATTAGAATAAAAGACAATACTTTTACAGACCAAGCATTTAGAGACTTAATTAGATTTAGAATTGAAGCTATAGATGCAGATAAACCTACAGAATCAGACGTAATGGTATTTAGAGCATTTTTAGATGATTATTCAGATAATTTTAATGCTGATTGGAATGCTTTTACTTATAATGGTAGAGGAGAAGAATTATATACTTATAAAGGTTTTAAAAGAGATATAAATTTTAGTTTTAAAATAGCAGCTCAATCACGTCATGAAATGATGCCATTATATAGAAAATTAAATTTTTTATGTTCACAAACAGCTCCTGATTATAAAGGAACAAGAATGAGGGGTAATTTTGTTAAAGTTACTATTGGTTCTATGTTAGATAGAACACCAGGTATTATAAATTCAGTAAGTTTAAAATGGCAAAAAGATTATCCTTGGGAAATTAATATAGATGGTCCAGAACAAGGTAAAGACAAAGAAATGCAAGTATTACCACATGTTTTAGATGTTAGTGTTAAATTTACACCAGTACATAACTTTATACCTAAGAAATCAGTAACAGATTCACCATTTATATTTAAACATGATAGAAATGGTAATATGAGAGAAGAAGAAAAATGGTATAAAAAAGGAGCAGCTCAAACTTTACAAGAAGCTTCCCCAGAAGGTCAAAGAAATGGTATGGGAGATATTTTAGCTCCTATAGATGCAATTCCTGAAGAATCAGTAGCAGCTAATCAAAAAAGAAAACAAGCAGAACAAGATGCTGAAATAAAAGCAGCCCAAGAACAAGAAGAAGCAGACAGAAGAGCAGCTGAAGAAGCTCAGGCAGCTGAAGAAAGAAAAGCAAGAGAAGCTTATTTTAATGATGATGATGATTGGGAAGAAATAGAAATTGAAGAAGAAGATGATGTAGAACCTTTTGACACAGCAGCAATGGCAAATAATAACCAAGAATATAAAGATAAAACAAAAGCTTTTCAAGATAAACAAAATAATGCTAATGAACCAACAAAAATAGATCCTATTCCTATTAAACAAATAGAAACAGGAGTTAGTACTCCTCCTTATTTGCAAAAAGCAGTCCCCCCTAAATCTTAATAAACTATGACAAATAGATTATCACCATTAATGAAAAAAAGAAATACTAAGGGAAGATACTATAAATATGCTAAATACCCCGTGGTTCCCTTATCCTTTAATGATATATACATTATAACTAAGAGTGAAGACAGATTAGACTTATTAGCGGAACAGTTTTATGGAGACACAGAATTATGGTGGATAATAACTATAGCTAATTTAGGTAAGATAAAAAGAGATTCTTTTTTCGTAAAGGGAGGTTTGCAAATTAGAATCCCCCAAGACACACAATCTGTAATTGATGAATATAAAAGAATTAATTCTTAAAGTATGTCTATATTTAAAGAAAGTTTTAAAAATTTTGTTAGAAAACAAATTAAAATAAGAGAAGCAATAATTTCTCATGGTAATAAAGAAGGAGAAGCACGTACAAATTCTCCTATAGTAGATTTATCTAATTTAGGTGGTCCTAAAGAATTACAACTTCCCTCACATGCCTTTTACACTAATACACTTAATAGACAATGTGTTATTAGAATGTCTTCTGGAGTAGATTTAAAAGAAACTAATGAATTAATTAAAAATAATTCAAACCCATATGAAAGAAAAGATGATTTAATAAATGAAGGTTTAGCACTTAGATATGTTTTAGAAGGAGGTACTACTATGATAGATAAGTCTGTAAAAGAAACAGAAAAAGAAACAGACAGTGGGGGCACAAAAATAGTAAAAGAAACAGTTTTTAGAGCAGCCCCACGTTCGGGATTTACAGGTGCAAGTAAAAATAGATTTGGCCAAACATATGGTGATCCATCAATTAGGGCTAATTCAGCAGATGGTTATGGAATAGTACCTATGCCTGGTATTGTAGATGCAGATATAAAAACTAAATCAGCTTATGGTTCACTTAGAGAAGTTAAAGTAAATTTTGTTTGTCATAACATAAGACAACTTGAAATTTTAGAATTACTTTATATGAGACCAGGTTATCCTGTTTTAGTAGAATGGGGTTGGACCCCTTTTATTGATAATGAAGGTAAAAGAAGATCAGATTTCCCTTATATATCAGAATGGTGGGATCAAGATTCTACAACTAATGTAATTAATGAAAAAATTATAGAAAGAAAAGTAGATACAGGGGGCAATTATGATGGTGTAATAGGAATGGTTAAAAATTTCAATTACAAAGCAAGACCAGATGGGGGTTTTGATTGTACTACTGAATTAACGGGGATGGGTGAAGTATTACAGGCTTTAAAAGGTAGAGATGATGTATTAGGTGACGATGGAAAATATGAAACTGCTTTAGAACAGTTTTTTAAAATGTTAATGGCATATTCTAAATTAAAAGATACAGATAGTTATGATGAGGGTGAAAGTTGGTTTGCTAATTATAGGACTTGGAGTAGTAAAGTAGTAGGATCAGTTAAAAATTTCTTTGGGTATGACTCTGGTTTACAAAAAGCTCGAGATCTAACTGATTATTTAGACCTAAATTGGATAAAAACTCATGCCAACGTTAATGAAAACATATATGGACCTTTTAAAGATTTACAAAATGGAGAAATAAGAGATCTTATATTACAAAGCTTTATGTTAAGAAATGATCAAGATTTAATTGTTGAAGAAGATCCTGAAGATGAAGATGAAGTAATAGCTAGTGTAAAATCTAAAAACACATATATTAGATGGGATTTTTTAGCACATGTATTAAATAGAAATATAATGGAAAAAACCCAATTAGGTGATAGTCCCCTTATATATTTTAAAACAGATGTTATAGTAAATGAAGATAGAGATGTAATAAAAAACCAAGATAATTCTATTTCTATAGAAGGTAAACATATACAACCTCTAGCTTATACTTCTAAAAGATTATCTCCTGAATTACAAAAAGAATTTAAAAGATTATATAACCTTGCCTTAAGTGATGATAGAACAAATGGTTGGTTTGGAATTGGAAATGGTCAATTTAAAGAAGTTTTTGGTGAAGGAGCAGAAGATATAAATGATAGACTAGATATTATTGAAAAGATAGTAAAAAGTGGTGGCGACTTAGCAGATGTAGGTATTAAAACTTTTGAAGATTTAATTAGAGATGATTTTTTAGACATGTCTATAGACCCTACAGTGTGTATGTTACCTCACCAAATGAGATTTATAAAGGAAAAAAATAATGATCCTAATGTTAAGGCTTTTTATAATAGACCTCAACCTCAATTTGCTGATGATGGTGTAGGAAATCCTAAAGACATGAATCAAACAACTAAATATGATAAGGTTATAGAAATGTGTAATTATGATCTTGATACAAACATAGAAGGAGTAGCTGAAAGACAAATTGGTCAAATATTTTTAAATGTTGAACATTTAGATAGAGTTTACAAATCAATGAGATATAATGTTGGTTTATCAGAAGCTGGAACGATAGACACAAGCATAAATGACAGTTTTAATATGTTTGATTACATAAAAAGGATATTTGACGACGTAAATGCATCTTGTGGGGGTCAACATAGATTTGAAATACAAACAGACAATGAAAGACCTAATGTAGTTAGAGTAATAGACATTCAATTTCAACCAGAATCAAAATTAGATTTAGAAGTTAAAGAAGGAAAAGTAATAGAACTAAATATTCAAAGTAATGATTCTATTTTTAGAGATTATTCTTACACATCAACTGTACCTAGTGCTTTAATGGCTACAATTGGGGTAGTAGCCCAAAATCCTGACTCTATTTCTTCTTTAGAACAATCTACATTTTCAGCCTTAAATAAAAATATAAGACAAAGATTTTCAACTCCTAACTTCCCAGATAGACCAAGAACATTAACAAAAGCCGAAAAAGAAGACCAAGATAAAAAAGAATCATTAGCTGCTGAAGAAGCAATGGAAAAACAACAAGGAGAAAGAACAGCATTTGAAATAAGTATATTAGATACTTTTATTGCTTTTTGTAGTTTAAAAGTATTTTATGCAAAATCTTTACAAGGAAAATACTCAGATTTAGATAGTGATGGAAAACCCAAAGAAAGTAAAGAAATAGCAAGACAAAAACAAAACCTATCAACCATTATTAGTCAAATAACTAAAACGGAAACTAAACATTTACAAGATGGTACTTACGCAGATGGTAGTAAATTTGTAAAGGGGGATATAAAAAGAAAACCAGTAGAACAGGTTTCAGACATTATACCTTTAAAATTTAATGCCCAAATGGACGGTATAGGGGGAATTATAATTGGAAATGTATTTAAAATAAATCCATCTAGACTACCGGCAGCTTATAAAAAAACAGAGGGAAGACAAATTTTATTTATAACAATGGCTGAAGACCAAAAAATAACATCAGGTCAAGATTGGACCACTACTATTTCAGGACAATTAACTATAATAGCATCAGATGTTAATGAACAAGCTACAGGAACTAAAATTAGAAAAGAAGGCACAGGAGGTAATGGTGGGGGAAGTGGACAAGCAGGATCTGTAGTTATTTCAGAAGAAGCTAAGTATGAAGATAATTCTGCAGAAGAATCTAATATAGAAACTAAAACACCTGTACAAGAACAAATAGAACAACAAGACCAATGTCCTGAAGGACAATATTTTGATGAAGAACTTCAAGCTTGTGTATTAGAAGAAGCAGTTGTAGAAGAAAAAGCCTTAGTAGGAAATACAGGATTAACACAGGAAGAAATAGATGCAGGTAAATTAGAATCAACAAAAAGAGGAGTAAGTGGACCCCCACCTTATAATTATGCTTATTTATATCAATCAGCTAAAAATCCCCAAAATGGTGCTTTAACTGAAGAGTTTTTTAAAGGAAATGAAGCTAAAGTTAATACTATAAATAAAAAGTTAGATGAAATGATTAATTTATATGGATCTAGATATCAATATAATTTTAGTATAAGTGATTTCCCTGGATTAGATAATGAAAATGTAGGAGCAGCTTATTCTAGTTATGAAACTTGGATCACAGCTCTTTATGAAGACTTCCCAGAATTAAGAACCCCACCACCATCCCCTAATATTGTTGAAACATATAGATCAATTGATATAGAAAAAACATCCTATAATTATTATAGAGAATCCTATGTAGAAGAAAATGGAGTAGATGTTTTTGAAAAAGCAGCAAATGCAGCTGGAGTAACTTATAATGATTCTGTATATCAAGAAATAGAATTTATGTTAGGAGGAGGTGAATATCGTGAGTTAGAAGAAATAAAACTAGATATAGATGATGCTATAGAAGATTGGGAAGATGCTAATGGCCCTGCAGGATTAGGTTCAAGAACTACTGCTCTATAAATATAATTAAAATGACAAAATATACCCCAAAATCAAAAATAAGCATACAAGAGGCAGGTCCTGGTGAATTTATTTATAAAAAAACTAGAAAACCTTATGTTGGTCCTTATATTGAGACTAGTGGAAGAAAATTTTTTGCGGGAAGTAATCCTAAAAAACTCTCCCTACAATTAATTAAACCAGTATCTATACCAAATAATTTTGGTAAAAACAGAAACACAGCCAAGTATAATGTTTTAAATAAAAAAACATACTCTAAATTAAAAAAATCCCAAAATATAGTAGCTACTAAAAATAAACCCACAGAAGATGATTATAAAGCAGGAAGGTATACTAGATATTTTATAAAAAAGGTAAATGAATTGTATGGTTATTTTGAAGTTGATAAAAAAACATATCATTCTATAAATAAAAAAGAACCAAAATACAACCATCCTATGTATGATGTAGGACAAATAGTTTGGTCATTAGTCGGTAATGTTAAAAAACATAATAAAGCTCAAACATTTTTACAAAGAGATAAATATCCCAATTTAAATGTTTTATTTTCTAAATTAGATGAATTTGCTAAAATAGAAGATAGATTAATAGAAAATCTTTCAACTAGTGGTGGGGAATTATATTATAAAGATGGAAGAGAATATAAAGGCCCCTATCATACCCATCCAGGCAAAGGACCTATGGTGGGTGCTAAACATATATCTGGACCACATGAAACTCTATTCTATGAACAATCTGAAGACACGTTACAATCAGGAGGTGATATTATTTTAGGTAAATCTGTTACTTCATTAAATGAAATAGCCCCTGAATATACAATATTATCTCCAACAACTCCTAGTACTCCTTCTACAAGTGTAGCTACAGGTGGAGGATCTTCTGGTGGTGGAGGGGGTGGTTATTAGATAAAGCTTTATTACATTGATAGGGTATGTTCTACCTTATCGAAACAAAAAATCAATTAAACCAACTAGAATTAAAATTATCTTCTAGTTTAACACGCTATCTTGAATTTATTCAAGGCAATGACAACACACACCCTGCGTTGGCAGAAATTATAGCTGTGTATCTTGACGTTGACGGTGAAGATTATATTATTCCTTTAAGTCATTTAGAATGTATAAATCAAGACAGAAATGTTGTTTTTGATTTGTTGGCAAATTATGATTTTTGTGTTTTAGACAAGAAAAGCAGCTTACACGCGGCCCCACACATATCTTATACGGATATACAACATACAATAGCTCCTTTAGACCAACATACAACCCAAGCACACACATGGTATTACCGTAAATTCCCACATACTAAAGTGAATAAAATGATACCTATTGGAAAACACCTAGAACGCTGCAAACAAAAGTCACACGATATATTCCAAGAGTATCGCGGGGAAACTAATACATACTTTGACAAAATATTATTGCCTGTCTTATATAAGTTGGAAAAGAACACATTAAAATTCAATAGTAAGTTTGATGACTATTTCAAACCAAAATGTAAAAAATTCTCCATAAAAGAAGATCATATATACGGATGGTATAATCCATACACCACAACCGGAAGACCTGTAAATAACTTTAATGGAATAAATTTTGTGGGATTAAAACACGACAATGGCGAAAGAGACACATTTGAACCTGACAATGACTTTTTTGTTGAGATGGATTATGATGGTTATCATCCCCGCCTAATAGGCGATATAGTCGACTATCAATTTAAAGGCAACGTACACAACACACTTGCGGAAATTTACTTTAAATCCAAGAAAATCACACCACAACAATATAAGGAAAGTAAAACGCTTACATTTAAACAAATATATGGAGGTATAGATAAGGCGAACTTACACCACCCTTTCTTTAAAAAAACTCAAGATTTTATTAACATAATATGGAATGAATTTAATAGAAAAGGAGAAGTAAAATGTGGTAGTTATACTATAACAAAAAAAGACCACCCTAAAATACATTCTCAAAAATTATTTAATTATTACATACAGGCAACCGAAACAGAAACTAACATTCGTAAAATGAAAGTTGTCCAAGATTATTTAAAAGATAAAAAAACAAGATTAGTTCTTTACATATATGATGCGTTTGTATTTGATGTATCTAAATCAGATGGTAAGCAAACATTAATAGATTTACAAACAATACTTAGTGAAAAATTCCCAATTAAAATTAAAGTAGGAAAACATTATGGTGCTTTAAGTTAATTTTATATTTATGACTGGAAAATTCCAGTTATTTATGAACAATCGATTATACTGTACTTTTACAACAGTAGATGCATATGAAGAAGTAGCAAACACTATTCAAACATCTTATGTTATTCTCTTTAATAAACTTTTTGTGTTAGAAAGTTTGGATGGGGAAAAAATTATGCTTACATATAATGTAGACATGAATAATTCAACGAGAAATTCTATGATAGACAATACTATTTTAGTACACAGAAAAAAACAAACAAACACTTTATATACAATTAATGCGCTTAATGAAGTAATAAAGAGTTTAAATGGTGGGGTTTTAGACAAGTCATTCGCTGTAAATTGGAATGATTATAGAAATTGTATCTTACTGATACAAACAGAGGGTTTTAATCGTATAGATACGAAAATAAAAGAAATCATAAATCTTTAGTAGAAAAATT
>Ga0209337_1002649_pt1 | contig 12850 bp, 16 predicted proteins | sample LinPmetageLP53_FD_184044 | JGI IMG/M metagenome (GOLD analysis project Ga0209337, IMG submission 184044) | Marine viral communities from the Pacific Ocean - LP-53 (SPAdes) (version 2) | ecosystem: Environmental > Aquatic > Marine > Oceanic | place: Pacific Ocean | collected 2010-02-08 | reverse complement strand
CTACCAATGATGTTGTTTCCAAACACCAATCCTTATTCTGGCAAAATGAACAAAGTAAAGTGTTTCCGTAATTGGATGATTGATACTGCAACTGTGTTGTTCGACGATAACCACAACGATTTGAGGGCATTGCCAAAGACTGTGAGATTACAATTACTAGTAGTCTTAAGTTTTGTATGGAGTACCGTATTCACTGTGTATTTCTTTTCAATAGCCACTATGCTTTGGGGTTGGGTAGGACTAGTGATAGGACATTTGGCAGTGGTATTTGCTATGTACTTCACTTTCAAACAATTCCACAAACAACCCTACAAAAAAGTTCCTGACAGAGATGAGCCTCCAATGTACGATGACGTGTGGGGAGCATAGATGAGTAAGTGGATAATAGGAATAATGATGCTTGTGGTAATCGCAATGTTCTGGAAAGGTGTGGAAGTGCTTGGTCCAAGTAACACCAATCGAGACGTGCTTTACGAAGGACCAAAGAAGTCGGTAAAGGAAAGATGGGACGCGGCCTATAAATGGATGGAGAAGAAGCGTGAAAATCAATCCAAATAATTTTTTCAAAAGAGAGCTAGACACATTACCACCACACTTTGTGAACACAGTGGTAAAGGCACACGAGGCAGATGTAGAGAAGATGCGTAAGTGGATCTATGAGAACTGCCATGGCAGGTACTCAATTACCAAAGATGTAATCTACCAAGGTGACACGTCTAGATCATGCACAGTGATTGGTTTCGAGAATCCAGGAGACCTAACCCTGTTCGCATTGAGTGGTAAAGCCCAAATAAATCAAAACTAACCGTTGCACTCCATAACTAATTTTAGTATAATATACGTATATTAATACCAATTGCAATTAGGAGAAATAACAATGGCAACAAAAAAGAAAAACTTGAAAAAGTCTGCCACGACTGCTACTGCACCTCAGGCGACAGCGACGGCTCAACCTCAGGCGGCACAGGCACAAGCACAGGCACAGGCTCCACAACCTGATCCGACTGCTTTATCAATCGGCGACTTGAAGAACCTATTAACCATACTTGATGTGGCATCCACAAGGGGTGCTTTCAAGGCCAACGAGATGGCGGGTGTAGGAATCGTATACAACAAACTACAGGCGTTCTTGGCCAAAGTGGCACCGGAACAAGCACCTGAAGGCACAGCAGGAGCACCAGCGACTGCGGAAGGACAATAATGGCAACACTAATGAATGTTAATGACCAAGCCATGCCAATGGGTGCAGACTCAGGAGCAGGCGAAGGAGCGACCGGTCCGAAGAGACACTTCAAACACATCGGAGAGCTCGTGGATGGCGGAGCAAAGGTAGTAATCATGTACAGGACTGTTCCTGGTGAGGCTGACAACTGTCTTGTGGTGGGAACCAAGTTCTTGCCTGACATGTATCACAACTCATTGATGAAGGCTGTTGAATCAGATGGCGGACAAGACGCTGAAGAATTTGCGGATTTCGCCAGCAGACAGACGTTCCCAGATGGGACGAACATGTTGGCCATGATGCACAACGACAACTACATCAAGAAGTTCAAGACCAAGGAAATAATGGTCACTTTCGGCAACACTGCTGACGGTAGAATACTTCTAAACAAGTTGAACGAGATGATCGCCAAGGATAAGGGAACCACTGTCAAAGACATGGCAACCGACCCGGAGGCACCAGCCAAGAAGACAACCAAGAAAGCGGATGCCAAAAAGACAACCGCCAAAGAATAAGACTTGGGTACAACTGACGCAAGATTTCGTCAAGGAATGGCCGGAGGTTCTAGAGGGATTACATCTCAGGAACATGCCGGTCAAGTACCTGATGTACATAGACCTTTTACTCAAGAACAACATCACCATACACTACGACATAGCCAAGGAATTAAAATCCAAGAAACAGGAAACCATCGCTAGGTATCTGAGGAAAACGATAGAGGATAACTACGTCAAGATAAAGAGCGTGGACATGAAGTTTGACATACCGGCATTGAAGCGTGACATGGAATCTCGAACTTCGTTAATAATGGCTAAGACTTTTAAGAAATAGAATTAAATTTTTCAACTACATGGCCAATTTCATCATCGCTCATGAGTGGCCAGCAAGGTAAACTTAATACAGTGTTTGCAACGTGGTCTGTGTGTTTCAAGTGATCTTTACTATTATAAACAGGTTGTGCATGACAACCCAAAGGCCACATTACTCCTGTCTGTATTCTAAAATCTTGTAATTTATTTTGAACTTTTGATCTATCTCTGACTTGTACTGTATACTGATTATAAACATTTTCACACCAGTCTGCTGTCTTAACCATTGTATCAGTATTAAGTTCCTTGTCGTATATAGAAGCAATACGTCTCCTATCTTTATTATGTGAATCAATTTTTGTTATCATGTGATTGAGTACATTTGCTTGTACAGAATCCAACCTTTCATTCCACCCCAAAAATTCGTGAACATATTTGTCTGTGCGTCCATGATCCCTGGACATAGATATTTTGTCTATGTAGTTTTTATTGCCAACAACAGCACCACCATCACCGAAACACCACATATTCTTTGCTGGATAGAAACTGAAACAAGTGAGATCATTGTAAGTGCCGTTTAGTCTGCCTTTGTATCTGCCTCCAAAACTTTGTGCGGCGTCTTGGACAACCGGAATGTCATCTGCTATATTTTTAATTGTATCCCAGTCACATGTGTGTCCAAATATATCTACCCCGACTATTGCTTTTATATCTTTTGTAGAACTTAATATCCCTGCTAATTCATCTGTGTTTATTGTGTAGTTGTCCTTGTTGCAGTCTGCCCAAATTATTTCAAGTCCTAACTTACTGGCCATCTCAGGTGTGCTTATGAATGTGAAACTTGGAATTATTATTTTGTCACCGGGTTTCAACCCAAGACATTCGTATGCCAAAAGCAAGGCACTTGTACCACTGCTGACTCCAACGGCAGGAGCACCACAATAGTCACTTAACTTTTTTTCAAACTCAATCACCTTTGGTCCTTTGATGAACCAACTGTTGTCTACACAATCTTTTACCGCTTTGTCCAATTCAACTTTGGACTCTTGGTATATCCTGTTTAAATTTGCGTAGGGGACTTCCATCTCTTCTCCAATTCTTGTTTCCAATCTTGCCCTTTTTCTTTATAATGTTTTGCTTCATGTATTAATATTGTAGTAGTATGATCAAAAGCATCAAGAAAACTTACATCAAACGGTTGTGCCTTTATGCCAGATCCTTGCAGATGCTGTTTGACTATTTCAGTTACATTCGAGCCTTTGACGTTTCCAATGATGTAACGATCACTGCCAGGCCTATCAAGGAAACCTGTTTCATGATACACATACAGATCACCTAAACTATCTATGGATGTTGCTATCTGTGGCCAACCATGTTTGTCCATTTGTTCGTGTGTGGCCATTTTGATAGGACCTGTTGGTTTGCCATGTCTTACAGAGTGCAATGCATATCCATAGTCTATATGCACATCTGTGTCTTGCTCCACTTCGAGAAAGATCTTGTGTAATTTTTCACGTTCCTCGTTTGAAATATAATTATTGGATTGGGAGAAATCTTCCCTTAATGTTACAAACGATATCTTAAAATCAGATACACTATTAATATCCTCTATCATTTTGAAAACATTCCTCACATCATCACTGTGTCCTGGCAGTATTATCCAGTTCACTCCTAATTTTATCTTGCTCTCTGTTGTTGGAACTTTGGCACAGAAGTCCTTAAGATTCTTAACAACAATATCAAAAGCCTTTTTATTCTTTGTAACCCTATAATAACTTTCTTGATCATATCCATATAGGCTTATACGCATCACTTCTAAATCCAATATACCTTGTTGCTTTTTTAAAAAGTTTTGCGACAAAGCATAACCATTGGTGTACATCTGCATTTTGAATCCTTTGCTGTTTCCGTAACTTATAATCTTGCCTATGTGTGGATTCGTGAGAGGCTCTAACCCTCCGCTTATTCTGAACCTGTCTTGCCAAAATTTTCCTTCCTTTGGATCTTGATCAATGACCTGTTTGAACACTTCGAAACTCTTATCTATGTCTGTTGATTTGTACTTGGCATTGTAGTTTCGGCCACAGAATGTACAAAAGAATTGACATGTCATTCCTGGATATAGTCCTATCCTGTTTGGATAAGCATAGGTACCTTCCACAGCATGTTCCAGAGAACCATTGTTCAGCAAAGGACTTATGGTGTTGTTCCAATATCTGTTTGCTTCTATCTGATCCTTTACGTGTTTGTAACCCAATCTCATACTGCTGTTTATCCGTGCCTTTCCTCGAAATATTTTTTTATCCATTCAAAATCATAACTCCGATAAGGATCATTTCCTTGTTCAAGGTATTCAACCCCGTCTATCGCTCCTTTGTTGACCCATATGGCATTGTCTCCTTTTCCCATGGCCAGCCATTTTTTTAACCTGTAATTGTTTTCAACAGTTGGTTTCTGTAATTTGAGTTTAATTATTTCACGAAAGGCTGTCCTCCATGCCAACAGAGGTGTCTCATCCAGTTTATTCACAGCACTTAATATTGGTATTGTTTTTACTGGTTGGGACATTGTGAAATCTAGACCTGGTTTTGTGGTCTCTATAACCAACTGCTTGTTGTATAGTATCACACCGTCGTGTCCGTATGTACAATCTATTACTTCGTTGTAACAATCAAAGATATAATGACATGGATTTTTAAGCCTATCTGGTTGGAAGTCAAATTTGAAATCGTCCACTATGTCTATTTTTGGAAACACAGCAAAGAAATAGGCCGTTTCACTCATTAACGCGGCAGTCATGTAAGCAAGTGTTTGTCCCATGACATTCTTACACCATTTTGCTCTGGGGAATTTACTTTTCAGTTTTTTGAATCTCAGCTCAGCACCAGGTTCATCATACGATATGAACACTATATCCATCGGTTTTACTTCATAATCTAAATCAAAATGCACTATACGGTCGATATCATAAAATTGTTTTATGTTCTCCCTATATGGGACCAGCATTATGTCATTGGTCTTCCCCCATGTGTACAGTTTTTCATCTTCCCAGAAACTAGGAAAAAAATTTGGAATATTTTTTAGATCTAGATCGTTGTTGTATAACCACTTGTAATAGTTTGGCTCAGAATTGTGGTATGCAAGATACGGATTTTTCAGTTTGAACGTAGTTTTTGGTATCCAATTTTGGAACAAGTTGTCATGGGAGTGATAGTTTATGTCTTGGAAATCTCGCAAATATTTCAGACTGCCCATTTGTTTTTTAAATGCTTCTGTGGGAATCAAGAAAACGTTGCCTTCCTTGTTTGTGCCACCTAATGGATGTGTATTATACCAAACGTGAATTTGATTTTTTTGATGTTGCTCCGGTATATAATCTAGATCCATTGTCTTCAGATCCATAAAGTTTGCAAAAAACCAAAAATATTCTGTGTCAATATCTTCAATCACAGATTTCAACACTGTAAGATAACTTTCAACGAACGAAACCTCCCTTGTGTTTGCAAACAGAGATGGCCAATGCTTTGTGTTTTTGAACCTTACTTGCACACTATCAAACATACATAAACTCCTTTATCCTATCACAGATGTAATCAACTTCTTTCATTTTCAAGTGTGGGTAGATAGGCAAGCTCAATGCCTTGGCGCATATGTTTTCGGCATTTGGATATTTTCCGACATTGTGTGAGTCTAATGTTTTTTTGTAATGAATCTTTGTTTGTACACCTTTAGTTTCCAAATATGCCTTGAGCTCATCTCTTCTATCACTTAATATTACAAGTTTATGATGACTAGATTTTGTTCCTGGTCCTGCACACATCATCTGTACTTCAGGGATATTTTTCTCATATCTTTTGCAAACCTTGGCACGCATACCCTGTAATCTATCGAACTTACTTAAAAGTAAAATTAATTGATTTGCATGGTCTTCGGATATGAGGCTGTTATATCCATATTTGTCCTTTCCACTTATACCGTGCCTACGCAGTGAAACAACAGTGTCATGAACTTCTTCGCTGTCTGTAAGTACCATCCCACCTCCACCAAAACTTGGCATGTTCTTCATTGGATCAAAACTAAAGACACTTACATCTCCCATTGCACCTGACGGGGTCTTGCCATGTACCGCTCCCTGTGATTGTGCGGCATCTTCTATCAAGGGTATCTTGTGATTATCACAGTATTTTCTTATCCTGGTGTAGTCGGCCGGATTCCCAAACATGTTGACATAGAGAATTGCATTCGGTAGGCCCATTATGCCCCAGTCACCTATGTTTCCATTTTCATCTGTGTCAACAAATCTTATGTCTGCACCCAGACGTCTTATCGCACCCGCGGTTGCCACGTAACTAAATGCTGGACACAGTACAGTGCTACTTTTGTTTAGACCAACTGCCTTCATCGCGAAGTACAGTCCGTCTGTGGCACTGCCAACACCTATGGCATATTTCCGTTTGTATTTTTTTGCTATTTCTGTTTCCAATTGGTTGAGATACTTGCCTTGTAGTACGTCTCCCGACTCCCATACTGCTTTAGCTCTTCTAGAAAGTCTCCAACTGTAATCCTTGTAGAGCCTGTCCACACCATTAAATTTTATTTTGTAGCCAGTCATAATAACTTTTTAGTCCTTGTTCTAGTGTAAACTGTGGTTCATACTCCAGCAAGTCTTTTGCCCTACCAATGTCTAGTGTGCCACGCATTGGGTACAGTTTGTGATTGCCGATGTCCTCCACGTCTGAATCACTACCTGTTATTTCAATAATTTTTTCTGCCAATGTCCTCAGGCTTGTGGCGTTGCCGGCCGTTATATTGAAACTGACGTTGGCCACAGATGACAGAGCCGCTAGTATTATACCTCTTGCCGCATCTTGCCTGTAGGTGAAATCAACTTTGTTTTCACCATTGTGTAATGTGATTGTTTTGTTGCTCATTGCTTTCTCGAAAAATTTAGATACTACCCTGTCAGGCATGTCGCCGGGTCCATACACACCGCTTGGTCTTATGATGTTGTAGTTCAACCCATCTCTCTTAGCAAACAGTTTAACCATACGTTCGCCTGTCAGTTTTGCTTCACCGTAAATGTTCTTTGGCTTTGTGTTTGCATCTTCTTTGGTGCCATCTACAAAATCTCCATAAACCATACTGCTACTAATATAAACAAATTTTTTAATATCCCATTTTGACGAGTGCCACAATAAATTAGTGGTTGTGTTGATTACTTTTGGTATTCCGAGAATAGGATCTTCGTCGACTATTTTTGCTCTGGGATAAGTTGCTAAATGAATCACTATTTCTGGATTGTGTGAAAATGCTTTCAAGCAAACAAGCCTATCCAGTATATCACCTGGTATCATTGCCACGTTTTCTGATTTCCAATTCCTGGTTCGCCATTCGTAGAGTTTATCTAGTTCCTGTTTGGTCATTATGCCATATGTGTCATGATTATCAACAACTGTAACCTTGTGCCCGTCATTGGATAAAATCTCCACAATCTTCGAACCTATGAAACCTTTTCCGCCTGTTACTAAAATTTTCATTACAGTACTTTTACCTTGTATTTGTGTGTCCAGTCTTTACCATCTTTGGTGTCATTTACCATGGGCATGCCCTTGATGTTCAAACTAGTATTCAAAAGTATGGGACAACCTGTCTCTTTCTTCCATGCTTTTAGTAGTTCGTAAAACCCTTCATTGTCGCTTTTTGACACGGTTTGCACCCTAGATGTGCCATCGTGATGCAATATGGCAGGACAGTCTTTACCATGCGTGTACGCCGCTGTGTATTGCATATAAGGGGTGTTTTTGACGCCTGTAGGGAGGGCAAAATAGTCGTTTACATCCTCTTCCAGTATGGCTGGAGCGAACGGTCTGAACTTCTGTCTCTTCTTTATTCCATTTACTAGATCCTTGATCTCCTCACCCCGCGGGTCTGCTAGTAATGATCTATTACCAAGTGCTCTCGGTCCAAACTCTGCTTTACCATTTGCAACTCCCACCATTTTGTTTTCTTTCAATTCTTTGATTATTGCGTCCACAGGATACTCACCTTCGATGTTGTGTCCTAGAAACGGGCTCTTCCAGTTGATACGTGACTTTTGATGTGCGGCTATGCAACCCAAACTGGATCCTGCATCTCCCGGATTTGGTATTATCCATATGTTGTCAAACAATCCTAGGTTTGCAAGTACCTTGTTGGCCGCACAGTTGAGTGCCACTCCGCCGGCATATACCAAATTACGTGATCCATACTTGCTGGCCCTGTGCCATAGATCTGCAAGGCATTCTTCTGTGACTGCCTGTATGCTGGCCGCTAGGTCCATTGGATCTGCTTCAGGGTGCCATTCACTCAGTCCCCTGTGTAAATTTTTCTTGAGTTTGAAAGGTGACTGATGCACAAAGTCATTGTATATGTCTTCCTTGTATTTGGGTTCGCCGTATGCGGCCATGCCCATCAAAATATATTCTTCTTCTGCAGGTTTCAATCCACAACGATGTGTGAACGCACTGTAGAGTATTCCTATGCTGTGTGGATACTTGATCGTTTCTTTTCTCTCTATCCAAACTTTATCAGCAGTTGATATGGACACAGTGTCCCATTCACCTATTGCGTCCACTGTGAGAATCGTTGCTTCTCTGAAAGGTGACGTGAAATATCCTGCCGCGGCATGTGAGTCATGGTGTTTCACATACTCATCTATCTTGATTTTGAAGTGATCCAGGTGCCATTGAGGCATCTCTGTATAACTGAAAGCGTCTGCCCATTGTCCTGCGTACAGTTGGCGTGTTTTCTTCAGCCAAGGTTTCTCGTAGTAAACAACCTTGTCGAATGGTCCAAACGTGTTTGCTTCATTTACTATTGCCCAATTAAGGTAATGATCATTCTTGACTTTGGAATAACGTTCGGCATGTGCGGCCCATAGCACTTCACCTATGCCTGAACTGTAATCCACGACTGCCATTGCGGCATCATGATTCATGCAGTTTATACCTAGTATCTTCATTAGGATTCCTTTGCGGCTAGATATTTCTCGGCCTCTAGTGCGGCCATACAACCCATTCCTGCGGCTGTGACTGCCTGCCTGTAGGTTTTATCTTTCACATCACCTGCGGCATACACTCCGGGTATATTTGTTTCTGTACTATCTGGTCTGGTAATGATGTAGTTTTCATCGTCCATTTCTATCTGTCCTTTGAAAATTTGTGTTGCCGGGTCATGTCCTATTGCTATAAACACGCCATCAACATCTACAGTTGCCGTTCCTAGGCCAAAATCATCTTTTGTATTTTTTAATTTTACGCCAGTCACATTGAGTGGATCGTCATTTCCAATCACTTCTTCTATTTGGCTATTCCATATAACTTGTACTTTTGGATTGCTAAACAACCTATCTTGTAATATTTTTTCCGCCCTTAGACTGTCTCTTCTGTGTACAAGGTAAACTTTACTAGCAATATTCGTCAAGTATAATGCTTCTTCAACAGCACTGTTACCGCCACCTACCACTAATACTGTTTTGTCTTTGAAAAAGAATCCATCACAGGTGGCACAGGCACTTACACCATAACCGTTAAATTTCTTTTCACTGTCGATGCCCAACCATCTTGCTTGGGCGCCTGTAGATATGATTACACTGTCTGCCGTGTATGTTTCCCCACTTTCTCCTATTGCTGTGAAAGGCCTTTGACTGAAGTCCACGGACTTGATCATGTCCGTGATGATATCCGTTCCAACACTCTTTGCCTGTTGTTGCATCTGTTCCATCAACCACGGACCTTGTATCACATCACCAAATCCTGGATAGTTTTCAACATCTGTTGTTATCGTCAACTGCCCGCCTGGTTGTGTGCCTTGAACCATCATTGGTTTCAGCATGGCCCTCGCTGTGTATATTGCCGCCGTGTATCCCGCGGGTCCTGATCCGATTATCAATACTTTCGAGTGTTTCATCTTATGTTGAACCATCCTTTCGCTCTGTTTTTTAACACTTCCCATGTTTCCAATTCGATGTCATATTCAAAGTTCTGTGTTGTCAGATGTTTTCCCACCAACTTGGCCCCGTTCTTGAGATGGAACTTCTCTGCCATATCCGTTATAGGTGAGAGTGTGACCAATCTGTTCAGGTGATTGGATTTCTTGATCATCTTGTACACTTCGTTGACCATGTGCTTTCCGCCGCCTTTCTTCTTGGCCCACACTGTGTAGGCTATCGCTGTTGAACCTTGTACTCCTGCCCTGTGTACTGCCTGCATGGCGGCGTCCCGACTCATGGTGTCCATCTCCTCCACGCTCTTTGGTATTCCGTGTGTGAAGGCGAAACACATGACAGCCGCTATGTCACCTTCCTCGTCTTTGATCCCAAATATCTTTCTGCCATGGGATTGTCTGAACTCCAGGCTCAACTCTGGTCGTACCGGATCTTCCGTGACATCTATGTACGGCAACTCTATCAGTTCGAACTTGGCCTTCTTTTCCAGTGCCTTTTTAATTTTTGTTAATACCATTTTACTTGTATATGAATGGGTCTTTCTTTTTCAGCTCTTTGAGTCTTTTCCTGTATTTCAGTTCCTGTTTGATCTTGTCGATCATTCTACGTATCCATGTGAACATTATTTGTCTCCTATCAGTTTGTTAAAAGTCGGTAACATTAATTGTACAGCATCCTGGTGTGATTCGTCAAGTGGATGTGTGGTGGCTCGGGCGTAGTCATTCAGCAGTGCCCATTGGTTGAATCCCATCATGCGTTCTCCAAAAGTGAACCATTTGGTAATGTCTATCTCTGAGTGCAGTGCAGTCATCAGATCATCCTTGTCCTTGTGGTGTCGCATGTGATCGTAAAACAGCGTGTTGTCCGCTAGTGTGAAGAAAAATGGTATTTTCCTCTTCTCTAGTATGTTCTGCAACCATGTGATCGATTTCCAACTGAGATATATCTCATGATACTCGTTGGCGGCATTTTGGTAAAGACTGTCTGCGAAGTCTCGCACTCCTATCTTGGCAGTTTCCTCGGATCTCTTTTGCCAGATCTCTTGCTGTATGTCTGAGTCCGACAATTTAGACATGGCTTCTTCATGCCCTTTCCTGGTGTCCCAAGGCGATATCGAAACCCAACGACTGCCATCCAACTTCTTGTATTCTGGCATGGCCCAGTCATACCTTGATGGGAAACTCCACATGACTGCGACGGCACCAATGTCCTCGTTTGAATTTATTGCCATGAACACACGGCGTGCTATGGCTTGGTTGCCCAATCCACCAGAGGCTGTGCAGACGTATTCCATGCCTCCGTTCTCGCAAAGGCGGTGTGCCCATGTCTTCGCTGATGGCGTGTTGCCATTGACATCGTCACTGAGTTCGTTCCCGAATGTGAAACTGCAACCACCTGCTATGAATTTCTTAGTCATATATTTTTAGTATGTTATTTAAAAGTGGAAACACATCTCCGAAATTTTCTTTCCTATACTGATCCGTTTGTAGTATTCTCCTTTTCCGTTCTGCTCTTATCTCTGGTGTATCTCTATCAGCGGCGTTCATGAATCGTATGCTGGGTTTGTAGTCTGTGAGCATGTGGTATCTATCCACTACTATGTCTTTGACTTGTTTAGGCAGTGTTTGAATGTTGAACACATCTGGATCAAAGCAGGTGTTCACATAGAAAAATTTAGGTTGGAACTGTGCTACCCACAATGCTATTTTGGCCCAATTGAACACATTGAATATATTCACTGTCGAACATATTTGGAAGTCCATGTTTGCTGTTTTCATTTCCTTGAACTTCACAAGATTTTGATTTACTTCTCTCCACTTGGCAGGATGTCTCTGGTACTCAAAAGGTTCTCCCACGTCATCGATACTAAATGCCACTTCGACATGTTTGAAGCAACTCCATAGGTCAAATATTTCCTGTGGTGGCAACTGTGTGCCATTTGTGTTGTAGTGTATGTCTATGTTCTTGGCATATCCTTTTTCAACACAGTGCATCAGTATTTTAAAATGGTCCTTGATCATGAACGGTTCGCCGCCTGTGAATTCAAAGTACTCCACGTGTTTTAGGTCCTCCTGCAACTCCTCGAAGAACTGTGGGTTACGTTTTGGCCATCCTCCCTCCTTGAGTTGTTTCCTAGCCACAGGATTATCTCCACCCTTGGCCGTCTCATAATCTATTTCTTCCTGAGCCCATTTTGAGGAACTCCACGATCCACATATCCTACATTTAAGATTACACACGTTGCCCAACTTAAAGTCAATAAACTTCAGCGTTGGCTCGCTGTTAGGTGTCCAGTTTTCTAAACTGCTACGCATTTTGTAAATTGAATTCTGTCTTTTACTTGTTTTGCCCGCATCTTCTTCTTGCCAACAACTTTGACATCCTTTAGGACGCTTACCTTCCCTGAACTTTTTCCTTAGAAGTTCCATGTACTCTGTTTGCTGTATGGATTTTAAACTTTGTTCGTACACTTTGACTCCAGGAATACTACCCTTGTACAAACAGCAAGGAGACGCACCACCATTTACATCAACTTCTAAATGGTTCCACGGTAATGGGCATATGTTTGAATCTATATACTTGTCCACCACTCTAACGCCTTTTTGTTTTTTGCTAATATTTTCTTGATGTCTGTGCCACGTATGCGATCTAATCTTTCAATTTCTGCCTTGCCGTCTTTCTGCCCTTTTTTGTAAATTTCCTCATCATACACCAGCTCATTGTTTCTCTTCTGTTTCTGCATTTCATCTAACTGTGCAAAGAAATTGTTAAGATTTTTATTTTTATATTTGATGGTTTTTTCTCTTGCGTCATCGATCATCTCACTCATTATAT
>Ga0209337_1002648_pt1 | contig 12853 bp, 24 predicted proteins | sample LinPmetageLP53_FD_184044 | JGI IMG/M metagenome (GOLD analysis project Ga0209337, IMG submission 184044) | Marine viral communities from the Pacific Ocean - LP-53 (SPAdes) (version 2) | ecosystem: Environmental > Aquatic > Marine > Oceanic | place: Pacific Ocean | collected 2010-02-08 | reverse complement strand
GGGTTATTGACCCTATGTTACCAGAAGCTATTAAAGTTATTGAGTCTTGGGGATTCAAATATAAAACAGTAGCTTTCACATGGGTTAAAAAAAACAAAAAATCAGATAACTATTTTACAGGAATGGGTTATTATACTAGATCAAATCCTGAAATGTGTTTATTAGCAACTAAAGGAAAACCTAAAAGAATATCTAAATCTGTTAGACAATTAATTGTTAGTAAATTACAAGAACATAGCAAGAAACCAGATTGTGTCAGAAATAAGATTGTAGAACTATGTGGAGATTTACCTAGAATTGAACTATTTGCTAGACAGAAAGTAGAGGGTTGGGATTCTTGGGGAAATGAGGTATAAATTAATCAAATGAAAAGCGACATAAATAAGACAAAAGACACAATTAAGACAAAGTCTATGGGCAGACCTAATAAAAAGGTAGATGAGAAAATAATAGCAAATTTAAGTCAAATAGGTTGTACCCAAGAAGAAATAGGAAGTGTTGTAGGAATATCTGCTAGAACATTACAAAGAAGATTCTCCGATTTAGTAGAGGATAATAAAAACATTGGTAAAGCTAGTTTAAGAAAAAGAATGTGGCAATCAGCATTAAAAGGAAATCCAAATATGATGGTGTGGTTATCTAAAAACTATTTAGGAATGAAAGATCGTACTGTTCAAGAAACTGTTGTTGAACCACTACCATTAATCATAGAAGCTAAAGCAGAAGAAGTAAAAGACTTGAATGGCAAAGAAAAAGGGTAATGTATATGGCACAATTGTTGTCTATGAAAAAAAACATAAAAGAACTTCAATAGGTGGTGGGAGAGTCAAAACTTCATCTATGAATAAACACAAACGAAGATCATATAAACGATATAACCAACAAGGAAAATAATAATGATTTTAAGTATTTTATATGTAGGGTTGATTTATTTATTTATAATTTGCTTACTTGTACAATGGAATAACGAGGAGATAAGATAATGCAAATAGATCAAAGAATAGGTACTAACATCAATTTAAGATTAAGATTAGAAAAAGACAAAATGAAAGAAGAATTAGAGCAAGTTAAAATACAAAGAGATATTGCATTAAGAAAATTAAACAAAGCATTAACAATAGCAAAAGATTTAAGAAAGCTAATAGAAAATGGCCAAGCGAAGTAATTTCTATCCTAATGGAGAGTTTATTCCATATCAAATGCCACAAGATTTTAGATTTTCAAAAAATAAAGAAGCCTGTGGAAATTGTGCTATGTATTCTAATAGAAGAAGTTTTTGTGGAGTATATAAAACACAAGGGGTTAAAGATACTTTTACTTGCAATAAGTGGAGAAAAAGATTCTTTCAAAGATAATGTGCAAAACATTAATAATATTAATCTTATTATTTAATGGAACTCTATTAAAAGAAAGTTACGAACTATCAAGACCAATGGAAGTTCACGAATGTTTATCTTTTGCTGATGACCATAGAAAAGCAATATCAACTCATAAATGGTTTAAAAAAGATTTAATAAAATCAGGTTGGTATTTAAATGATGGTAGAGGTACAGTTCAAGGATTTATTTGTTCAGAATAAAGTTATAGTATGATAAATGTCCTTTTATGGACAAATACATTTATAAATTTTTAAATATTATAGATAGATATACGTCATTTATTGGCAATATATTTGCACCTAGATGTAAATGTAAAAGAAAGAAAAAGAAATGAATATAGATAAATGTAAGGATTGTAATTGTAATTGTCATTGTAATGTTAAGAATCATTCCGATTTTAATGGGGTTTGTCCTTGTGAAGATTGTAAATGTAAAGAAAAGAAAAAAAAATAATTTATGAGGATAACTATGAACTACTATTTTACTGGTTGGTTAATTCTAGCATTAATTTTATTTACACTTTTTGTAAGTCCTCACTAATGAAGTTTTTATTAGTTATGTATATTTGTTCAGCAATAGCTGGAAATTCTTGCAAACAAATCCAAGTAGAAATTTCAGAGTTTAAAGATCATTATTCTTGTGCTATAAATGGATATAAATTTGCACATGAAACTATATCAAAATTTGATAGAGAATTTATTAATGAATATAAGACTTATATACAGTTTATGTGTAGGGAAACGAGTTCAATATGAAATATTTAGTAATATTATTTTTATTATTTACAACCTATGCTTTTGGTGGCTCTACTCAATCAAATACATCAGGTTCTAATACTGCAATCGAGGGGGGTTACGAATCTACTGCGACTACTACTTACCAATCAGGGTCATCATCAAATACGACTTCAAACTCTACTAATCATTCTAATATTAGATCAGCACCACCAACAGCTTCAGCACCATCTTTTTCTGCACAGAGTCAAGATGTATGTGCAACAGGAGCAAGTGCTGGAGTTCAGACATTTGGACTTGGAATATCAGGTGGAAAGCAATTTAGAGATATGAATTGTGAAAGAATTAAATTGGCCAAAGTATTATATGACTTTGGAATGAAAGTAGGCTCTGTGGCTTTATTGTGTCAAGATGAACGAGTCTTTGAAGCTATGATTAATGCTGGAACTCCTTGTCCGATAGATGGCAAAATAGGTAAAGATGCTTTAGCACTATGGAATAAGTATGACCATGAAAGACCAGATTATGAAACATATGTAAAACGAATTAAGAAAAGAGAAGTAATAGATAAGAAGTTAAATAAAATAGAATCAAAGAAACTAGAGTTACACACTAAATGAAATTAAACGAAAAAACAAATGTAACTATGCCAATAAAAAATATGATTGGTATTGTAGCAATAATAATTTCTGGAGTGATCGGTTACACAGAAGTTACTGCTAGACTTACCTCACTAGAAACTTCAAGAGAATTATTCCAAGCTGATTTACTTAAAAAATCTGAGCAATTACCCACAGACCAAGAACAGTTCATGCTTTTGGAAGATTTATATAAAACAGTAGAAAAGATTGAAACTAGAATAGAAGATATGATGCACAATAAAGTTAATATAGAATTTGTAACTAAACAATTAGAAAAAGCATTAGAAGATATTGAAAATTTAAAAGATAAAGTAAGGGCAAATGGTAATGGACATGGTTGAAATGATAATAGCTCTGTTGATGATAGTCAACGGAGAAATTCGTGAGCATAGAATACAAGACTCCATGTCTACTTGTTTAAAAGGTAAACGTATTGCTACTAGAGTTTATAATGCAAATGTAGAATATCAATGTATTAAATCAATGGCAGAAACAGAAATATATTTAGGAGAAAAATCAATCAAAAAATTAATACTAAAATGATTTGGTTAATAATTTTTATAGGAGTAATGGCTTATGCAGTATATCGTGTCAATCGTTTTGTTGATGATATTAACCCTCACAACTTCAGCAGAAGAAAAGACGACAAATAATTTAATAACTAATGGCAACTTTGAAACAGGTAATGCTAATGGCTGGACTACATCAGGTAATGTTCAAGTATTAAATGATTGCTGTGAACTTAACGGTGTATCATCAAATTATGATTTAGAGTTTGGAGATAGTGGCTCAATAGAACAACAATTTAATTTAACAACAGATAGCATCACACAAAATATGCTTAATAATGGTATTACTTTAAATAGCACAGTAGAAGTACAAAATGGAGAATGTGGAGTAGCTGGTTGTTGGGGTGGTTCTGGTAACGCAGACTCATTTACAATTACATTAAAAATAAAAGATTCAAATGGTAATGTACTTGCCACAAACACTACTATTAGAACAGATGTAACAGGAATCAATGGTGCTAACTTTACAGATAGACTTATATACAATGGACAAGACTCTAATCTTGGTAATCTAAATATAGCTGGAACAGATGCTAACGCACCCTCTAATTTAGGTGGTGCAAATTTAGATAATATAGTTGTTACTATGACTTATGATGATGAAGTTATATCTAATGAGATAATACAAGAGATTGCAACTGTATTTGAGGAATTACAAGAAGAAACATTAAAAGAAATAAAATTAGAAGAAAAATTTACATTTGAAATCAAAGAAGAACCTAAATTAGAAGAAGTATTTGAAGTAGAAGAATTTATAGAATTAATACCTATGCCTGAAAAAAAAGCTGAGATCATAGAGAAGAAACCAGAGATTATGAAAGAAGCTATGATTGAAGAAAAGCCTGAAGAAGAAATGATTACTAAAGAAATAATACAGGAAGCAAAAGAAGAAATGCCTGAAGAAATAATAGAAGAAAAGACAGAGGAAGTAGCAGAGAAAACAGAAGAAAAAGAAATTATAGAAGAAACTACTGAAGAAGCACCTAAGAAAGAAGTTAAAACAAAGGTTGCAACTAAGAAAGCAAAGAAACCTAAAATAGATAAAATTATGGCCAAAGTAGATGAACAAATTAAAGATAATGCCAAGAACTTAGTTATTAAAAACATTATAAAGCTAGATGCTATGAAGAATGACCAAGCTTCATTATTAGTTTATAATAATACTGAGTTCTATAAACCTAAAGACATCTACTTAAACCAAACACCTATATTTGATAATAGGTCTATTTATAAGAATGTTGATTTAGTTAAATATATTGATAATGATATAATGGAGATCAAGATTAAAAAACTAAATGAAATAAAGTATAAAAAGAACTTATTACTTTTAGAGATACAGGAGTTAAAAAATGGTTAATGACATTAAGAAAAATCTTACAAACATTGTAGTTATATTAGGACTTATAGGAAGTATAGGTGCTGGGTTTGTTAAGTATGGCGAAATTATGACTAAAATTGAAGTATTAGAAAACGCATCTAAAACAATTGATTTATCTATGGTTTCTGTATTACAAGAAAAAGTTAAAGCATTAGAAAGTGTAGATGCTTCAGATCACAAACACGAAATACATTCACACACAACAACTTTAATTAATAAAAAAGAAATTGAATTATTAAAAGTTCAAATTGAAGAAATAAAGGTAAGCACAAAAAATCCACTCCAATAAACTAAATGAAAATAACACTAACGCAACCTCAATTAAAGGTTAGCAGTTCTAAAGCTAGATTCAGAATATTAATATCAGGAAGAAGATTTGGTAAGACTTATCTTTGTATAACCGAGATGATGAAATACGCATCACAACCAAATCAAAAAATATGGTATGTAGCACCAACATTTAAAATGGCTAAAGAGATAGCTTGGGCAAGTCTTAAAGAAATGCTTAATCAGTTTAATTGGATAGAAGATATTAACGAAACTACTATGACTATTAGAGTAAGAAAATCTAATAGTACAATTTCATTAAAAGGTGCTGACAATTATGATAGTTTAAGAGGTAGTGGATTAAACTTTTTAATATTAGATGAATTTGCAGATATAGATAAACGAGCATGGTTTGAAGTCTTACGTGCTAGTGTTAGTGACACACTTGGAAAAGTTTTAATGTGTGGAACTCCTAAAGGCTATGGAAATTGGTCTTATGAAATGTATCTTAAAGGTAAGCAAGATGATGAATGGGATAGTTACCAATTCACTACTGTTCAAGGTGGAATGGTTACAAAGGAAGAAATAGAACAAGCTAAACAAGACATAGATATAAGAACTTTTAGACAAGAGTTTGAGGGTACATTTGAAAATTATGCTGGAAGTGTTTATTATAATTTCCACCCTGTTGATAATGTTATAAAAAAACAAATAGATTGGACTAAACCTTTACATATAGGAATGGACTTTAACGTTGATCCAATGTCAGCTTGTGTAGCACAAATAGAAAAAGATAAAATTTATTTTTTAGATGAAATAGTTATTTATTCAAGTAATACTGATGAAATGGTGCAAGAAATACGAGATAGATATGGAACAAAAATTCCAACATTTATATATCCTGATCCAGCATCAAGACAAAGAAAGACATCTGCTGGTGGAAGAACTGATTTATCTATTTTACAAAATGCTGGATTTAAAGTTAAAGTTAAAAATAAACACCCAGCGATACGAGATAGAGTCAATGCAGTTAATTCAAAACTCAAAGATTCAAATGGGGTTAGGCATATTTTTGTTTCACATTCTTGCAAAACATTGATAAAAGGTTTACAAAGACAAATATATAAGGAGAATACAAATATTCCTGATAAGGAAGATGGCTTTGACCACATGAATGATGCTTTAGGCTACATGATTGATTATATTAGACCATTAACTACTCAGGCTATTTATTCTAAACCGACAAGATGGATAATGAAATAGACTATGGCATATAACAGAGATTTAATTACAGAACTTCATAAAGATTATCAAGAAACAGTTACTAATTGGCAGTATTACATAAGATCATATAATGGTGGTTATGATTATATGATAGGTCAATATTTAAACAGATATAATTTAGAATTAGATAACGAGTTTAATCAAAGACTTGCAAATACTCCATGCGATAATCATTGTAAAAATATTATTCAAATTTATTCATCATTTTTATTTAGAGTTAGACCAAGTAGAGATTTTGGAGAAATGGCAGATGAAGCTAGTTTAGATTCATTCTTAAAAGATGCAGATTTAGAGGGTAACAATTTAAACTCTGTAATAAGACAAGCACAAAATTATGCGTCTATCTATGGTCATGTTTTTATGATTTTAGATAAACCTAATATTACGACTAACACACAAGCAGAAGAACTAGAACAAAATATCAGACCCTATTTATCAATCTTAACTCCTGAAAATGTTTTTGATTGGAATTTTCAAAGACAAGCAAATGGTAGATATGAACTTGATTACTTAAAGGTAAGAGAAGAAGTAGATAAAGAGGGTGGACAGTATTTTAGACTATGGTTTCCTGATAGGATTGACACAGTATATCTTCCTAAAGATTCAGAACCTAGATTAATAGATACTGCCACAAACCAGATTGGCAAAATACCAGCAGTTATTTTATACAATTCTAAATCACACAAGAGGGGAATTGGTCAATCTGATCTAACAGATATAGCTGATTTACAAAAATCTATCTATAACGAATACTCTGAAATGGAACAGTTAATTAGATTAACAAACCACCCATCATTAGTTAAGACTCCAAGTGTTAATGCAAGTGCTGGTGCTGGTGCTGTTATAGAAATGCCTGACGAAATGGAACCAAATTTAAAACCATACTTACTACAACCATCAGGTCAAAACTTACAAGCTATTATGGAATCAGTAAGACACAAAGTAGATGCTATAAACAGAATTGCACATACAGGGGCAATCAGAAGTACAAAGACACAAGTATCATCTGGTGTAGCTTTACAAACAGAATTTGAATTACTTAATGCTAGACTATCAGAAAAAGCTGATAACTTACAAATAGCAGAAGAACAATTATTTAAACTATATGCACAATTTCAAAATGTAAAATATGATGGAGAAATAAACTATCCTGATTCATTTAACATTAGAGATTATGCAAGTGATCTTATGTACTTCCAACAAGCAAAAGCATTAAACATTGGCTCTCCTACTTTTAATAAAGAAGTAGATAAAGAAATTGCAAGAGCAGTAGTTGATGATGATGAAAAGCTAAATGATATATTTGATGAGATAGATGCTAAATCAGAAGTTGGAGAATTTACACAAGACGAAGTAGTAGCAGAAGATCAAGAAGTAGAGCAAGAGGAAATTTAATGAATGTCAGATATAGTAAAAGATTCAACACTTTACAGAATTAAACAAATAGAACTTGCTGAAGCAGAGTATTATAAAACATTAATCAAAACATTAGATAGAATAGAAAGAGAAGTAGTATCTCTTGCAAGTAGATTACCTTTAACAGATGGTAAGTTAATAGAACTACAAGCGGCTATTGCTATCAGGCCACAGATCAAAGCTATTTTAGAAAGAGAATATTTAGCATGGTCAGATACAGTTGTTAGAGATGGTTTTAATAAACAAGCTAAACGAATTGAAAAAACATTTAAACGAATCGGTAATATACCAGTAGCATTTCAAGAAATTACTAAAGGAGATAAAGCACTAATTCAGAATCTTAAACAACAATATTTTACACAGTTTAAAGATGTGTCTAATACATTTACAAGACGATTATCAGAAAAGGTTTATCAGAATACATTAGTTGGTTCTGAATTTACTGTATTAGAAAAGGAACTAAGACAAACAATTAATGGTATCTATGCTAGTGCAGATGATCTAGAAGCACAAAAATTAGTTGATTATATAAATAATAATAAGTTTAATAAATCAAAACAATCACAAGTTGATAAGGCAGTTCAAACATTACAATCTAAATTTGCTAGAGATAGGGCTGGAGAAAACATGAAAAGATATGCTGGTCAAATATTAAACGACTCATTAAGAGATTTTGATGCAACTTTAAATTTTAATAAGTCTAAAGATGCTGGACTAACTTTTGTTAAATACTATGGAGATGTAATTCCAACAACTAGGGATATTTGCAGAAATTTAATATCTGGTGTATATAACAAGAGGAAAAGTGGACTTTTCACAATTGATGAAGTCAATTCACTTTGGACAAATAGAAGTTGGAAAGGCAAGAAGTCTGGAAATCCTTTAGTTGTCAGAGGTGGTTATAATTGTCGTCATCAATGGTCTTATGTCAATCCTGATTGGTATGACACTAAAGGCGAACTAATAATATAACTAGGAGAAATAAATGTCTGAAGAAACAAACACAATACCTACTGAAACTGTAGGAACACCAAAAGAAGAAGTAAAAGTAGAAACACCAAAACAACAAACTTTTACACAAGAACAATTAGATAACATAATCAAAACTAGACTAGAAGCTGAATCAAGAAAAACAGCAAAAATACTTGAAGCAGAAGAAAGTAAGAAAACTGAATTGCTAAAAGAACAGCAATTAAAAGAAGCTAAATCTAAAGCAGATATTGAAAAGATTATGCAAGATAGATTGTCTGAAAAAGACTCTGAACTTAACAGATACAAAACACAGATTAAAAAAGAAAAAGTTGATAACTCAATTCTATCTGTTGCTAATAGAGAAAAATCTATTAATGCACAACAAGTTGTATCTTTATTAAAAGATGAAGTTAAATATACTGATGATGGTAGAATAGAAATAGTTGATAATAATTCTAATGTACGTTATAACACTAAAGGAGAACTATTAACAATAGACGATAGAGTTAAAGAGTTTTTAGATGCTAACCCACATTTCCGTCAAGGGTCTTTGTCTGGTTCAGGAAGCCAGAGTAGTGTTGAGGGTAAAACTGTAAAACCATTTAAAATTCAGGATTTAGATATGAGTAAGCCAGAAGATCGTTCTAAATATGCAGAGTATCGCAAAGAACGAGATTCAAAACCTACTCAAATTAACTTAACAAATAAATAATAAAGGACAAATATAATGGCAAACGAAACAACAAGTTCCACGCTATCGGAACTATATACAGAGATAGTGGCAGAAGCATTATTTGTAGCAAGTGAAAAATCAATTATGAGACCACTTGTAAAAAACTATGCTATATCAGGTGGTGGAAAATCAGTTGAAGTTCCTATTTATGCGGCAGTAAGTGCGGCGGCAGTAGCAGATGCAACAGATTTATCTAACACAGCAATCAATCCAACTTCTGTAACTATTACAGCAAGTGAAAATGGAATAATGACAACTCTTACAGATTTAGGCAGAAACTCTGCACCTAGAAATGTTGCGGCTGACATTGGAAAATTGTTTGGAGAAGCGATTGCAAAAAAAATAGACACAGACTTAACAGCATTATTTGATGGTTTTAGTACAGCAGTAGGTTCAGGCTCAACAGCTTTAACTGCGGCATTAGTATTTCAATCAATTGCAAATGTAAGAAATGCTGGAGTATCAATGGACGGTGTATCAGCAGTTTTACACCCAATGGTAGCTTATGATCTTAAAGCAAATTTGACTAATACTTTTGCAAATGCAAATGGAAATGATTTAGCAAATGAAGCATTAAGAAATGGTTTTGTTGGAAGATTAGGTGGAGTTCCTATTTATGAAACAACAAATGTTGCTAATGACGGTACAGCTGGAGACTATAAACAAGGTGTCTTCCATAGAGATGCGTTAGCACTGGCTATGATGCAAGATATAAAAATCGAAACTCAAAGAGATGCTTCTTTGAGAGCAGATGAGATTGTTGCAACAGCAGTATATGGTGTCGGAGAGTTAAACGATACTTATGGTGTTGAATTACATTCTGATTCATCTATCCAAGCATAATAATTGGATACTTTGTGAGGGTGGGAAACTGCCCTCATATTATAACTAGGAGAATTTATGGACATAAAATTAACAAATGGCACAAAGACAATTACAAGACCAAAAGATCAATACGAAGCTAATATAAATCATTTTACTAATAGAGGTTTCAAACCACTTAAAGATAATATAAAAGAAAATATAAAAGAAGTAGATGATACTTTTGAAAATGAAGTTAATAAAGTGGTTACTTTAAAACCTAAAAAGAAAAAAGGAAAAAAGAAATGAAAAATTTAACAAAATATATAGAATTAGCGAAAGATAATCCTAAAGTATCTGCTGGAGTTATTGTAGGACTAATTATTTTAATTTGGATATTCTAAATGGCTAATTATACTGGTGCTAATGTTGTTGTAGCCGCAGACATATTAAAGTATCAACCAGATGCTTTTGAATTTGGTGTGTCAGCAACTTCAACTGAAACAGCTAATTTCTTTGCACAAACTACAAATGATATTTTAAGACAGTTAAGAGTAGAATGGTGGCCTGTATATAAAACTAATATATTTACAGATATTACAGTTCTTAATACTGCTGAAATGGTAAGTACAAAAGTTAATTTAGATCAGTTTGAAAGAGCAGGAGTTTATTTATTTTTAGGAAGATTTTTTTTACCAGCATTAACTAAATTTAGACCAGAAACAGAAAAAGATAGATTTGAAAGAATGGCTGAATATTACATGAGTCAATACAATATCGAATGGAGAATGATATTAGAAGATGGTGTAGAGTATGATTCAGATGCAGATGGAACTATTGTATCTAATGAAAGAGAACCTTTACATGGATTTAGACGATTGAATAGATAATGGCTGTCGATTTAAAGATTAAATCTAATTCAAAACAAGTATCTAAAAAATTTAAAAAGTTTCAATCAATATTACCTAGAATAATTGATAAAGGTGTTAAACAAGCTGGATTCCAATTAATAGATATTGTTAGAACTAAAACTAAAAAAGGTATTAATTTTAAAGATGGTGCATTTGCACCATACTCACAAGGTTATTTAAAAAAATTAAATAGAGAGGGTAAATCAACAAATGTAGATTTATTTTATTCTGGTAGAATGTTAGGTAGTTTAACAAGTAAAAAAACAGGAAAACACAAAGTATCATTAGGTTTTAGTAATGCACAAATGCTTAAAAGAGCATTATTTAACCAAGTATTGAATGACCCTAAAAGAGAATTTTTTGGCTTTAACAATAGAACAGAAAAGATTATAAGTAAGCAGTTTAACAGATTTGTAGAAAAAGAATTAAGAAAGTTTAAAATATGAGTGTAAGAGAAAACATAGCATCTAATTTATTGTCAGTTATATCTGCTATATCTAGCCCAGATATTATTAAAGCAACTAGACAACCATTTCAACTAGACGAATTATCTGATAAACAATATCCAGCAGTAATAGTACAAACATCAGAAGAAAATAGAGATGATTCGGAACTAGGAACTGGTGCTAGAACAAGACATGGTACGATTGATTTTGTAGTATTAGGATTTGTAAAAGGTGCAGAGGCCAATATAGATACTAAAAGAAACGAATTAATTACAGCTATTGAAACTGCATTAGAAACTGATATTACAAGAAACAGTAATGCACTTGATACAGAAGTTATACAAGTAGAAACTGATGAGGGTAGCTTATTTCCTGTTGGTGGAATAAGAATGACTATTAGATGTATGTACGAGTATCAAGCTGGAACACCATAGGAGATAATATGAACTTAGAAAAAATATTAGATAAGATAGCAAAAAAAGTAGATCAAGTAGAAAAGATGCACGACAAAGAATCTATGTTGTGTGAAGAAATAAAAGATTTAGTAGAAGAAGCTAGAGAAAACTCAATAGAAGAAGATCAAGAATGGGAAGAAGATGAGGATAATGAGTTTGAAGATGATGAAGAAGAAGAAGATATTGACGAAGAAGAAGAAAAGTAATAAAAGGACTTATGGCTAAAGACATTAAATTATTTAAAGATGGAAATGAAGTTACTATTAACGAAACACAACTTGATAATTTTTTAGATTTAGGTTGGAAGCAAGAAAAACAAAATATATTAACAAGTAAAAAGGAAAATAAAAAATGGCAACACACTTCGGAAAAGAGGGAGTAGTTACTGCTGGTGGAACTGGTATAGGCGAACTAACTGGTTACACACTTGAAACTACTGCTGATGTTGTAGAAGATACTCAATTATCTGATTCAACAAAATCATTTGTAAGTGGAAGAACATCATTTTCAGGAACTTTAGACATGAGTTATGATGAAACTGATTCTCCACAACAAACATTAACTGCTGGAACTACAATAGCTTTTATATTAGCACCAGAGGGTAATTCTTCAGGAGATGAAACTTTTACAGGCTCAGGAATTGTTACAGGAATGAGTGTCAATGTTTCATTAGATGGAATCACTACTAGATCAGTTACATTTCAAGGCACAGGCGGATTGACAAGAGGAACTGTATAATCCTAATTTATGTCAGTTATTGATAGAGTAAAGACTCATTTTGAAACTCTTAAAACTATTACTATTGAAGTAGAACAGTGGAAAGATGAGCATGGTAATCCGAGTATATTTTATTCTGAACCACTTACC
>Ga0209337_1002646_pt1 | contig 12855 bp, 12 predicted proteins | sample LinPmetageLP53_FD_184044 | JGI IMG/M metagenome (GOLD analysis project Ga0209337, IMG submission 184044) | Marine viral communities from the Pacific Ocean - LP-53 (SPAdes) (version 2) | ecosystem: Environmental > Aquatic > Marine > Oceanic | place: Pacific Ocean | collected 2010-02-08 | reverse complement strand
CAGTGGGTGGCACTTGGAACGCCTTACGCATTCTTTCAGAAACCTTCAAGGCAGACCTTACGCTTGCAAGTTCAAACGAGATTCGCGCATATCGTGATATTCCTGCTTTGAACCAAACAGACAAAGGTGTGTCAGGTTCAATTTCCCAATCACTGTATTACGATGACAATGCAACATCACTGTTGATGCAATACGCAATGGGCAGTGGCGCATTTAGCGGTCAAACCACATTGGTTTCTGCCGATGCAACCACAACGGTTCAATCAGCAAGAAGCTACACGGTTTCTTCAATTGACCATGCGCCAACAGTAGGCGAATGGGTATATGTTTCAGGTGCTGCGAACGCAGCAACAAACGGTTTGCATCAAGTTGCAACTGTCGGCTCAAACACCTTCACCGTAAATTCTGCCATTGGCGCAAACGAAAGTGGCGTGACAATGACAATCATTCAGCTAGGTGAAATCACAAACGGCGTGACATTTACAAGCCATTCTGTTGAACGCAAATACACTGAACTGTCTAACATTGCTGAAAAGTTCAGTGGGTGTGCGATAAACGGATTCAGTGTTGATGCTTCAGGTCAGGACACGGTTAAGTTTTCAACTGATTGGGTTGGCGTTAGTGCTGATTCAGATTCTGATGGTGCAGAAACTGTGGACAACGCAGCAGCATCGACAGGTGAAATGACATCAATCAATGGTGTGCAATGGGTGCGCGAAGGAACAGGTGCAGGAAGTGTCGCAGACATGGACGCGCTAGGTTTCACATTCAGCGTCAGCAACAATCTTCGCAAGCAATACAAACTAGGAACGCTTGGCGCAGATGGTATGTCACTTGGTGACTTCGTTGTCACAGGAACACTGCAAGCATATTTTGCAACGCAAGCATTGTTCGACAAGTTTCTAAATCAAACTGCAACAGGATTGTCAATTGCAATTTCAGATGAAGCAACAGGGCAGGGCAACGTATATGTTTTTGACTTTCCAAATGTGAGATTCACAGATGGGCAACGCGTTGCAGGTGGTCGCAATCAAGACATCATTGCAGATATGTCGTGGCAAGCAATTTACAGTGGAAGCCACACTATGAAAATCGCAAAACTACCATCAGCGTAAAGTGTAGGCGTTACATATTTTTCGGGTTGTTTGGGTGGGCGTGGGTAATATTTGATTGCCTGCGCCTGCTTTTTTGCATTTATTTTCAAGTATTTTCGGCTTGTGCTGTCTGTTTATGCGCAGTAGAGCAGTATTGTCAGAATATTGTCAATATAGCTGTTGCAAGTTCGGAAAGCAGGACGATACTTAGGGCATAGCAAAACAGCAAACCGCTGTGCTTCACAAAACCCAATAAAAAAAATGACTTCTAACTTCACAATTTACTACACAACAAACGATTCTTTCTGCAAGTTTATCGGTGGCGATGTAAAGCCAACGATTGACCAAATCACAATCGCAGAAAACCCAAACCACGACACTGAATTGACACACGCTTGCGTCGGAGTAATCTCTGCAAAACACTTGAACGAAGTTCATTACAAAATGAACATGGTCGGCGAAAACATGAACGACGCAGAATGGAACAAGTTCGAAAAAGATATGACCGACATGAATGTTGGACACGCTTCAATGTCAGTCGGCGATGTTGCTTACTGTCACAAGACACAAACTTATTTTCTAGTTGAACGCTTCGGTTGGTTAGACTTGACTAACTTCATCGGCTAACACTTCAACCAAGTCCTTACCCTTCGGCTATTCGATTAGCGAAGGGTTAAGGCAGTGAGAAGCAAATCTGCTTCCTAACCTAAAATAAAAATAATGACAAACCCACTAGAAACTTCAGACGCTTTCGACCACATGGCACTTGCTGCCGTAGAATCAGCAACACAATACCTTCGTAGCTGTCAAGGCGGATACGATTCAGAACACGTTTGGGAATACGCAGAAATTGAATTGGAAAAAGATTGCCAACGTTCAAAATGGCTTTGCAAAGAAAACGGTGTCACAGCCGAAGAAATGTTTTCAATATCTTACAAACGAATCGGCAAGTATGTCGGCAAGATACGATGAAACACATCATCTTCACAGCACTTGCCATACCTGCCTTCATCGGTGGGTATGAGCATGGCAAGCAAAACAGCATTCAGCCAATCGTGGTTGCGCCAATCGTGGCACAGCCTGAAGTTGCAATGGAAGAACGTGGACACGTTTTTTACGCGACGGCAACCGTGTACAACATGGAAGAAAGCCAATGCGACAGCACGCCTGACATCTGCGCTGACGGAACGAAGGCAAGCTATGACAAACGCATCGTGGCAGTCAGTCGTGAACAGCTAGAGCGATGGGGTGGCAAGGTGAAATATGGCGATAAAGTCATGGTCACAGGCACAGGCACACACGACGGCGTATGGCGCGTTCACGACACAATGAATAAAAGATACGGCGCATGGTCACCGACGCACGACAAGGGCGTTTATGGCGTTGTGAAGGCACATGACCTGAAGCCTGTCAAAGTGGACGGCGTGACGCATATCGACTTCCTTGTTCGTGAGCGTTTGGGCAAGTGGGAAAATGTCAGGGTGGAAGTGATGAAGTAAACATATCTGCACACTTGAACTTGCAATGGTTGTTGGCTAAAATGTCAGCAACCGTTTTTTTTAACCTTCTACAAACACAACAATGGCAAAACTTTCACAAATACAAACCGACGATACGTTGGAAAACAAAGGCACTTGGTTCGATTGGGAATTTGATGTGCAACTAAGAATCGCAAGGGCAGGCAATCGCGCATTCGACACAATGATGCAAACATTGTCAAAGCCACACGTCAAAGCATCGCGTGATGGCACACTTTCTGACGAAGCGCAGGAAGACATTCTGAAGCAGGCGATTGCCAAGACCATTTTGGTCGGTTGGAAGAACCTTGACAATGATGACGGCACGCCAATGAAATGGTCGGCGAAAGCATCGCTGAATCTGTTGCAAGATGAAGGATTGCGTGACCTTTACAAATTCGTTTTGATTAAGAGCAACGACATAGCCAACTTCCGAAGGAAGCTAGACGATGATGCCGTAAAAAACTAAAGGCGTGTTTGATGTGGCATCTTGATTACGGTCAGCATCAAGCACAGTTGGAAGGTGCAAGCAAACGCGCAGGAAAAACGTTGGGCGTAGAGCAGCCCACACTATTCCCTGACGTTGTTCGGTATTGGCAGGCGTTCGGTCAACTGAATATGTCAAGACCTTCAGGATTTAATGGTGCTGAAGCACTTACGCCACAGGGCATCTGCGCATGGCTTGAAGTGCATAGTGTTGTCGATGAATCCGAACGCGCACGTTATTATGATTTCATCATTCAACTTGATTCCACATTCCTTCAGTGGCATCGAGACAAAAAAGAACAGGAAACAAAATGACAACACAAAGTGCATTACGCTTAATCATTGACAGCCGACCTGCGTTGGCAGGCGCGACGGCAGTGAACAATGCGTTGAAGTCAATCACAGGCAACGCGACGAGAACTGCGACAGCCACAAATTCCATGATGAAATCAATGCGACCATTGTTGGCAATGGTTGGCATTGCAGCAGCAGTAAAAACAATCGCGGATTTTGAACGGTCGATGCTTACGTTGCAAGGCGTAACAGGTAAGACAGCAGAGCAGATGGGCGTGCTAAGTGATAAAGCACGGGAACTTGGCGCAACGACAGAATTCACAGGCGCACAGGCAGCCGATGGAATGCTTGAACTTGCAAGGGCAGGTTTCAGTGCGGAAGAAGCAATGGACGCGATAAGTGATTCACTTAAACTTGCAACAGCAACAGGCATGGAACTTGCTGAAGCGTCAGGATTGATGGCAAACGCAATCAGGCAATTCGGTCTTGATGCAAGTGATGCAGCAATGGTCGCATCAACATTCGTTGAAGTTGCAAACAGTGCAAACACCACAGTGCCTGAACTTGGCGAAGCAATGAAGTATGCAGGCACTGTTGCAAGTTCACTTGGGTTCAGCATCACAGAGACTGCAACAGCAATTGGCATCTTAGGCGATAGGGGTGTGAAGGGAAGCATGGCAGGCACGCAGATGCGTGGTTCATTCCTGAAGTTGGCAACACAGACTGACAAGCTAGACGCAGGACTGAAAAAATTGAACTTGACCTATGACCAAGTAAATCCTGCACAGAACGGCATGGTGGAAATTGCAAAGACATTGAAAGGTGGCATTAAGTCGCTTGGGAATGAACTTGATGCAGCAGGAATCATGGCTGAAATTTTTGGTCTAAGAAACGCAACAGCAGGTTTGACGCTTTCCTATATGTCCGACCAACTTGAAGAAAATATTGCAAGGAACGAAGAGCTTGAAGACGTTCACAAGAAGAATGCTGAACTGATTGAATCATCATTGATTGGTCAATTCAAAGCATTGATTTCTGCAATACAAGAAGTCTTCTTGGTTGTCGGTGATGGCGGATTGCTTGGCGGATTCAAAGCATTGATTTCAACAATGACTGAAGGCGTTCGCATCGTGGCAGGCATCAAAGATTCGTGGGATAATGCAAGCATTGCAGGCAAGGCGTTAGGCGTAGCTTTGGAAGTTATGATTTCATTATTCCAAGTTCTTATTGGTATGAAAATAATTGGCTTCTTGGCAGGCATGGCGGTCGCATTGTGGAAAGGCGTTCAGGCTTTAAGGGCATTGACGCTTGCGCAGTTAAGATTAAATGCAGCCATGAAAAGGAATTTGTTCATTGCAGTCGCAACAGGTGCGTTGATTTTGTATCAGACACTAAGCGATGGCGAAGAAGAACTAATCAGCACCGAAGAAGCAACTGATGACCTGAACACTACATTGTCGGAAAACGAAGAAGCCAACATGGCTGCTGCAAAAGCAATGGGCGAAGTGCAGTCAGAAGCTGAAGAATTGGCTTCCACTATGGAAACATTACAAGATGCGTACATAAGTTTTTATGACCAACTGCGCATACTTGATGTCATGGGCGCAAGTTCTGTTGAAACAATGTTACGGCAGAAAATAATGGCGGAAAACATTCGTCAAGAAAGAGAACTTGGGCGCGAACTGACTGCGCAAGAAATAAAGCAGAATGAATTCTTCATTGTTTCCATTTATCAGAAACAGCAAGCAGTCAAAGAGCAAGCCGACGCAGAGCGCGAAGCAAACGCGCAACATCGGCGCGACCTAAAAGACCAAGCGAAGGCGGAAGAAGAAGCAGAGCAAGTCGCGCAAGACTTGGGTACATTATTTGTGAAAAGAATGAAAGCGCGGAAAGATGCGTTTGTGAATCGTCTTGAAGAAATGTGGGAAGCAACACAAGCATTCAATGAAAAGATGAACAGCATTGGCGCACTTGACGAAGAAGTGGCAGCGTTGCAAGAAAGCCTGCAAGCCTACAAAGACCTATTGCAAGTTCGTGAACGCGAAAACGAATTGAAACAGATGGGAATTACGTTAGGCACGCAAGAAGCGGAACAGAACATGGCGAAACTTGCCATGCGCGACGAACTTTTAAAACAGGCAGAGAAGGAAGCTGAAGAATTAAAAGAAGCCGAAGAAAAGGCAGGGCGTGCATCAGAAGTTTTGGCAGAAGGATTTGCCGACGCATTCACAAGCATGGTGACAGGCGCAAAGAGTGCGAAGGAAGCATTCAAAGATATGGCGCAATCAATCATTCAAGCGATGGCAGAAATTTACATCAAGCAACAACTGATTAGTTTCTTTACAGCAGGCACAACGGCAACGCCAACAGCAGGTGGCGATTCACGCGGTGCGTATCTTGATGAACAAAAAAACCATAAGCGATATGCAAGCGGTGGCATTGTCAATCGACCAACCACATTCGGATATAATGGCGGAACAGGATTGATGGGCGAAGCAGGTGCAGAAGCAATTATGCCATTGAAGCGCGACAGCAAAGGCAATCTTGGTGTTGCAAGTTCAGGCGAAGGCGGTGGCAGTAAAGTCATCAATGTCAGCATGACGGTGAACACGCCAAACGCCGATTCATTCCGACGTTCAAAACGACAAATTCAAAGCGACCTAAAACGAATCACAACATAAATGTCATTTCACAACGATGCAATTTTTCCAATCGACATCAGCTACGGTTCGCGTGGCGGTGCAGGTTATTCAACACAGATTACGGAACTTGACAGTGGACAGGAAATCAGGACGCAAAGATGGAGTCAAGCGAGACACACATACGACGCTTCCTACGGCGTGCGCACGTTAGATGACCTGCGAACCGTATTAGAGTTTTATCACGCACGACAGGGCGCAGCACACGGCTTCAGGTGGCTTGACCACATGGACTATTCAACAGACAGCACGCGACGCGGAACGGCTGCGTATGATGACCAAGTTCTTGGCGCACTTGAAGGAAGTTCACTGACGATTCAGATGCGAACAAGTTACACCAACGGTGGCGTGACAGTTTATCGCACGATTGAAAAGCCTATTGCAAGTTCGGTCAAGGTCGGTTGGGGCGGTGCAGAAAAAACACTAAGCACGCACTACACATTTGACGAAGACACAGGCATCATCACTATTACTTCGGCAGGCAATGCTGACCTAAGCGGTGGTGCGATTTCTTTTGGTTGCCAATTCCATGTGCCTGCAAGATTCGGCGAAGGCGCAGACGATTCAATGGACATCAGCATTGATGCTTTTGAAACAGGCGGAATCAGTTCAATACCAATTGTTGAAATCAAACAGGCAACAGCGCAATCAGCCGATTATAATTTTGGTGGCGTTACGCGTTACATTCCAACAGGCAACGGTGAATCCCATGCACATTCGCACAGCAAAGGTCGCGTCATTAGCGTTGAACCATCAGGCGAAACAAACACAATCATTATATTGCCAAAGGTGGAAACAGGAATGCCAACAGGGGGCGTTTATTTTTACGTTCTGAATCGTGGTGACCAAACAATTTCAGTGTTTCAATATTCATCAGTAAGCGGTTATTTATCGACTGCAAGCATTGTAAGCATCGCAGCAGGCAAAGCGTCAATGTTCTTTTACGGTGAAGATGCAAATGCCACGCCTGCAGACGCATTGCAATACATAGTGTGGGGTGCATAAATGGCAAGCGATACATGGACAGAAAACCTGACACCATTTGAAAAACAAATTGGCAAGCACATTCACATCGCTGTTGCGAATGCAAGCTATGGATTCGGCACAGGCAACGCGTATGATTTCTGTACAGGCTTCGCCGACGGTTGCGCACTTCACGAAGACGCATCAGGAAACACAAAGCATTTTCGTTCGTTTGGGTTTGACCCTGACAACAGTGTTTATGTTCGCTTGCCTGACGCAAGAAACTTCCCAAATGGTTTTGTCATGGGATTGATAAACAGCTACAAGCATACAGGCGGTGGTTGGGATAGGGCAGACCAAGAAGTCAATCATCAGGTGCGCTTAGTCGCAAACAATGTCAGCAATGTTGGTGGTGGCGTAATTGATTCAGCAAATATACTTTGTAATCTTGAAGCGTTTGATGGCTCTGTTGACCAAGCACAACGACGTGCAACAATCGCATTCCTTATTGACAATTCAACACAAGCAGGCACATGGTGGTTTGGCGCAAACGACGGTGACTTTCTTGTGGAACACGGCAAAGTAATCCCTTCATAATGGTACATCAAAACGGCGCACAAATTGAACAAAGGTTAAATGGCAACTTGCTTGCCTTGACCAAAGTCTATCGCATTACAAGAACGGACGGAACTGTTTTGAGGTTCACTGACCACGACAGGGAAGTTTATTTTGACGAATATTTCTTTGACCCTGATTTTTCAAAAACTTTAATCACAAGCGGTGTTGTTGATTTTCAAGCATCAGGTAGTGAAATCAATATTGACGTAACGTCATCGACAGGTCAGTTTAAGTTTATGCCTATATTGGGCGCAACAGTAACTATATCAGGCGCACATGTGGACAATGACGGTGACCATGAAATCACATACGTTCACCCAACAGGTCACAGGTTTTTTGTCGGTGGTTCGACAATCACGACGGACTTAAACAAAAGCGGTGTGACAATTGTGATGAAAGCAGTTCAAGGTCGCAATCGCAGAATCTTTACGCCACAGAATGCTTGGGATTCGACAAACGTGCGCCACGAATCAGGAATGAAAAAGGCAAGCATTGACTTTCAGGGCGCGGTCAGTTCAGACCAAATCACCGATGATGATGTGCGTGCAGGGTTATACGTCAATGCAACTGTGGACATCGCATGGATAGATTGGAAAATGCCACACTTGGGTGCAATTCGCGTGAACAGGTTTAAGTTGGACACATTTGAATATGATGACAACAAATGGATTGCACAAGCCAACAACAAGATGGCTGAACTATATGTCAAAGCAGGTAAGGTTTTTGGAACAACGTGTTGGCATTCATTCACTAGCAGTGGTTGTGGCATTGCAAAAGTTCACGGCACTACATTTATGCGTGGCAGAGTCACTGCGGTGACTTCACAGACAGAAATCAGGTGGAAAGCGACTGACGTTACAACCTACGGCGTGACGGAAGCAGATGAATATTTTTCAAATGGACATTTGCAATTTGTTCAGGACGCAGATAACAATGGTGTAATCCTGCCAATTAAAAAATCATATCAGCGAACAGGAACAACAAGCAGTACAGGCGATGACGCAAGGTTGATTTTCCCATATCCATTACGAACGGATATCAAGGTTGATGATTACTTTATTGTTTATGCAGGGTGCGATAAAAAAACAGCCACTTGCGCATCAACGACGTTGGCAGGAAAGACAAACAACATTTTGAACTTTGGTGGATTCCCTAAAATGCCGACAACTTCAGTGCTAGTAAATGAAAACGAAAACGAACTATAGCGTGGCTGACTTCGCCGAACTTGCAATAAGTCAAATTGGCATTCCATACATCACGCAAGAACAACAGTTCAATCATTGCCTTGATTGCGGTGGCTTAGTTATTGCGTGCGTTCGTGAATGTGGAATAAATGTTGAAGTTGAAGCAGATTACAACACAGCCAAGTCAGAATTTTCGCCTGTCCTTTTGAAATACACGCGTCAGGTTGCCGACGAAGTTGCAACAGATAAAATGCGCGTGGGCGATATTGTTTTATTTTGGCTGTTCCAAGAACATCAGCCGATGCACGTTGGAATCGTAGTGGCATCAGAAAGTGAAGGCTTTGATTTTGACTTTGTGCATACTTGCGACAGCGCAGGCAAAGTGCGACGTGAAGAAATGACAGAAAATTGGATTAAACATCGTCATTCAGTTTGGCGCGTTCGTGGGTTAGAATAAAGACATGGCAACAATAGCAGTAATGGCATTCGGCGCAGGCACAGGTGGTGCAGGTTATGCAATAGCAATGGCGGTAGCTTCAATAGTTGATAGCACAGTAATCATGCCAATGCTGTTTCCGCCTGACCCAATCGAGGGCGCAAAGGTTGATAGCATTGACATAATGAGTGCCGACGAGGGTGCGCCTGTTTCAGAATGTTATGGAACTTTTGCAAAAACAGGTGGGCAACTAATTTGGACATACAAATTGGAAAGCCAATCGCAAACATCAGGTTCACGCAAACGTGGGTACACAACAACGCACACTTACTTTATTAAATGCGCTGTTGCAGTTGCTTACACGCCAAACAATGCTTTGGCAACAATTGACCAAGTTCAGATGGACGAAAAGGTTGTGTACAGAAACATAAACACAACTGCACCGACTACTGTCACTGAATCAGGCTTTCTTGCGCACGTTCAATACGACGGAACATATTGGGTGGCGTTTGGCACGACTGATGCAGTCAATAATGTTTACAATGCGTTTACTGTTGGTGACGTAGTTTCATGGGGCGATTCGTCAGGCAGTGTCACAAATGACGAATTTAATGTAGGTGCTAATAATGACGCTAATGACAGGATAATTGATAAAGGTATAAGTCGAATTCCGTATTACTCTGAAACCGATATTGATTTTTCAAGAGTATATAGTGCATTCAAAAGTTTCAGAATGCAAAAATCAAAATCGAAAGAATATGTGGAAGCTGATGGCACAGATGCTGCAGGTTGGGAATTTTATGACAAGCCAAGTGGGATAACTGACGAAGTTCAAGTTGTTGGTGTTGCAGGTGCAGGTTGGGCAGCAGGAATTCAAACATCAGGCGAACCTGTAATCTATTTGGGTGACCAAACTGCCGATGACCCAACGATGGACGATTACCACACAGTGAGTGGTGACAGCAGCGACCTGCCTGCATTCAAAGATATGTCTTACATTGTATTCAAAAACCTAAACCTTGAGCGATGGGGGCAACGCATTCCGAATATGACGTTTGTGGTTTCCGCGCACAGTGATTACAGAACAGTGCCTACCATAATGACGCAAATATTGAGCAACGGCAACATTGAATCAACAGAGTTCGACACATCGAATGTTGCAAGCACAGCGGTTATTGGCTACACAGTTAAAGGGGCAACAGAGCTTGCGAAAAAACTACAGCCACTAATGATTGCATTCAATATTGTTGCGCAAGAACGTGGCAATAAAATTTATTTTCACGACAGGGCAAGCGTGCCTTCAATCACTGTCAGTAGCGGATACGAAACAGCCTATGTGGGCAATCCCAATGACGGTGTTGAAATAGAAGAATCGCCATATTCGGAAAGAGTTGGTGAAATCAATTTGAAGTTTGTTAATTCTGACGATGATGAATTCAGGGGAGGGCAAGAAAGAATTGTTTTCAGAAACGACGGCATCGAAAGTGACAACTTCAACAAGATGACAAAATTGAATATGCAGTTGCCTGTTACGATGGCGCGTTCAACAGCAAAGCAGGTTGCAGCGCGAATGCTATATTCGACGCACGTTGATGTGTTAAGTTACCAATTTAATCTGCCCATGACATATTTGCACATTCAAGAGAATGACAAATTGAATGTGACGATTGGTGGCAAGTCACACGCAATGCTAGTTCGTAAAGTGGACATTGGCGCAAACGGATTGATTTCTGTTCAAGGAATGCAGGAAACTGCAGTGGACACTGATTGGAGTGATTACGCATAATGAGCAGAAACAAAATATACAGACCGTTTCCGCCAACGCTTCATGTGTTCGATGCGCCTGCTTTGTTTGATGGCGATGAAGAAGTTGCAGGAATTTATATTGGCGCAACAACAGGTGGACTTGGGCAGGGAACAGAAACTGAACCTATCAGAAGCGCACCTGATGTTGTCACCGTTTTCATGTCGCGTGATGGTGGCACGACTTATCACGAATTAGTTAATTGCGACATTCACGTCAATTCAGGTTCTAGGATTTCAGATTTTAGCGACCATACACCACCAACAGGCGCAACAATCAATTTTCCACTGCACAATTCAGACCACCAACTTGCAACAGGGTTAGACAAGATAAGCGCACTTACAATTGCTTGGTACAACCAATATATTCCAATTTCGGTCACCGACGCAGAGTTGAGCAACAATCAAAACAGATTATTGGTTGGCAATACATCGTCTTGCGAAATCATGCAATATAAAACAGTGGCTGCAGTTGAAGCATCAAATGGAGTTTATCACCACACGCATTTGGTGCGTGGTCGGCACGGAACAGAAAATGATATTGGGAAACACGACAACGCTGTTGCAAGTTCAATTGTTGTTGTCGATGATGGATTGCATTTTGTAAAATTAAAAGCAAGCGACGTTGGGCGCACGCTACATTTCAAGGCGTTAGTCGGTGGCATGGTTTTAAGCGATGTTGCAACAGAATATCAGGGCTATAAAACGCTGACATACACAGGAAGAAACGTAGCACCATTCGCACCTGTTCATGTAACAGGCACACGCGATGGTTCAAACAATTTGACAATCGCATGGCGCAGACGCACACGCTTTCCTGTTCGATTGCTTGGCTACAACAACAGACCGTTGGGCGAAGACGTTGAAGCATATCAGGTCGAAGTATTGAGCGCAGGCGCACCGTACACAGTGTTGCGAACCATTGACGCTACGACAACAAGTTGCAGTTATACTGCAGCAGAGCATTCGACGGATTCACTAACGGCAGGCGGTGCAGTCAATCTGCGCGTTTACCAAAAATCAAATTACACAGGTCGTGGGCAAACAGGCTTTTGGACAATCCCTGCAAACACAGGTGGCGCAGGTGACCCAACGGCAGGCGCAACATACATAGCAACAAGGGCAGATTAAATGGCAACACCAAACTTAGCATTACCATCATTAGTTGAAGGTCAAACAAATTCAGAAACAGATGTGAACACTTCACTGCTGTTGCTTGATTCATTGACGGCAGGAAGAATCGAAGACAAAGATTTGGCAACGCCACCTGCATCACCAAGCAATGGTCAGGCATGGATTGTTGGAACAAGTGCAAGCGGTGCATGGAATGCCAAAGACGGCAAGGTTGCCGTTTACAATTCAGGGTGGACATTCCTGACACCAATCGGTGGGCAAACAATGTATTCGCACGACGATGGAATTCTGTGGTGTTATTCTTCAAAAGAAACTGCATGGTTTCCTGTTCAGAAATATTATTCAACATCAGAACATTGGACAGGTCGCTATGGCGAAGGCGGTGCAAAAATATATGCAAAGTCGTTCGCAGGCTTGGCGTGTCCGAACAACACAACTTCAACACACAGTCACAGCATCAGCAATTTTGATGCAACCAAGCAGGTTGATTTCGAAGCAAGTTTTACTGACGGCACAACGGTCAGCGAATTTAATTTCACACAGTCAAGTTCAATCTTGTGTTACGTCAAAGTGAACGCAACGAACATTTTAATTACATCAAATTTCAACCTGAGTGGAAGCACTGCT
>Ga0209337_1002643_pt1 | contig 12859 bp, 15 predicted proteins | sample LinPmetageLP53_FD_184044 | JGI IMG/M metagenome (GOLD analysis project Ga0209337, IMG submission 184044) | Marine viral communities from the Pacific Ocean - LP-53 (SPAdes) (version 2) | ecosystem: Environmental > Aquatic > Marine > Oceanic | place: Pacific Ocean | collected 2010-02-08 | reverse complement strand
TCAACCAATCCCATGGGGTCAAACAAATTGGATTTGGAATAATAATGAAGAACGTGACTGGATGGATGCTCGCATAGGAGAAACTCAAGTTCTACTTCAACAAAAGGCTTTACAACCAGACATTTCTCTTCAAATTACAATTCCAAATGAATTTCAAAAAATTTGCCCAGTAAACATTGGATACACGGCTGGAATTGAGACAAACATGGTATCTCCGATCTGGTTGCAAAAAGGTAACGACATGGATAAAATTCTTGTTGTGTCAAGTCACGCAAAATCAACGTATGAGAATACAGTTGCAAAATTGCAAGACGGTCAAGACTATAGATTAGATACTCCAATTGAAGTAGTACATGAAACAACTCCGCATGCAAAAACAACTGAATCAATACAAGGGTTCAATCCTCGACATGATTTTAACTTTCTATGTGTGTCGCAATTCGGACCTCGAAAAAACTTTGAGAATACCATTGGGTGGTTTGTTGAGAACTTCCATGATCAAGAAGTGGGGCTTATTTTAAAGACTTGCATCAAAGGTTCTTCTCGTATTGATTTGGACGCCACCGAGGGTCGATTAAAGGCTGTTTTAGAGTCTTTTCCTGATCGGAAGTGTTCTGTATCCCTGCTTCACGGAGATCTCTCTGAGGGGCAAATGAGAGGCCTTTATGAGCATGATAAGGTAAAAGCTTTGGTGAACATTGCTCACGGAGAAGGATTTGGACTTCCATTATTTGAAGCTGCTCGAACAGCTCTTCCGATCATTACCATTCCATGGTCCGGACAATTAGATTTTCTACAACACGATGGTAAAAATTATTTTGCCCCTGTAAGTTATGTTTTAAATTCTGTAGGTACTGATGCTGTATGGAAAGGGGTTGTTGAAGAAAACTCACAATGGGCATATGCCGAAGAGGGTTCTTATAAGATGGCACTCAAAATGGTTCACACCCGTTGGGATGAATATAAAAAACAAGCAGTTGAATTACAGAATTTGATCCAAAGAGAGTTCAACGCAGAGAGTCTCTACGAAGGATTTTGCGATGCAATTTATAAACCAGATCCTGAGTACCTAGAATGGTTAGCTGAACTGGAGGCTCTAGATGAAACCTAAGTTCTATATGGTTATGGATTTTTATTTTTCCGAAATCCAAGGTGGAGCAGAAATAAATGCAGAATCTTTAGTAGATAGGTTTAAGTCTGATGGGCATGAAATCAACAAGATTAAGAGCTCAAAAGTAAATGTAAAATTTTTACAAGAAAATAGAGATTTTATATTTATTTTCTCAAATTTTATTCATTTAAGTGAAGAATGTAAGCAATTTGCAATCAATAATTTGACGTATTTCGTTTATGAACAAGATCACAAATACATTAAAAGTAGAAATCCAATCAAGTACGTTAACTTCATCGCTCCAAAGGAGGAAAGGATAAATATTGACTTCTATAAAGGAGCGGTTAAAGTTTTGTTTTTGACCAAACTGTCCAGAGATGTTTTTCAGGCAAACACAGACTTGAATAACTTATTGAATTTGCAATCTTCTGTTTGGAGGAGTGATGAATTAAGTTTTTTAAAAAAAATTTGTAGCAACCAGAAGAATAATAAGATAGCAATAATGAATTCTTCGAACCCTATTAAGAGGAGGGTTGATTGTATTAGGTTGTGTAAGAAAAATAATTGGGACTTTGAACTAATCGGTGATAAAGATTTTAAAAAATTTTTAGAAAAAATGTCAAAGTTTAAAAAGTTCTTATTTTTAACTGGTCATTTGGAGACATGTGCTCGAGTTGTTGTTGAGGCTAAAATGCTAAATTTAAAAGTTATAACAAATAAAAAATTAATAGGCGCCGCGTCAGAAGAGTGGTACAGCTTGACTGGTGAAGAATTGATAAATAAGATGGAAGAAATTAGTGCAAAAATGCCTAGTGTCATAATTGGAGCTCTAAGTGATTAGGTGGAATGAAATCCCAGTAAAAGATAGAAAAAAGATCTACAGACAAAAGTCAAAAGGTAAATCTCTACCATTGAAAACTATCATGCTAAAAGACATGTATAAAGATTTGGAGTGCGTTTGTTTTTTGCCCGGAACTAGCTTGTGTGAATTTGACTTACAAACTTTGGAAAATTTTTGTCAAGAAAAGCCTGTATTCACAGTTAAGACTGCCACTCAAAAATTTAGTAACATAACAGATGTTTGTATAACGAATCACTATGCTACTTTTGATTTCCCAGAGAATCCGCCTTACTTGGTTTTATCTCGTCAAGAAACCCCGCTTGGATATAAGAATTGGATAAATACGGACTTGGTTGAATCTGGCACACATAGAATAAGTTTTCTAAATAAACCTGACACTCTCTGGGGTTCTGACACCTCTGCAAGACATTCTAGATCAGTTATTAATGCAAACCGTTGGGAAGAGAATTCGTTCATGAATAGTCCGATAAATAGAATTATTGGTCCGGGAATAATGAATGATATGGTTGTGCCTTTGCTTGTACATTTTGGAGTAAAAAAAGTTAGCATCTTAGGTTGGGATGGTGCTAAAATTCAAGAAGATGGGTCAATAAGGCACTTTTATGATATCGAGACTCAATTTAAACCAACGTTAAATTACGTGTCAAATAAGTTCAATTTGTCTAATTTAAAGTCTGACACTGTTGAGTGTGAACAACAGATAGCAAAACGTGGAGAAGAAAAGGTTCACAATTATTTATTATCGAAAGGTGTTGAATTGGAAATTCTAACTAAAAATAGCGCCATAACAAGCAAAATTAAACGTAATTTTATTTTGTACAAATAAAGTTTTTTCTTGACAACCCCTAGAATTTATGCTATAATAAGTCATGAATCTAGGGGTTTTTTGTTTCCCTAAAAAATACTTGAGGAGGTAAAATGAATAAAACATATATTATAGCAGAGATTGGAATAAACCACAATGGTTCCTTGGAGACCGCTAAAAAACTAATTGATGTCGCTGCAATGTCTGGTTGTGACGCTGTTAAGTTTCAAAAGAGAAGCCCGGACGTTTGTGTCCCTGAGCATCAAAAATTAAAAATGCGGGAAACTCCTTGGGGCAAAATGACCTACATTAAATACAAACACTTAATGGAATTCGGAAAGAAAGAGTATGATGAAATTGATAGGTATTGCAAGGAAAAAAACATCGAGTGGTCAGCCTCCCCGTGGGACTTAGACAGCCTTCAGTTTCTAATGGACTATGATGTACCTTTTATAAAAATACCATCTGCAATGATTACAAATGAAGAATTGATGAAAGCTTCCGCCAAAACTGGTAAGAGAATTATTTTCTCAACAGGAATGAGCACCTATGATGAAATTGATAAAGCTGTTGCTTGGCTAGAAGGTTGTGATACATTGATGTTGCATTGTAATTCAACCTACCCTGCTCCGTTAGAAGATTTGAATTTAAAATGCATACAGACTTTAAAAGACAGGTATGGTTGTGATGTTGGCTATAGCGGACACGAATTCCGATTAGGAACCTCAGTTGCTGCAGTTTACCTTGGAGCAACATGTATTGAGAGACATATTACTCTAGATAGGACTATGTGGGGTTCAGATCACATGTCATCAGTAGAGCCTCAAGGTTTAATTAAAATGGTTAGGGGAATAAGAGAGCTTGAACTTGCTCTTGGCGATGGTATAAAAAGAGTGACTGACGGGGAAAAAGCTCCAAGAAAAAAATTGAGAGGTTACTAATGAAAAAAATTAACGAAATTTGCGTAATAGTTCAGGCTAGACTGTCTTCTCAGAGGTGCCCCAACAAGATGATTCGTCCATTTGCTGGAGACACTCTTACTGGGATTATCCTAAAGAAACTAAAGAAATCAAAGGTAATACCAATTGAAAACATTTTTTTATCAGTACATGAGCCAGAATTGGTGAAGATAGGTAATGAAAATGGAATAAACATTTTTCATAGAAGTTATGAATCTGCAATTTGGGACGGTGGCGAAGGCACTCACATAACTGAGATGTATGAGTGGTGGAATAAGCTTCCCTATGAGTATGTGGTATTCATAAATGCATGTGCCCCAATGTTAACGACTGAAACTATCGATCAATTTGTAAATTCCTATCTTTCATCCGAATCAGATGGGATGTTCGCTGTGCTTGAGAAGAAGAATTATTTTTGGAATAAAGCTGGTGAATTAATTGTCCCATGGCCAGACGGCGAACCATGTATGAATACAAAAGCAGTAGAAGCCACTAAAGAAGCTGCTCATTGCCTATATGCAGGTCGAATGAGTAAAATCGGCGACGGCATCTGGATGGGAGATTTTAACAATGGCGAAATTGAATTGGTCCCAATGCCTGAAGAGGAAGCATTTGATGTTGATTATGAGTGGGAATTTGATTTATATGAAAAATTATACACAACTATGGTGAAAAAATGATTGATAACTTTATAACTGGTAAGAGATTTTTTATAACTGGTGGAACTGGGACTTTGGGAAAAGCCTTGGTTAACAAGATTAGGTCAAATGGTGGAACCGTAATTGTTTTTAGTAGAGATGAAGGGAAGCAAGCACTTCTATTTGGACATGATAGTGAAATTGTTAGAATAATAGGTGACATTAGGGATTATGACAAACTAAATGTGTCAATCAAGAGAAGCAAACCAGATGTCATAATACATACAGCAGCCTTAAAAAGAATTGATGACATGGAATTCAATCCGGATGAATGTGTAAAAACAAACATACAGGGCTCTGAAAATGTTGCCAAAGCTGCGTTTAATAACAAGGTTGATAAGTGCATTTTAATTTCAACAGATAAAGCGTGCCAACCAGTAAACGTTTATGGTTCATCCAAGTTCATAGCAGAGAGAATTTTTACAAACTATGATTTCTATTCAGATCATACTGTTTTTTCTTCCGTTAGATATGGGAATGTCTTATGTAGTAGAGGATCTTTTATCCCACTGTGGCTGTCTCTTTTAGAATCTGGTAAAGGAATCAAAGTCACTTCTATGGAAATGACTAGATTCTTATTTACAATCAATGATGCAGTAGATACAGTCCTTGGTGCAGCCAAGTTCTCTGAGGGTGGCGAAGTATTTATACCTCAAATACCATCTTATGACATGTGCACCATCTTGAAAGCTGTCGAGAAAGTTCATAAAAATAAAATAACATTTGAACAAATTGGTTTAAGGCCCGGTGAGAAATTGCATGAAGATATGTTGGCATTAACAGAATTGCCTTTTACATATAAAGTTGACAATGTCAATCTTCTCTGTGTTAGGCCTCAATATACAAATAGGTCTCATAATGATGTTTGGAAAAAATACAATGGAACACATTTTAATTCCTCTTTGCATGTTTCTAGCGATAGGGACGCTTTAGTCGAACTAATAAATAGGGGATCTAAAGAAAGTGATTTGCAATAGACTTTTAATAACTGGAACAACAGGAATGTTGGGGAAGCAATTTTTAAAATTTTTCAATGAAAAATGTGACAATGTCTATACTCTAAACAGATCAGATGGTGATTTATTGAATTTTGAATTTGTCAAAAATTTTGTTTTAAAAATCAAACCAGATGTGATAATCCACTGTATAGCGGATACAAATCTAAGTCGATGCCAAAAAAAGCAAGAAGATACTCTACTGTTGCATTGTGGCTTGACACACTCTCTATCCTCATTTGGTTCAAGAATGGTTTACATTTCTACTAGTTCTGCCCTAGATCCTTGTAATTTTTATGATAAAACCAAGCTTCTTGGGGAGAAAATTTGCCTATTAAATAATGCAGACAATCTAGTGATCAGAACTAATATTTATGGATTTGGATCTAGCTCCAGTTCTTCACTTTTCGAATGGGCGTTTGATGGTTTTAAAAACAAATTACAAATAACAGGATATTCTGATGTCTGTTTTAATGCAATTTATACAAAACAATTAGTGAGAGTGGTGTATAAGCTATTGTTAAGTAACCATAAGGGAATTATCAATGTTGCTGGAGATTACTCAATAAGTAAGTACGCCTTTCTCGACGCGGTTTGTAAAACTTTTAATTTTGATAATTCCCTATTACTAAAAGAGAGCGCCCCTGTTGATGGATTTGTAAAGAGAAATAGAAACATAACCTTAAATGTTTGTGAGTTGAGAAATGACTACGGTATCTCCCTAGGGCTAGAAGAAGGTTTGATCGAATTAAAAAAAGATTTGGAGAACAAATGAAAGAAATAACAATAGATAATAAAAAAATAGGACCTCAACATCCTACATATTTCATAGCGGATATAGCAGCAAATCACGATGGTGATTTGGAGAGGGCAAAACTTTTGTGTAAATTGGCAAAAGAAAGTGGTTCTGACGCTGTAAAGTTTCAACACCACAACTGCCAAAAGTATGTCAGTGATTATGGTTTCAGAAATTTGGGTGGCAAATTTAGCCATCAATCTTCTTGGGAAAAATCAATCTATGAGACTTATAAGTCTGCTGAAGTGCCTATTTCTTGGACCTCAGAATTAAAGCAGTACTGCGATGAAATTGGGATAACCATGTTTTCTACACCATACGATCTACAAATGGTAGATCACCTAAATGACTTTGTAGGTTGCTATAAGATAGGTTCTGGCGATCTTGCTTTTGATCTTATGATAAAAGAGGTTGCTAAAACAAAAAAGCCGATAATGATAGCCACAGGCGCTTCAACATTAAAGGAGGTCGAAAGAGCAATCAACATCCTAAGGGAACATAATGTTCAGATAGTTCTAATGCAGTGTAACACAAATTATACCGGAAATGATGAGAATTACGATTTTATTAACCTAAATGTTCTAAAGACATATAAGACAATGTTTCCCGATGTTATCATAGGGCTTAGCGACCATACTCATGGACCAGTAACAACATTAGGAGCAGTAGCTCTAGGGGCGAAAGTGGTTGAAAAACACTTTACTGATGATAATAACAGAAAAGGTCCAGATCATCCATTCTCAATGAATCCTGAGTCTTGGAAAGAGATGGTTGACTCCACTAGAATCTTGGAGAGATCAATGGGGTCTTTTTTCAAAAAAGTGGAAGATAATGAGAAAGAAACCGTTGTGCTTCAACGTAGAGCCTTGAGGTTAACTAGGGATTTAAAAAAGGGAGACCTAATTTCGTTTGATGATTTTGAGTTTCAAAGACCATGTCCTACTGATGCTTTTTGCATAAATGAATATGAAAAAATCATAGAAAAACCTGTCAATAGAGACATTTCAACTGGTGACTATCTCAAAAATGGAGACATTGAAGTATGATAGTTTCTAATGATAAGTGCATAAGTTTGTCGCCCATTGAAAGTTCTGATATTGAAACAATTAGAAAGTGGCGAAACAATCAAGAAATACAAAAGTATTTGAGAGAGTATAGGCTTTTTGCAAAATCACAAAAAGAGCAGTGGTACTCTTCAATGATTCATGACAATAGGTTTGAAATGTTCTTGATAAAGGATAATAATACCTTAGAAGTAGTCGGAGTATGTGGCTTAACATACATAGATTGGATAAATCGTCATGCTGATGTTCACATTTATGTGGGGAAAGATGCTGTGTGGATCGATGAAAAATATTGCCCATCTGCATTGGATACAATTATAGATTACGCCTTCAATACTTTGAACCTAAACAAGGTATGGGCAGAAGTTTATGAGATAGACTGTAAAAAGATTGATTTTTTTACAAAAAAAGGTTTCAAAATTGATGCCTCTCTTAGGCAACATTATTATTATAAAGGAAAGTATTATGACTCACACATTCTTTCGTTATTAAGGGGTGAGCATGGGTAAGGTTCTCTTTATTGGTGCCCACCCAGATGACATTGAGTTAGGTTGCGGTGGTACAATTTATAAATATTTCAAAATGGGTTGGACTATTGGTGCATTAATTTTAGCTGAAGGTAGCAGTAGTAGGTATGATGATCCGATAACCAATAAACACCTAGTAGATAGGGACATAAAAGGTAGGGAGGAAAGTTGTAAACGTTCCTTAATGAATTTGGGGGTAAATTCACTGAAGTTTCATGACCTACCTTGTAGTAAGTTAGATACCGTACCCATGTTGATTATGAATAAGATAATAGAGGCTGAAATAAAAGAGTTTAGTCCTGAGGTGATCTTCACACACTCACAGGTTGATACCAACAAGGATCACAAGTTGGTTTTTGAATCAACCAAAATCGCCACAAGACCCTCAGCGTTTCCTCAAATTAAAAGTATTTATTGTTACGAAGTTTTATCATCCACAGAGTGTAGTTTTTCAGATGTGTTTAAGCCAAACTATTTTGTGTCCCTAGACAGAGAGCAATTGGAAAAAAAGATTGAATCTTTAAAATTCTATGAAACAGAAATGAGAAGATTTCCCAACCCTCGTTCGATAGAGGGTGTTGTAACGTTGGCAAAATTTAGAGGAATGCAAATTAATAAAAATTATGCTGAATCATTTGAGATCCTAAGGAGTTGTGCATGAAAATATGTTGTGTTGGTTATCGTCGTTGGGCCCTAGATATCTACGACTTTTTGGAAACCCAAGGATATGAAATTTTGCTTTTTAATTCTAAAAAAAGCTACAATGAGAGAGCAATTAGAGAATATGACCCTGAATTTATCCTTTTTTATGGCTGGAGTTGGATAATAAATCCCAAGCTAATAGAGGATTTCAAGTGCATAATGTTGCACCCCTCACCACTGCCAAAGTATAGAGGAGGAAGCCCCATACAGAATCAAATTATACGAGGTGAAGTTGATAGTGCTGTAACTTTGTTTTTCATGGATTCTGGAATTGATACTGGAGATATAGTTGCTCAAAAATTTTTATCTTTAGAAGGTAATCTGTCGGAAATCTTTACTAGAATGACAAACATAGGTAGAGAATTGACAATAGATGTTTTAGAAGGAAGGTATGAGAGAAGGAAGCAAGATGATAACCAAAGCAGCTACTATAGTCGACGAAAGCCTCAAGATAGTGAAATAACTATCGATGAGATTTTAACTAAAGATGGTGAATATTTGCAAAATAAAATTAGAATGCTGCAATCACCCTATCCAAACAGCTTCATTCGAACTGCTGATGGAAGAAGATTAAAAATTATTTTAAGCGAACTGGAGTAATAATGAGATGGACAAAAGAATTTCATAAATTTAATAGCTCAACAATTAAGAATGTAAGTTTTCAAACTGACAAGTCTAATTTTTTACAATTTTTAAAAATGGGTGATCCATTTGTTGTCGGCGCCATAAAAAACTTGTCTCGAGAAAAATTCAAGTTCACACAGGAACTGGCATTTCAAAATTTTGATTACTTAGAGAAATATAGGGGATCCAAAATTTTAATAATGGGAGCAGGCCCTTCTTTTAAGTCTAATTTTGATGCCTCTAACTATGATTTTATTTGGAGTTGCAATCATTTTTATAAACATGAAAAAACTAAACAGTTTGATATTGATCTGGTTACACTTGGAAACGAAAATGATTTGCATGATGAACAGCTGCACAATTATTTAGAAACCACAAATACGATAGTGTGTTTTGAAAATAAGTACACCAAAACCGAAGAGATGGCAATGATGAAACAGAAGTACCAAAATAGGGTATTTTGGGCATTAACCAGATATCATTCTAGAATTGGCAGCATTCCAAGGTTAGCATGCATAGCAATCGCCTTGGGTGCCTCTAGAGTAGGCTTTGTTGGTATGGACGGGTTTGTACCTTCATCAATGAGGAGCGAGCACGAAAATAGTGTTTTTGAGCCCTCTAAGGCCCCCAATGGAACAATTGAGGATTCGTCAAGTGAGACGGAAACATTTTCGCTATATAAAAATCAATACTTAGTGTTTTGGGACTACATTTTGCACGATCTTGGACAAAATGTTCAGTTTTTTAACTTGGGACATGGTCATCCATGCAATTTAACTACTCAAGTTTTGTCTGAAAAATTAGGCGCTGATTATCAAGATTATCTATCAAAACCAGAGGTTAGAAAATGATCAAACTCAACCCAGAAAACAAGGTGATTTTTGAAAATTCAACGGGCAACAGATTGTCCAACTTGGAACAAGAACTGAAAAGAAGTCCAGCCAATCCATTTACATTGGATAATGTAATATCTCAACCATACTTGAACAGTTTGGGTCTGCAAGTATTTAGGTGGCTATCTTTTGATCAAAAGATGGAGGAAATGAGAAAAAAAGTATTGCTGTTAAATTCTTGCTATCATAATGATTTAGTGAATAATGGATTTATAAAAATAGAGAATGTCTTTGATAAACATAGACTTAGAGAAATACAACGAACCATTACATCTCTACCGGAAATTTTATTGACAAGGAAGTCGTGTGAAAATCTGGGCATCAACTTAGATATTTCATCAGATGAAAGATTACAAAATATTTTTAAATTGTGTCAAGGAGATGACTCCTATATGGAGAATAGCTTATATCTTAGAAAAATTTCACACTGCACTCCCGGAGAATACTCCGAAGATGTTAGACAATATAATTTTCATGTTGATAAGTTTTATCCAAATTTCAAAGTTTGGTTTTACCCTTTTAGTGTCAAAGAATCATCAGGCCCTTTGGCTTTTTTTCGAGGATCTCACAAAAACACTCTGGCTAAAATGAAGTGGGTTCATGAAAGAAGTGTTAATAATTTGGATTGGAGTCGATTACATTATCACATTGATGACTACAAGGAAGCAGCAGAGAATCTAGAGTTGGAAGAGGAGATTGTTTGTAAAGCTCCAAGCAATACAATGTTTATTGTTGACACGAGAATGTTTCACAGGAGAACACCTGCTGCAATAAACATGTTGCGATTAAGCTTTAGGGCAATCTTAAGAAGAAATGACTTATTTTAAAGGATGTATGTATGAGATTAATAGAAAATATTTATGGCAACACTAAGATGTATGTTGATGAAGAGGATATTCGAGCCAATTGGATCGAGGATAGATTAGGTACACAACCTGAGAAGGTATCTTTATTAAAAAACATTTGTTTAAAAGAAAGTGTTTGTAATTTTTATGATTTGGGAGCGAACTATGGTGAATTCTCAACCTCGCTGTGTGCCAATGTAGATAAGGTTTTTGCATTTGAGCCCAATCCATCTGTATTTAATTGTTTACAAAAAACATCGGTTGAATTTTATAACAACATTCACCCTTTTCAAAAAGCAGTAGATATATCAACCAGTGAAAAAGATTTTTATTTTAACTCAAGATATTCCGGCGGCGGGAGGTTAGAAAGGTGGCAATGGCAAGATCAAAGGTATAAACAATTTAATGAAAGTAAATATTATCACTCTACCAAGGTATCCTGTATTCGATTTGCAGACTTCTTTAGGGAGCATAACAAAAATCAATCTTGCTTGATCAAAATAGATATAGAAGGTCTTGAATTAAAAATAATTGAGGATCTAATGCTTGAACTTGAAACCCTTGATAAGTGGTTTATTTATTTTGAAGCAAATGATAAGAGAAAGATCAATTTCTCTAAATTGCCCGGAAAGGTTTTGATTGAGCATCCAACGGACATTTTAATTGGAAAAATTACTAGACTAGAAAAAGGAGAAATAAAGTGATTTATTATGTAGATATAGATGAGACAATTTGCATCTCACCAGAAGATAGGGACTATTCAAAAGCGACTCCATTAATGGATAGGATAGATAAAATAAATGATTTATATGATTCTGGAAACACAATAATTTACTGGACAGCAAGAGGAACTGGGTCCGGTATTGACTGGAGAAGTGTCACTGAAGGACAGTTCGTGAAATGGGGCGTAAAGTACCACGACCTCAAATTTGGAAAGCCAATTTATGACATGTTCATCGATGACAAGAACATAAGTTCGAATAATTACTTCAGAGAAAAACTATGAGAGCATTAGTGACAGGCGGTTGCGGATTCATTGGTAGTAATCTGGTTGATAAACTAATTGCATCTGACTGGGATGTATTGGTAATCGATGATATGTCATCTGGAAACCCACACTGGAGAAATGATAGAGCAAAATACATCTTCACGGATACCTCTTTGGTTCTGGAGACAACCAAGTTTAAAAAAATAGACGTCATCTTTCATCTAGCAGCCGAAGCAAGAATACAGCCAAGTTATAAAAATCCACTAAGGTGGCAACAATCAAACATTCTAGGTACTGCCGCAGTATGTGAATACGCTAGGGAGAATAGCTGCAAAGTTGTTTTGGCCGGCTCCTCTTCGTGCTATGGTGGCAAGTTCATGAATCCATATACTTTTTCTAAAAAGATCTCGGAAGAAATGTGTGAAATGTATTCAAAGGTGTTTGGAGTTTCAACTGTTACAGCAAGATTTTTCAATGTTTATGGCCCGAGAAATCCCATGATTGGTGAGTTCACTCCGATTATAGCAAAGTTTGAAGCCTTGAGAAGGGAGGGAAAACCTTTGACTGTCGTAGGCGACGGAGAACAACGTAGAGATTTCACCCACGTATTTGACATTTGCGCTGGGTTGATCAAGCTTTCGCAGCAACAGTGGTCTGGTGAGATTTTCAATCTAGGCACTGGTATTAATTACTCTATTAATGAATTGGTTGAAATGTTCGCTTGCGAAAAAATACATCTCCCTGCAAGGTCCGGAGAATCAAGGGAAACGAAAGCCGACATTGATCCAACAACAGCTGCAACCGGTTGGAAACCACAACATAATTTAAAAAATTACATAAATGAATTAAAAAATACTTGACAAACTGCTCAATCGGTGTTATAATGGTACTATAAACTATAGGAGATTATCATGGATCACAAATTATCAAATCAAGCTGTCGGAGCAATCATGATGGCATTACAAAAATCACTTCTGGAACAATCAGACA
>Ga0209337_1002641_pt1 | contig 12865 bp, 12 predicted proteins | sample LinPmetageLP53_FD_184044 | JGI IMG/M metagenome (GOLD analysis project Ga0209337, IMG submission 184044) | Marine viral communities from the Pacific Ocean - LP-53 (SPAdes) (version 2) | ecosystem: Environmental > Aquatic > Marine > Oceanic | place: Pacific Ocean | collected 2010-02-08 | reverse complement strand
ATACTATCCGATAAACCGAGACTTATCCTCGCTACACCATCTGTAATCTTACGAGTTACAAATTCAATACCTCTTCGTTCACCCTCATGATTAAATAAAATACCACTACAGTTAAACATTCCATATGATTCTCTATAATTTTTTGTAATCCAATGAGCATATAATTTAGAACAACCATAAGGACTTCTTGGATAGAAAGGTGTATTCTCATTCGCTGGATTCTCTACCATTTTACCAAACATTTCAGATGTGGATGCTTGATAAAACTTAATTGGTTCACCATATTCTCTTATAGCGTCTAACAATCTTAACACACCCAAACCAGTAATATTTCCTGTCTCTTCTGGCATATTCCAACTTTCACCAACAAAAGATTGAGACGCTAAATTGTAAACTTCATCAGGTTTTGCTTGTTTGATGCATTTTAATAAAGAAGTTTGGTCTGATAAATCAGCTCTAACAAACTTTATTTTTCCCTCAAGATGTGATGTATTAGTTCTGTTTGGGGTGGAACATCTTCTCTCCATACCATATACTTTATACCCTTTTCCTAATAGTAAATCAGCTAAGTGACTACCATCCATACCATTAATACCTGTTATTAAAGCTCTTTTCATTTATTTCTCCATATTCTTAAAATCATTATATTCATAAAACTTGTTATTACCATTTATTAAATTCTGTATATTAGCTTTTGATAATTGTAAAAACTTTTGGAAATTGTTATTCTTCTTATCTCCAAATGAATTAGGATTATTTTCATCTAATACATATAATCTTTTTTGTGGATGTCTTCGTGCATGTATGTGTAATAGATTTTTACATACAAATTGCATAAAATTCTCCCCTAATAACTTTTGGGACATTATAGATAATCCCTCATCATCATTATATAATAAGCAAGGTGGTATATTCACACCAAATTTAATCAAATCAGATGACAATACTAAACAAGCTCCACTTATCTTTGGATAGTTTATGTATGTAAAGTCAAACTCCTCTGCCTTTGTGTTTATCTCATTCATTTTTTCTATTGGTAATGGTGACTTCGCTTGATTTAAATTTAAATGTTGGTTATCGTCATCTACAAAAGTATGATTTATATAATCATTATGTACTAACGCATCCCAAGATGAATCCCACATTTTTCTATCAGCAAAACTCAACAAATATCTATGTATGTTTTGTTCATCTGTATATTTAGATAATGTTTCAATAGCTTCAAAAGCTTCTCTTGGAAAGAAACTATCAGTTTCACCCCACATTACATAGTCAACCTTTTTACAATAGTTATAATTCAAATCTCTTCTGTAATCTGTATGGAAATAAAAACCATCTTCATCTGTGTGAACTTTACTAACTACATCATAACCTAACTCTTCTATTCTTATTATACCATTATTAAATTTAGCTAATATATCTGATTCCGTTATTTGTTTTGTATCTATCTTTTCTAAATGTTGAGATAAATTCAAACATAAATCTATTGTTACATTTTCTTTATTGTCTACCGTTTCTAATAAGTTAACCATACCATCGATGAAATCCTTGTACATCTCAATTTCAAAGAACATTATGTGTGTTCCTATTACATATTTTTTATTTAGTTTAGTCATTTAATTCTCCATAAAAATGTTCATATGTTTTTTTCATAAAGTAATTTGTCAATTTATTTTCAACATTATTTGGTATAGCGTTATATTGATAAATCCAACCAACCTTTGTAAACAATAAATCATCAGCTAGTATTTCTTTTCTATTCATATCATTCATATTAAATTCATATGGTAATAATTTATAATCTATTTCTAATTTATTAATCAACATATTAACCGGTGTTTGGTCTGTGCCACCATGAAATGTTTCTTGCATCTGGATTAAGTTTTTAGAATTACTATGATAAAAATCAGTAATTGATTTAAATAATTCTTTATGATTTTTATTAACAATAATAAATCCACAATCAAAATATTTCCACCAATCCATCATGTAATCTTCAAATATATGTTTTGAATAATTTTCTATACTCCTCAATACCCAATCCCAACTCCCATCAAATTCACAACCACATAATTTACCATCAGTCATTTCAAAAAAGTTTGGTGTATCTGGATGAATTATTGTATCAGCATCAACCATAGCTATCTGATTGTAATTAACTTCATTACTATCCAATATATCAAATAGATAATATCTCTGCCAACAGATTCCCATCTCATTATTTGGTAATAACAAATCATTTAAGATAAACAATTCACAATCATTTTTGTCACACCACTTCCTCCAACTACCTATGGAATATTTATAAGCCTCTCTTCTACTACTCGCATATCGTCCATCACCTTTAATATCGACATCCATCATAAAAACTATATTTCTTGACATAATTCTCTCAGTTTATTTTTAATTATTGATTTAATTTTATCATTAATATCTGGTTTAATCTTTTTAAATCTTCTATCTGATAAAATATAATGACCACATATCTTGATTAGTTCTTCTTTGTTATCTTCAGGTACAAAATCTTCATCTACCCACTTCTCCCATCGTTTTGAATCATAACATATTTTGTAATAATCTTCTATATCATCACCCATTTCATCCAAATAACACAATGTTTCTAATTGTCCAAACTCTGGTGCTATATTTAAACTATCCAATCCAGCATCAAATCTAACTTTAATATCTTTACTTACTAAATAATCACCATTATGTTCTTTACTTAATTTACCCCATCTTTTACAAACTCTAATAAAATCTTTTAACCTATCTAAATCAAAATTACCTGTATTAACTCTTTTACCTAAATCTAAACCAACACCTGATTGAACCACTGCGTATTTAATATTATCAAAGAAATCAAATTCTGACAAATCTTTTAGTAACCTTTCCAAATCATCTGGTGTAAAATATCTAATAGCCTCTTCTGTACCAACCTCGAATAATACCTCTGGATTAATATTATAAATCTTTTTAATAGATTCAATAGTAGATTGTAAACCATCTTCGTATTTTGGATAAACTTTCCAGGGGTCGATATGGATAATATCTAAATTTTTAGCATCATGTCTGAATGATTTATAACCATCATCTTCTACATAACCTTGTCCAACTCCACCGTGGTCTCTTTCAATTGGAACTCTACCATTGACATACTTAGAAAATTCTTCTGTTGTCCAATTATTAACATAACCACCATTATATTCTACTTGTCTTCGTGATGGAATAAATCCAATTTTGTTTCCTGTTTCTTCTGTAAATTCAATTACAGCATCAACAACATTCTTACTCATTGGGCCTATATAAAATTTGATATTACTCATAGTCTATTCCTGTATAAATTTTTAATTGAATCTTAGCTTGTTCTAAAGCAATTTTCTTACCATTCTCTGTAAATGGTCTTCCATCAATAACAATATTATTATCCAATATTACATCAATGGGTGTAGCGTTAAATAATATTTTATTTTTTAGTGTGTCAATTACACTCCAACTACCTCTTGTGATTATAGTATAATTTATCTCTAATAACCTACAAGTGTATTGTATAGCTTTACTAAATCCACCATTACCTAAAATGTAAAGATGATTGATACTTAATGTTTTTAAATATTCCATAACTCCAAGATAATCAGTATTATAAGCTTTTAAATATCCACCATCATTAACTATAGTATTAGCAGAACCTATAACATTAACGGCATCATCGAGTTCATCTACACAGTCCAAAACATCCACCTTAAATGGTATACTTACAGCGAACCCCTTTATACCTAATGATTTTACAGCTTTAACTGATTCGTATATATTGTTAGAATAAAATGATTTATAAATAGCATTTATATTTTTCTTCTTAAAGACATCATTAAAAAACATACACCCATTATTTCCTGGATTTGATGAGAAGGAACAATATATTTCTGTGTCTTTATTTATCATTTATTTCCTGTAACATTTGTTTAGATTTAAAAAATAGTAAATTTCCAAATTCTCTTTCGTGTAATGGTGACATATTTAAAAATATTAAAGATGTTATCAACTTAACCTTACCTAAATCATAACCATTTTTTATAATCCATTTTTCATATATTGGCTTAAACTTATCCAACATGGGTTCTGACTTATAATTATAATTTACAACATTTTGGTCAATAAAACAAGAGAAATTTTCATTATCTTTCATTAATTTATATGACATCAAAATTCCACCATACATTTTAGCTAAATCATAATATACATCACCTACATTACTACCAGCAAAATCTTGTCTCCAATCAAGTAGATAAAAATTGTCAGTACCACCGTAAACTACATGATCGAAATGAAAATCACCATGAAATCTTTTTGTAGGTATTCCATTATAAACTTTATCCCAATTAAAATCCTCTAACAATTCATCGATAGTATTTGTTTCAACACCATTTACAATATGTTTTCCTTTAAATGAGTCATCTCTATTCTCAAGTAATAATTTTAATCTACTCATAGTTTTATCAAAATAAAATCCTTGACACAATTCAATGAAACCATCATTAACATAAGTTTCTTCCCATAGATTTTTATTAGCAAAATCTAAAAACTTTTCCCAAACTTCTAAGTTTTCATAGTCATAGAATACATCACCATCAACCCATTCATACGCGTATACATTATCACCTGTATAATTTAATGTTGGTACTAATTCACCCAAATCATCAGTTCTTTTTATTCTATTTTTTATGAAATCTTTATCTGATGACAGCTTTATAAAATTATGTTTTACTTTATATAAAAACTCACCATTTGTTTTTGGAATACTGTATACTGTACTATCTTTATATAAGTTTTTAGCTTTTATATAATTATCTACAGTTCCAACATCATACCAATCAAATGTTTTAGTTTTCATATCTGAATACTTACCCAAATCATAATACGCACTTACTATTTCACCACTCTCCACATCAAGTTCATTCCAAAATGTTTTATAATCATAAACACTAGCTAATCCAATGAATGCATTGTTGTATCCTTGTTTATCTTTATTTTTAAGACTAACAGCTTTATTATTATCAATGTCAACTGTAGCGTATAATTCAGGAATACCAGTGGGATAAACTCCTAACCAATTGGTGTCCATCATTGGTAACTCATCTGAAATAATAGTGTCAGCCGTTGTCCAAATAAATGGTCTTTGTAAATGTTCTTTACATTGATTTATAGAATACGCTGGACCTGTTCCCTCTCCCTCATATTTATCTACTTCAATAAATTTAAATGTTCTATCAGGATGAGCCGCCTCACAATACTCTCTAACCATATTACCTTTGTAACCAAGAGCAACAACTATTTCATATTCTTTTGGTGTCTTATCTATCATATGTGTTATTACAGCTTTATTATCTAATGGTAACAACCCTTTATTTATGTGTTCTGATAAATTTTCTAGTCTACTACCAATACCAGCAGTCAATATACACAAAGCTGGTTTCATATGTTCGTGATTTATTTTACCATCCGTTCTACCGGAATCATCTGATATTCTAATTACATCATCAACCTCTGGTGTAGATACCTCTTGTAAAATAATATCCGTAATGGCTATTACTCTATGTTTCTTCGGTGGTTTAACTGTAAAAAAGAATCCCGGTTCAACTATTTTTTTCTCAACTACACCTTCATCATTTTCTAACCAAACTTCCGCAGTTCCTTCTATAAGATAATTTGTTTCTAACTTTTGTTCGTGGTATTGATAACTTGTTTTTGTTCCAGCGTTGATATAAATTCTTTTATAACAATACTTGTCATTAAGTTCTAACCACTCTTCTCTACCCCACGGTTTGTATATTGTTTTAGATTTTGACATCATTCACTCCTTTATTTCTTTTTACATTTATAGAAAAACAAGTATCATCATCACTATTTGGTTTTGTATCATTGATTATATATCTATAACCACCACCAAAACCCATAATCAACTCATCATACAAAATACCAGCTCTACTTAATTGTTTTCTTGTAGCTTCTTGTGCACTTCTTTTTCTACCAGTTGTTATTATTATATAATAACCCTTTGAATCCCATTCTCTTAATTTATCGTGAGTTCCTGGTAGAACTTCGAGGTTTAAATCTGGATTTTGAGCGTCTACAGGATTAGAATGTTTTACCAAAGTTCCATCCAAATCACAAAATATTGTTTTTGATTTATTCATTTTCTATTTCCTTTATAATATCTTCAGATGATAAATTTCTATACCGTATAATATCATAAGTAGTTTTTCCTTCTTGGTTATCAACCACATCAGAAGTATATGTACTAAATGATTTTTTTACTATGTCGGTATCTAATAAACCTAATTTCCACAAATGATAAACCATAAGGAAATGATTTGATATTGTATTCCATTGTTCACAATATCCTGGTAGTGTGTACTCACCCAAAAAAGAAAACAACGAAGAATAATTATCCATATTTTCAGAACTTGATGCGAAAATGTGGTCTAATATCTCATTATTTTCAGTTGGCCAACCATATGTTGGTCTGTTCGGATGAATTGGGATATGAAATTGATTTGTTGGTAAAGAACTAAAGTCAACTGGTTTGTTATAACACAAATCAAATCTGGCGTTGATAACTAAATCATATTTAAAATTATGTTCTTTTTCATATTCTTTTTTTAATTTCATAACTTCTTTAAAACCATACCATCTACTGTAATGGGCTGTTACCCTTTTATCATTATTACCCTTTAAATGTTTTGGAATTTCAAAATCAATTTGTGGAATTACTTTTATTTTTTTAGGATTCAAGTATTTTTTAAATTCTTCTAACTTATCAACTTGCCAACTAAAAACAAAAATATCTATATCATTATTATCTAAGACATATTTTTTTAAAAATTTAGAAGTGTATTTTAATGTGAGTAAAGATTCATCACCATAAGTACTTAATTTATCTATATTATAAGTTTTATAATTCCCAAATCCACCTATCAATCCATTTAAGGTATACGCGATTTTCATTTATATTTCCTCATAATTACAAATAATACCTTCTCTGTCATTCATTTTCCATCCAGATTTAGTTTTATATCCAATGGATTCACCAATAGTTTTGTATATTTTTAATCTCTCTTCTCTGACTTTGTCATCTATTGATTGTCTAACATTTTTACTAACTGAATTTCCATAATCATCCATTACTATTATTGGATTGTTAAAATAAGTTATAGCTTTTTCTATGTCATATGTAACTTGGGGATAATCGTGGCTTGAATCTATAAAAACTACATCGGCTTTTGGATAATCCCATTCATCTTCCACAACATCAGAAACTTGATATGTAATATTATCACAACCATCACACATTTCTTTCGCCAAATCAATATTTTCTTGTCTCCAATCAACCGCGTGTACACTTTTAAACAAACTACTAAAGACCTTTGTAGTATCACCATGACAACATCCAAGTTCTACCATTGTCATATCTTTATGTTTATCATTACCAAAAAAGTCAATTAAATCTTTTTTAAATTTTCTTGAGGTTGATAATCTAAAATTGTCTTTATGTCGAACTGAATTTAATAATATTTCATTTTTATCAATGGTATAATTGTGTTTAACTAAATCCCAAGTTTGTTTCATCAAATTAGTTCTATCTTCTCGAGCAAAACCACTGAACATCCAAATATAAGGATACTTAATAAAATGTGGAGTTTTATCTTCATACTGAGTACCATCTAATTGCCAATTGTGTCCAAACATCTCTTTTCTATGTATATGACTACATCTATATACCTGATGTGGTAGAATGTTACTAACCTCTATATTTTTAATTTGTAACCAATAATTTAAAGGTGTCTGTTCTGCAGTACCTGAGCTATCGTGTAGTTCACACATCTTGTCAACATTATTTAAATACATTTCTTTGAATGATTCAAAAAATTCTTTGTGTGTTTCATTAAAAATTATAAAACCAGAATTTACATATTGTTTTATATCACATTCATAACCATCAAAAAATTCTTTGTAGGCCTGTATACTATTGTGTACCCATCTTGGATTGTCCATATCCCTCATGGCTACTAATTTATTATCAGTCATTTCAAAAAAGTTTGGTGTGTTCCATTTAATCATACAAGTACTATCAAGAAGTAATATTTGATTATAATCAATTTTTCGTTTTTCTAGTTCATCAAAAATGAACACAGCTTTCTGCCAATTTATTCTAAATCGTTTTACATCTTTATTAAATGGTTCTTGAAATAAAACTAATTCACAATTATTTTTTTTACACCAATATTCCCAAGTTTTTATAGTATAATCAAAATACTGAAAACTACCATATTTTTCAACTCGTTCTTTATTAGGTACACATGCTATAAAAACTACATTCTTTTTCATTTAAAAGGCTCCAATATCTCTTTTGGAAAAGTGGTTGTTTCCGTATTCATTGATAAAACCAATTCTTCATTTCTTTCTTTTATAAGTTGTAAATAATTACCATAATTATCTCTACCAACTTCTGTCCAAGAATACGGATGAGTCAGTAATTGTAATTTATCAACTTTAGAAAAATCATAATCTAATGGATAACCAAATTTCCATTGGTGATTAGAATCTGATAAATATACAACATTTAATTTATCAGGTTTTTCTTCAAAATAATGAAAGAACTTTTTATCATAACAATTTATCTTGTTTGGTAATTGAAAATATTCTTTTAGGTATTCTTTTTTAGGTCTATGAAATGCAAATCTGTCAACATAAAAACCATAATAGTATTCTAACATTTGAATATCAGTACTCACATAAGTTGTTAATTTATCTAAATCCATCAATGGTGGATTCTGATGTAAGCCAATATGATGTCCTAAGTCCTTTATCCTTTTAATTAAGTCTACATTCTTTTCTGATAAGGCGTTGTATGTATTATTTCTAACTTGAACTGTATATGTAGAAGTTACTCCAAGTTCTTTTTCTACTTTAGCCAATTCATACGCCCTATCAATAGAAAATTCTATGTCGTGTCTTAATACACAAAACTTATCAGTTTTTTCAGTTACCTCGTTGAAATCAATTATTGGTAAGTAATTTTTGATTAAATTAATTATATTTTTATATTCATTATATGAGAACATTTACAACCTTAATTTGATTTATATAGTTATAATATACAAAACATTTTGTATATAAGTCAAGCATTCTTTTTCCCAAAACATTTATATTTTAGTTTATTGTATTTATCTTTATCTAATAATCTCCAACAATCTAAAATAATTTGTTCATCAAAAGATTTCCATCTATCATCTATCAATTTAAACTCATCATACTCCAACGCAACAACTACAAGTTCACCACTTTTAAAACAATCTTCGACTGAGTCAAAGTAGTTAATTTTATCTCCAAATTTATTTTTAACCTCATCTAAACATAATGGGTCATAAACATTGATAACTTTATCATCCTTTAATAAATTTTTAATTAATTTGATAGACGGAGATTCAATTATAACAGGACTGTGAGGTTTAAATGATAATCCTAATATACTGATATTTTCTTTGTTACTTTCTATGACAGATTTATATAATCTGTCGTCTTGTTGTTTGTTTATTTCATCTGTAGCTATAAGTTGTTTGGCATCTAAACCAAACCGTTTAGCTAGTTCAATAAAAGTCCAAGTATCTCTCGGAAAACATGTTCCACCAAAAGATAGTCCACCTTTTAAAAAATATGGTGATATTGGTTTGTGAAATCCAATAGCGTTTGTTACATTATCAACATTCACATTGTCCATCTCTTCACATAAGTTTGATAAAAAATTCGCAAAGCTAATTTTAGTAACTAAATATGCGTTCAGTGCAACTTTACTAACTTCAGCTTCAGATAAAGACATCTCAACAATAGGTGGTTTATTTTTTGGAATACACTGATACAATTCTTTTGTTATTTTACCTGAATAATCATCACTTTTACCTATTATTATTACATCAGGATTTTCAAAATCTTTTATAACTGAACCTAATTTTACAATATCTGGAACATAACAAAAACCAAAACCATCATTTAATTTCCTATCAGTTATTTCTTCAATCAATGGTATAAATTTATTTTCAATTTCACCAGGTAATACTGTACTACTTAGGATAAATAAATGATATGACTTTACGGAATCTTTTAGTTCATTACACAAATCCGTTATAGCAGATATGACATACTCAGATGAATAACTTTTATCAATTTGAGTGTTGACTAAAATTATAGATATATCACTCACATCAACTACACCATCATACTCAGTTGTATATGTTATATTTTTATTTGATTCACTTAAATTTTCTCGTAATCCCATTTCGTAAAATGGTACATCACCATTGTTTAAAATATTTATCAAATTTTTATTCTTGTCAATACCAATAACATCTACATCATTTTTCGCAAAAATGGTAGCCAATGGTAAACCTAATTTACCAAGACCTATAAAAGAAATTGTATTGTTGATATTATAAGTATCTTGCATTTGTATATGTATTTTCAAAATCTATAACTTTTAAAGTTTTTATCACTTGGTCTATACCCTCTTCCATTGTTGTTTTTGTTCTAAAACCTAAACTTTTAATCTTATCATAACTAACAATATAATTTCTCTTATCAGCGTCTTGAGCAATTTCTTCATAATGTATAAAGGCATTTGTCCTTGAACCTATCATATCACAAACTTCTTTTTTACTATAATTCATAGAATCATCACCTACATTATAAACATCATCAATCATCTTACTTACATCATCCATACCAAAAATAAAACATCTAGCTATGTCATCTACATGAATAAATGTTCTCATAAAGTTCTTTTCATAAACAACTAAATAACCATCTCGTATACATTTATTAGCAAAATCATTGACAAGTAAGTCTAACCGTAATCTCGGAGATACACCAAACGCTGTAGCGAATCTATAAGCTATGGTATTATTTCGTTGTAGTAATAATTGTTCAGCTTCTGTTTTTGTTTCACCATAAAGACTTAAAGGATTTAGTGGTGTATTTTCAGTACAAATTTCAGTAACTGCACCATAGTTACTACCAGTAGACCCATAAAATATAATTTGATTTTTATCACATACATCAATTAAATTTATAGTTCCTTGAACATTAACATCTTCTGCTAATTCAGGATTCATTCTACACGCAGGAAATCCTACAATAGCTGCTAAGTGAATAATAATATCGTTTCCTTTGACAACTTCTTTAAGTTTATCTTTATCTCTAATATCCCCTTTAACAAACTCAAAATTTTTATTATTAAAAAATGGTAGTAATTGATTTCCTCCATGTATTAAATTATCAAAAACTGTGACTTGATAACCTTTATTTAAAACTTGAGGAATCAATGATGTTCCTATATATCCTGCACCACCTGTTATTAAAACTTTTACCATACACTTACTCTCCCCAATAATATATCTTTAAACATTATCCAATCAGACAATTTAGCATATAATGGATTACTAAATGCTGCTGGTTTATTCTTTTCAAAAAAATAGTGACCAGTCCAAGCGAATGGATAAATCACAAATGGTATCAATGGAATTAAATACCAATACCAATTATAGAATACAAATATAATAAATAATATTGTAATCCATTGGCCAATGAAATGTAACAATCGACATTTTGGATTTTTATGTAATGATAGATAATATTTATAATAATTTAAAATAGTCATCTAATATTAATTCTAATTTTTTTATGTCTTCATTTGTTATCAAGTGGTTATTACCAATAAAAAATCCATTGAAATGTAAATAGTCAACTTTTGGATTATCAATATCTAAACTATAATCTTTCAAAAATGGTTGTCTTAAAAGGTTTCCACTACATAGTGGTCTTGTTTCTATACCACTATTCTCAAGATATTCTTGTAATCCTTTTTTCATATTTTTATTATTTAATATGAAAGGTAAACAAAAACTGCTGTTACCATCAAAATTTGGTATATGAAATGTGTCATCATATTTATTTAAAATAGAAACAAATTTATCACATATATCTCTTCGTATTTTAACCATGCCATCTAATCTTGGTAATTGAGATAAACCTAAAACCGCACCGAACTCATTGTTTCTAAAATTATAACCATCAGTAACGAACATAAATCTCTCATCGACTTCAGGATATTTTTTCTTGTATTTTTCATACACATCAGGTGAACATTCTCTCGCCAATCCATGACTTCTTTTTGTTTTCATCAACTCATATAATTTAGTATCATCCGTACTAACAAATCCACCTTCAACGGTTGTCATGTGATGTCCAAAATAAGAACTAAAAGTTGAACCCTCTGAAAAAGTTCCTACTTTTTTATCCTTTAATGTGGCTCCATGTGATTCACAACAATCTTCAATATAAATAACATCTGGTATAATTTTCTTAAATTCATTTATATCCGCTGGTACACCAAACAAGTGAGTTACAAATACAACTTTTATATCTGTGTGTTCTTTAGATAACTTCTTCAAATGTTCCAAATCAAAACTAAAAGTATCTGGTTCTACATCACAGAAAATAGGTTCTAAACCCAATTGTATAACAGGGGCAACATTAGTAACCCATGTCATAGCAGGAACTAAAACCTTATCACCTCTTTTTAAGTTATACTTCTCAACTATTGCTGATAATAATAAAGTATTTGCTGTACTACCTGACGATACAAATAATGAATGTTTAACTCCTAACCACTCACTCCATTGTCTCTCAAATTCTTTTACTTTAGGACCATTGGTATATCTATTACTTGTTTGAATAAAATTAACTAAACTGTCTTTATCCTCTTGAGTTATACAATCTTTCATTAAAGGCCAAAATATTTTATTTTCCATATTCT
>Ga0209337_1002640_pt1 | contig 12867 bp, 15 predicted proteins | sample LinPmetageLP53_FD_184044 | JGI IMG/M metagenome (GOLD analysis project Ga0209337, IMG submission 184044) | Marine viral communities from the Pacific Ocean - LP-53 (SPAdes) (version 2) | ecosystem: Environmental > Aquatic > Marine > Oceanic | place: Pacific Ocean | collected 2010-02-08 | reverse complement strand
ACAAAACTTTAACCGCTCCTAAAATAGGTACTTCTATTTTAGATACAAACGGTAATGAATTATTATTATTAACAGCTACAGGTTCAGCAGTTAACGAGCTTACATTAGCTAACGCTGCTTCAGGAAATGCGCCTAGTATTACGGCTTCTGGAGAAACTAACGTAAGCATTAACCTTGTTCCAAAAGGAACGGGTCAAATACAAGCAAATGGTCAAGGTTTAGCAACAACAGGAAAAGCTATTGCAATGGCGTTAGTTTTCGGATAAAAGAATAACACTTAGGAGAAAATAAATTATGGCAAACCCAAATCTAGTAAACGTATCAACGATAACAGCTAAGTCGCTTCAAGCAGCTTTAGGTACAACTTTAACAACTGAAATTCTTGCAAATCCAGGATCATCTGGAAAAGTTTTTAAAGTCAACAACATTATAGTTGCAAACATTGACGGCTCATCATCAGTAGATATTTCAATTTTTATAACTAAAGCAAGTGGATCACCTATAGCAATTGCAAGTACAGTTTCTGTACCAGCAGATTCTACATTGATTGCGTTTGATAAAAACTCTACTATCTATCTTCAAGAAGGTGATAATATCGAAGCTGGCGCAAGTGCTGCTTCAGATGCTACTATAACTATCAATTACGAAGAGTTAAGTTAATAGGAGACTATTGAATGGCAAGTTATGCTAAAATAGATCCCACTAATATCGTTATCGGAGTTCACGTTGTGAGCGATGCCGATGAAGGCGGATCAGAAGAAAAAGGAATCGAATTTTTAACTAGTGTTCATGGAGATATCTCTCCTAATTTTTGGAAAAAAACTTCAGTCAATACAGTTAGAGGAACTCACCTACACGGTGGAACTCCTTTTAGAAAAAATCATGCAGGAATAGGTTTTACTTGGGATGAATCTAGAGATGCCTTTATTCCCCCACGACCTATGAAATCTAATCAAGCTATAACCCATAATTCTTGGGTGTTTAATGAAGAGCAATGTGCTTATGTTGCACCTATACAATGGCCAAGTGAAAGTCATCCAGATCAAAAAGATGATGAGGGTGTTGTAGTATCACGTCAAACGGATCTTGATGGTGTGGAAATGATTCATTCATGGGATGAACATAAACTAAGATTTGTTGGCCGTAAAAACTTGGTCCCTCATCCACCCTATGATCAACAGACTTTATATGCATGGGATCCTAATACTGGAACATGGTCAGATAGCGGGTTTACATTTGCACAATTTATAGATATGAATTACACAGGAGATTAATTATGGCATCAGATACAACTAATAACAGATTAAACGGCGGAGTTACGGGAGCACCAGTTGAAAATTCTGGTACCACTCCAGCAAACACACAAAGTTTTACTTCCGATGGTACTTGGTCACAACCAGATGCTGGTGGTGCTACATCTGTAGATGTTGTAGTATGCGCAGGCGGTGGCGGTGGTATGGGTGATAGTGGCTCCGGTGGTGGAGCCGGTGGTTTTCGATCAGCTACAGGAATTTCTGTATCAGGACCAGTTGCTGTAACAGTCGGTCAAGGTGGTAGTGGTGGAACAAATAGTGGAGGCTCAGTCGGAAGCAATTCAGTTTTTGCTGCAACCTTTTCACCTTCTGAATCAACATTTGTAGGAACAGGTGGCGGTAAAGGAGGAAGAGCTGCAACTGACGGAGGAGGCCAAGGAGGATCAGGTGGAGGCTCATCTGGACCAGTCGGTCAAGGAAACGTACCTCCATTTTCACCTCCTCAAGGAAATCCAGGTGGACAAACTCCAAATGGTCGAGGTGGCGGCGGCGGAGCTGGTAGCGCAGGATCAGGTGGATCAGCTGGTAGTGGAGCAACAACACCTTTAGCACCCGGTGTAACTTTCGCTGAAGGAGGAGCTGGTGGAGCCAGTGGAGGACAAGGAACAGCAACCGTAGGTCAAGGAGGAGATGGAAACGTACCTCATGGATCTTCTGGAGGTTCTGGTGGATCAGGAAGAGTAATTGTAAAAGCTCCTGCAGCACCATTTAATTTCTATGGATCGGGTATTTGGAACATGCAAGCACTTTATACTTATGTTAAAGCTGACGAGTGGTCTTAATCTTTTAAAATTAATCTATAAAAATTCTTATTCTTTACAATTTTATTTAAATAAAGTATAATTTTTTAATACAGCATGATTGGATTAAAAAATTATTATTGGTACTTTAAGGAAGAAATTCCTAAAAATGTTTGTGATGATATTGTAAGGTATGGAAACTCAAAAGTATTAAAACAAGGTTTAGTAGGAAACGAAGATGAACCACTTGATGATACTAAAATAAGAAAATCTGAAGTTTGTTTTTTAGATGATCAATGGCTTTATGATCTAATAATACCTTATATTACTATAGCTAATAAAAATGCAGATTGGAACTTTGATTGGGATTGGTCTGCATCTATTCAATTTACAAAATATAAACCTGATGAATTTTATTCTTGGCACGCTGACGATATGCCAACACCTTTTGGCGAAAAAGCTCATCCTAATTATAGAGGTAAAATTAGAAAACTGTCAGCAACTATAAATCTTACAGACCCTAATGAATATACTGGTGGTGACTTTGAATTAGACCTTAGAAATAATACAGAGGGTAGACAAATTATTACTTTAGATGAAATAAAACCAAAAGGATCTATAATAGTATTCCCTTCTTTTGTGACTCATCAAGTAAGACCCATACGAACTGGAGAAAGAAACTCATTAGTTATTTGGAATTTAGGACCTCCATGGAAATAATAATTGTATTAGGAGGTGGAAGTGCTGGTTGTATGACGGCCTATACTTTAAAAAAATTATTTCCAGAAAAAGAAATAATAATGTTACAGAGTAAATCAATTGCAACTATAGGTGTAGGAGAAAGTACACTAGGACAGATTAATCAATGGCTTTCTTTAGTCGGGATCGAGGACAAAGATTTTATGAAAGAGTGTAATGCTTCTTATAAATTAAGTATTCGGTTTCAAGATTTTTATAAAAAAGGTGATGGAGGATTTCATTTTCCTTTTGGTAGGCCGGATAAATCTAATACGATAGCAGATTTTAATGATTGGTATTTTAAAAAAATAATGTACCCTAAGACCCCTGTGTCTGATTTTGCTGACACTTACTATCCAACAATGGCTTTAGTTAATCAAAATAAAATGTTTGATTCAGAAAAAGAAAAAATAAATTTAGGTAGATATAATTTTAAACAAGATACAGGCTATCATTTTGACGCAACATTATTTGCTCAATTTCTTCAAAAAAAATTTAAAGAAATAAAAGGAACTATTATTGAGGACGATGTGGTCGATATTAAAACCAACGAAGAGGGAATTGATTATCTACACACAAGTAAGAATGGAAAATTAAAAGCAGATCTTTTTATTGATTGCACTGGTTTTAAATCTTTACTACTGGGCAAAACTTTAAAGGAACCTTTTATAAGTTACGAAGATATCTTACCCAATAACTCAGCGTGGGCCACAAGAATACAATATAAAGATAAGAAAAAAGAATTAGTTCCTTATACAAACTGCACCGCTATTGAAAATGGTTGGGTATGGAATGTACCGCTGTGGAGTAGAATGGGAACAGGGTATGCTTATTCAGACAAATATATTTCAGATGCAGATGCTCTTACACAATTTAAAAAATATCTTAAAAGAGATGATTTAGATTTTAAACAGTTAAAAATGAAAATAGGTATTCATAAAAGATTGTTTGTAAAAAACGTTTGTGCGATAGGGTTAGCTGCAGGGTTTATAGAACCATTAGAAGGTAATGGACTTCTATCTGTTCATGAATTTTTAATAAAATTAGTAAGAGTTTTAAGTAGAGGAAGTGTATCTAATTTTACAAAAGAACAATTTAATTTATCTTGTACAAATTCTTTTAGATACTTTGCAGAATTTGTTGCTATTCATTATGCTCTTTCTGTTAGAACTGACACTCCTTATTGGAAAGCAATTCAAAAAAGAGAGTATAATTTAAAATCTTTGTATAAAACTACCGGCAGTATGTTTCAAGATTTAGTTTTCTGGAAATTTTCTAACTTCTCTTATGCTCCTGATGAAGGTGCGTCTTGTATATGCACAGGTATGAATTGGGGAGCTACGGATGAGTTTGCTTTAAAGTATGGTTTACCTTTAAATGATCTTAAGGAAATGTATCCTATTTGGCAATCATCTATTAATAATTTAGAAAAAAGAAAAAGACGATGGAATGATGCAACAAAGCATTGTTTATCTTTGTATGATTTTCTTGATAAAAATATATACCATGAAACAAATAAATAATTTTTAAATATGCTCCTCTTAAAATTATTTCCTACTCCTGTTGCTGTCTTTGATTTTAAACCTTTAAGTGAAGAGGAAACATCTACTATAGTTAATACACCTTCTGGTAATACTAAAAATACTTACCTAGAAAATGTTTCTTCTAATGATAAGAATATTTTAAAAAATGAAAAATTAAAAAGACTTGGAGAAGCTATACAAACGTGTATTGATAGATATAAAAATGAAGTTATGAGCTGTGACGAAGAATTATATATGACTAATTCATGGGTTAATTTTTTACCCCCACAACAAAAACATCCTATGCATTATCATTCTAATAGTATTGTTTCAGGAGTTTATTATATTAAAACAGATGAAAAAACGCCTGATCTTGAACTTGAACACCCTAACACAAACTTATGGCGTTTAACTTGGAAAAGAAAAAAATTTAATCATGAGAATAATTTATCAACTTTTGTTAAAGCAAGAGATAACAGGTTGGTTTTATTTCCTTCTACTGTCTGGCATAGTGTAAATAAAAATTGTTCTTCAGCAACAAGAATTTCAATATCCTTTAATACTTTCTTAAGGGGAGATCTTGATTCTAATGATTATTTAGCGGAGTTGCCATTAAAATGAAACCCTTGGTAATAGATAGTTTAATACCGGAAGTATATCAAAATGAATTAAAGCAAACGTTATCGCATATACCTTTGTATTATACATCAAGTATTGGATATGATGAAAATACTCCCCCTGCCGATGGAATTAAATTTTTAGATAATATAGGTTTTAGTCATTCTTTAGTTATGCAGGGGAAAGAAAATTCTATGGATTGGGAATTGTTTAAACCTATTTTATATTTCTTTGCAGAAAAAACAAATGTTTTTGTTAAACAAGTTTTGCGAGTACGACTAAGACTTACCTTTCAACATCCTGATAGGGAAAAATTTTTATTCAATAAGCCTCATACAGATTTACCTGATCATAACGGACCGTATAAAACTCTAGTGTATTACATAAATGATTCAGATGGGGATACTTTTATTTTTGATAAATTTTTTAATAAAGAAGATTCTAGAAATGTCTTAAAAGATATAGATAAAAAAATTATTTTACAACATACACCTAGGCAGGGAAGTGCAGTTTATTTTGAAGGACATCAATATCACGCTGGCAATACTCCTATTAAATATAAACACAGATATGTTATTAACTTTGATTTTACAATATGAATAATTTTAATACTAATAATTATATGATTATAAAAAAAGCTATCTCTACTGAGATGACTCAATTTATTTATGAGTATATTTGTTTAAGACGAAAGATAGCGACTTATATGTTTGAAAAAAAATTAATCCCTCCTTTTAGTAAACAGTTTGGGCATTGGCAAGATCCCCAAGTTCTTAATACTTATACAATATATGGGGACACAGTAATGGAAACTTTACTTCTTAAATTAAAACCGATGATGGAAAAAAAAGTGGAGCAAGAGTTAATTGAAATGTATTCTTATTGTAGAATATATAAAAAAGACGATGTCTTAGATCGACATAAAGATAGAATGTCTTGTGAGATATCTACTACATTAAATTTAGGTGGAGATCCATGGCCTATTTATCTAGACCCTACAAAAGGCAAAGATCAATCTGGTATAAAAATAGAACTAAACGCCGGAGACATGTTAATATATAGAGGATGTATTCTCGAACATTGGAGGGAATCTTTTCAAGGCAATGACTGTGCTCAAGTATTTCTTCACTACAATATTAAAAATGAAAACTCAGAAAAAATTAAATATGATAAAAGAGAATTTATAGGAGTACCTTATACATGAGAACCATAACATCCGTTAATTCCGGGGAGGTATTTCCTTTTATTGTATCAGATAATTGGTACTCTCCCGAAGAGGAAAAATTAATTTGGAAAGAATTAGATTTTTATTATCAGCCAGATAATTTAGAACGAGCTGCTGATTTCTCAGCAAAAAAAGATGGGGTTAATCTAAGTAACAGTTGGAGAATATATCCTGACGCTATGTTTACTGAAAAATATAAACACGTTTCTTCAATCATGTCAGCTACGGAAAAGTTTCAAGATAAACAGTTTAAAGATTTTATAAAAAAAGCTATGCCTCAAGGTGTTCAATTTTGTCTTGCAAATAAAAATTCTACTATAATTAGTTATTATGATGATGCTCATGAATATAAAACCCATCATGATGACCCTCAATTTACTATTCTTATTTGGTTTTTTAAAGAACCTAAAAAATTTACAGGAGGAGATTTTATATTTACACAACCTAATTTAAATGTTAAATGTAAACATAATCGTATGGTATTATTTCCAAGTTATTATTTACATAAAGTTACTCCGGTTCTCCTGGATAAAGAATACAGAAATAAAGGACTGGGTAGATTTACCTTTACTCATTTTTATTGGAGTCATTCTTAATGTATACAAATAAATTTTTATTAGAGAAAATATGTGACTGGTTTATAGATTTATATAAACGAAGTGATAATAAAAAACAGGTCTTTAATAACAAAAAAGTTTTAAGACTTTACGATTTAATTGCAGAAGAAGAAGATGTAAAAAGAACTATTGCTTTTATGGGTAACCATATGGCTAAAGACTTTCCCACTAAACGTCTTTACGTTCAAAATATAGAAGTTGTAGAATGGAATGAAGGTCAAAGTATGGATTGGCATAGAGATTATCCTCATTATGAAGGCACTTCTATAATATTTTTAAATGATGATTATGAAGGTGGAGAATTAATAACGGCCAGTGATCCATCTGATGCCATGAAACATACAAGAATAATACACTCTCCTGAAAAAGGATCGAATGTTAGTTTTTTAAATACCCTGTATCACAAAGTTAACCCTGTTATTAAAGGAAAGAGATATACTTTAGCTGTTTGGTATGGTCTACTTTAAAAATATGGTGTTAAATAATAAAATATAGTATATTCTACCTTTTAATTATATAATAGAAGGCAGGTATGCTACAAAAACTAGGGTTTTTACCGGGATTCAATAAACAAGTTACATCAACAGGAGCCGAGTCTCAATGGACCGGTGGTACTAATGTACGTTTTAGGTATGGTACACCAGAAAAAATAGGTGGTTGGAATCAATTAGGTGATAGTAAACTTACTGGTGCAGCTAGAGGATTACATCACATGGTTAATAGAGATGGTATTAAATACTCTCTTATTGGAACCAATAGAATTTTATACGCATACTCAGGAGAAGTTTTCTACGACATACATCCTTTAGTTAATCCATTAGGCACAGCTATTACAAGTGCATTTAGCACGACTAATGGTCAACCAATCGTAACACTTACATTTGGTGGTGCACATACTTTTGAAGCTGGAGACATTATTTTATTTGGTGAAGCATCTACATTCAGTGCAATAACTAATTCTAATTTTGGAGTATTAGATTTTGCTGATAAAAAATTTATGGTAACCAGTGTACCCGATGCTACTAGTATTACTATTACAATGCCTAGTAATGAAACCGGATCTGGTGCTACTACTTCAGGAGGGATTACTTTTTTTCAATACTATCATGTTGGCCCAGCTGAACAGGTTGGTGTTTTTGGTTATGGTATATCTCAATATGGTGGAACATCAACAAATCCTCAGACAACAACTTTAAATGGAGCCTTGTCCGCTAACTCAGCAGGGACAGGTGGAACAGGAACTAGTATTATTTTAACATCTGTATCAAATTTTCCAACAACAGGAACTAATTTTATACAAGTAGGCACCGAAGAGATTTCTTATACAGGAGTAAATACAGCAACAAATACTTTAACAGGAATAACTAGAAACGTTAGAGGAACAACAAATGCTCTTCACAACACAGGAGCCACAGTTACAAATTACAGTAGTTTTTCTGGTTGGGGTCAATCATCAGCTGACACAGATACTGTAGCGGAACCTGGTCTATGGTCCTTGGACAATTTAGGTAGTACATTGATTGCTTTAATTTTTAATGGTGAGTGTTTTGAATGGAATGCTGATCTAACTAATGCAACATCAACTAGAGCTACAATTATTACAGGAGCACCAACAGCTTCAAGAGATATGTTAGTATCAACTCCAGATAGACACTTAGTATTTTTTGGAACTGAAACAACTATTGGAGATAAAGCAACACAAGATGATATGTTTATAAGATTTTCTTCTCAAGAAAATATAAATGACTATCAACCTACAGCAACCAACAGTGCCGGTACACAAAGACTGGCTGCTGGATCACGGATCATCGGTGCTAAACTTGGTAGAAATGCAATTTACATTTGGTCGGACACTTCTTTATTTACTATGAGATTTGTTGGAACTCCTTTTACATTTGCTTACGAACAAGTTGGAACTAACTGTGGATTGATTGGTAAGAACGCAGCCGTTGAAGTTGATGGTGCTGCTTACTGGATGTCTGATAATGGTTTCTTTAGATACACGGGTAAACTAGAATCAATGGATTGCTTGGTTGAAGATTATGTTTATGATAATTTAAACACAACATCCAATCAATTTATTTATTGTGGTATTAATAACTTGTTTGGAGAAATTACATGGTTTTATCCAGAAGCTAACTCTAATGTTAATACACAATCAGTTACATATAGTTATTTAGATTCAACAGCTAAACGTCCTATTTGGTTTGTAAATGCAAGTCCTTTATTTATTAGAACAACTTGGCAAGATTCTGCAGTATTTGGTTTACCACATGCTACACAATATGATGCAAATACAGATGTGTCTTTTGATGTTGAGGGTAATACAGATGGAATTACTTATTACTATGAACACGAAACTGGACTTAATCAAATAAGACTTGGTGTCACTACAGCTATTCCAGCAGATATTACTTCCGGTGATTATGATATCACACAAAAAGTTGTAAAAGGTGCAGCCACTAACATGGCGGACCTTAGAGGTGATGGAGAAAACATAATGAGAGTTAGTAGAATTATTCCAGATTTTATTAATCAAAATGGAAACACAATTATACAATTAGATTTAAGAAACTATCCCAGTGATGCAGCAGCCAGTTCATCTCTTGGACCCTTTACCGTTTCATCAAGCACTACAAAAGTAGACACCAGAGCTAGGGCTAGATCAATAGCACTTACTATATCCAATACAGCTGTTGATACTAGTTGGAAACTAGGTACTTTTAGGTTAGACATACAATCTGGAGGAAGACGATAATGGCAAAAATAGTACAATCATTAACTAGAGCAAGTGAAGAATATAATGAAGACACATCTCAATCTTTAGTTAGGGATTTGGATGCTGTTATTGAAAAACTTAACACAACTTTTCAAGAAGAATTAAAACAGGAGATAGAAGCTAGAAGCTTCTTTTTAGATTAATGGCAGTAGTAAACCAATACGATTTTGTAGGAATAGATAATGATACTACCAATTCGGAACTTAATCCGTTCGGTGCAGGGTTTCCTTTAGTAAGTGAAACCTATGTTATCAAATCTATTCTTGTTACATCGGCTGGTACTCCCAGTGTAACCGTTACTAATAATGCTTTTACAACTATTAAAACAGTAACTTTAACGGCAAATCAGACGAAAGAATTATTAACCCAACCGCTAATAGTAGTAGGGGGTACGACCCTTACCATTAAAGCAGGTAGCGCAGATTCATTTGATTTTGGAATCAGCTATCTAAACATCAAAAAAGAGGTAACAACATAATGAGTGATCAAGTAATAGAACTAACACCAAAAGAAATAATAACTACTATTAAAAACAAGAAAACAGGAGAGGTTTACAAGACAGAAGAAGCTTTAAAAGCATCTGGAATACCGGAAGATGATATTCAAAGAGATGTAACTGTTATAATGCCAGCTCTTGATTTAACAGGAAAAACAATATAAACAGATAAACTCAGGAGAATATTATGATGGAAGAACAAATGTCAGAATCTATAGAAGCCGGCGCACCTAGTATCAAATACGATCAAGGAGATATTAGAATGGGTCAAGGTGGTGATGAACAAGGAAGACAAGTAGCAGCTCAGATATGGGAGCAGATGGAACAGGAACAAAAAGTACAGTTCGGTAGTTTCGATGCTTTCTTTGAAAGCGGTATTTGGAAACAAATTATTCAACAGATGCAAGCAGACCAAGGCGGAGGAGTTGGACCAGGATCTGAGATGATGTCTGAAAATGTTAACATAGCTGAGTCAATGCCAGGCGGTGGTATCGCTGATGTTGATATGAATGAACAAGTTCAAATGGCTGCTAACGGTGGTAGAATGGGATACAACATGGGTGGTGGTGCCGACATGGGTGCTCCACAAATGAATGCAGCAGGAGCAAAAGAAATGATAGTTGCAGAAATAATGCAAAAATTACAATCACCAAATGTAAAAGATCGAGACAGAGCAATTCTCCAAGAACAATTAAAATCACTTGTATCTCAACCAAAAATGCCAAGAGGTGGTATCGCTGATGTTAATATGAGAGAACAAGTTCAGATGAGAGCCAACGGTGGTCTGATGAGTCTATACAACAGAGGCATGTAATTATGTCCATAATGGATTTAAAAAAGAACGCCCCCAAAGGAGAGTTCCTAGCTTACATAAATAAAAAAGAAGCAGCCATGCTTAAAAAAGCTGGTGGCTCTGGTAAGTTAGTAAATGGTATTCCAAGTTTTGAACCACAAGGTATGGCTGGCAAATATGGTATGGGAGCTGGAGTAGGTGCAGATGGTAAAACGGATACTCAAAGAGGTAGTCCAGACCCTGGAAGAAAAGAATCTACATTTAAAACATATAAGGGTGGTAAGTATATAGGTGTTGATAGTAAACTAGCTTCTAAATATGGAAAAGGAGACGTAAAAAAAGCTGCGGACAAAGCTATAGCTAAAGGATATAACTATAACAGTGCTAAAGGAGATGGTTTTTTTACTAGAGGTGCTATAGCTAATAGAAATTTTCAACAAAAAGCAAATTTAAAAATGATACAAAGACGTAATTTTTTAAATGCTAAAGAACTAGAACAATACGTAGACCCCTTTGACGATTACACTATGGATGGAGTAAAGGCAGCGATAGCAAGAGGGTATAAAGTTAATGGGAGTGGAGTAATGCCTAAAAATAATTCTAAATACAAGCTTCCTTTTGAAGGAGCAAGAACTATAATTCCTAATCCTGATTATATTGATCCTAACTCAGGTAGTGTTAATTTTACAGGATATGATTCAAACCCATTAACTAATCCTGACGCAACTAATCCTAGTTTAGGTTATGACTTTAGTGATTTAGATGTAGGTAAAAAAACTTTAACAAGTAACAAAGGAACATCGATAGAAAAAACAAGACCTAATTTATATCGTGTAAACTCTAACATACCAGGAAGAGCTGGTTTATTACTTAATCCTTTGGCTAATAAATTTAGACCGGACACACAAGTTACAGCACAAAATACATTAGATCAATTAGGACTTGGCACTATACTTGCAGGAGACCCTAATCTTACACGACAAGACATAATAGATTTAGGTAATAGAGGAAAACTACCAACTTTTAAAGAAGGTGAGGGAGGTGGAGTAAAACCTATTATACCAATAAATTATAACACTGGAGCAGCAGAAGAAGGTCCAGACTATGATGGAACTAATCAATTTACTTATGACGAAAATGCTTTTGGTCCTGGTGGAGACTCAGCAGATGTAACAAGAGCGTCCTATATATTTAACAAAGGTGGAAGAGCCGGGAAAGCTGAAGGTGGAATCATGGGCACTAGAGCAAGAAGAGCTATGGGTGGAATCATGAGCAGAGTTGATCAGAGACAAGGATATTTTTTAGGTAAGATAGTTAAAGGTATTGGTAAAGCTGTAAGCGGAGTAGCTAAAGCAGCTGGGAAAGTTTTAAAAAGTGATATAGGTAAGGCGGCGTTGATGGCATACGGTGCGTATTATACTGGTGGTAAACTAGGGGGAGCTGGAGGGTTTGATAATTTTGCACAATTAGGAAGAAGTACTATGTCAGGTTTAGGTACTTTAAGAAATACATTTGGTTTAAATAAACTATCTAAAGATGCTGGCTTTGGTGAAAAAGCTATGAAGTTTGGTAAAAATCTTTTATTAGGTTATGGTCTAACAAAAATCCCTGGATTGAATACACCTAAACCAAACGAAACAAGTTATGCTGATAGAGGTGGACATTTAATAGATCCTATAACAGGACAAGAGTCAATAGATGGTGGTCCAAGTATGAGAGCATCATTAGAGAATGCTTTAAATACAGCTGATGGAGATCCACAAAAAATTGCAGCCATCAAAGCGGCTTATCCTTTCTATGGAATTGACGAAAGACTAGGAAGTTATGTACCTTATAGAAATTACTCTGTAGCTAACGGTGGTAGAATTGGTAAAGCAGAAGGTGGACTAATGGACCTTGGTGGTATGGAAAAAGATTACAGAGCTGAAGGTGGATTTGTACCTATTGGAGAGTATGAAAAAAAAGATGACGTTCCAGCAAGACTAAGTGTTAATGAATTTGTGTTTACAGCAGACGCTGTAAGAG
>Ga0209337_1002638_pt1 | contig 12876 bp, 13 predicted proteins | sample LinPmetageLP53_FD_184044 | JGI IMG/M metagenome (GOLD analysis project Ga0209337, IMG submission 184044) | Marine viral communities from the Pacific Ocean - LP-53 (SPAdes) (version 2) | ecosystem: Environmental > Aquatic > Marine > Oceanic | place: Pacific Ocean | collected 2010-02-08 | reverse complement strand
AGCTAATTTAGTTTTAAGTACAAGTGGACAATCATTAACACTTGTTTACATTAATACTACTAGAGGTTGGACTTTTAAAAATACCTAGGAGCTAAAAGATGGCTCTAACTCAAATTAAATTTGCACCAGGAATAGACAAACAAGACACCAAAGTTGGTGCTCAAGGTCGTTGGGTAGATTCTGATAATGTAAGATTTAGATATGGCCTACCAGAAAAAGTTGGTGGTTGGGCTTCGTTAATTAATGAAACTATTGTAGGTGTAGTTAGAAAGCAATTACCTTTTGTTGATGCTACGGGTAATAGATATGTAGCATTAGGTACAGATAAATTTTTACTTATTTATTTTGAAGGACAATTATTTGACATAACACCATTTAGATTTGATGCAACTAATACTCAAGAACAATTTTTAACATCTAGTATTGCTTCTACAAGTGGTTCAAAAACTATAACTGTTACAACTAAAAATGGTGGAGCAGCAGTTCCTCATGGTTTATCTGTAGGTGATATGGTCGTCTTTAATAATTTTTCTGCTGGTTCAAGTGGAATTGCAGATGCAGATTTAGAAGGTAAAGTTGTACAAGTTATTACTGTACCAAACACAACTACATTTACAGCCACAGTACCAAATGCAGCAACAGCAACCGCTACTGATGCAACAGTTGATATACAACCTTACGCAATCGTAGGACCAGCAGAACAATCTTATGGTTATGGTTTTGGTATTTCTAGTTTTGGTGGTGTAGTTACAGGTGGATCAGATACAGGTTGGGGAGTTGCGGTAGCAGCTTCAACAATAACTTTGGAACCTGGCCTTTGGTCATTAGATACATTTGGAAATGTTTTAGTAGCAACTGTTGCTAATGGTAGAACTTATACTTGGAATTCAAATATTACTGCAAGATTTACAACAAGAGCTTCAATTAACACAACTGATTTTTTAACAACTTTAAATCCTGTTGCATCTCGAGCAACTTTAGTATCTCCAACAACACAACACTTAATACACTTTGGAACTTGCACAACTTTTAATGATGCAAGTACACAAGATGATATGTTTATTAGATTTTCTGATAATGAAAATATTAATAGTTATGATGTTAAAGCTACAAACACAGCAGGTACATTTAGATTACAAGATGGTACCAGAATTATCGGAGCGCTGACCGCTAAAGAAACTATTCTTGTTTGGACAGATAGTTCTTTATATACAATGAAATTTGTTGGAGCTCCATTTACATTTGGCTTTGAACAAGTAGGAACAAATTGTGGATTGATAGGTAAGAACGCAGCTGTAGAAATAGATGGTATTGCTTATTGGATGAGTAACAATGGTTTTTTTGCATTTGATGGTACAGTTAAATCATTACCATGTGGTGTTGAAGATTATGTTTATGATGATATTGATACAACTAAAGGTCAACAAATTACTGCAGGACTAAATAATTTATTTACCGAAGTTACTTGGTGGTATCCTACATCAGGATCAGATTTTAATAATAGATATGTTTCCTATAACTATGGAGACTCTGCAAACTTACCTGCAGGTAATTGGTATACAGGAACTAATGAAAATTCTATTAGAACAAGTTGGTCAGACACATTAGTTTATCCAAAACCTTACGCTACAAGATATAATGAATCAGCGGCAGGTACTTTTCCTGCAGTAGTTGGAGTTACAGGACTAGGTCAAACCGTATATTTTGAACACGAAACGGGGACCGATCAAATTAATCCAGATGGATCAACAACAGCTTTAACTTCTTTTATACAATCATTCGAATTCTCTTTACAAAAAGATCAAACAGAGTATTTTCTAGCAATGAGAAGATTCTTACCTAACTTTAAAAAGTTAACCGGTAACAATAATATAACTTTATCTGTAACAGATTTTCCAGCTACAGATGCAGCAGCTACAGCTTTAAGTCCTTTCGTAGTAACTTCATCAACAAATTTTGTTGATACAAGAGCAAGAGGAAGATATGCAAGTATTAAATTACAAAATACAGCAGCTGGCGAAACATGGAGATTTGGAACATTTCAAGTTGACCTACAACCTGATGGAAGAAGATAATGGCTAAAGTAATTGTAAGACTACCGGAACCTAAACAAGAATACGAAGTAGATAACCAAAGACAAATTAATAGATCTATTGCATTAATTGTTGAACAATTAAATTCTACATTCTTAACAGAACAAAAAGAAAATCAAGAAAGGTTTACGTGGTTTAATGGCTAATATTTATAAAAAAGTAAATACTGATTTAATAACAAATACTGAAAAAGATGTTTATGTAGTTCCAAGTAATTCTAGATCTTTAATTAAATCTATTCATATTTATAATGAAGGTGCAGGAGATGCCATTGTTACTATAAAAATTGAATCTAGTAGTGTAACTTATTTTTATCAAAAAAAAACTATAGCAGCAGAAGCTCATCATGAATTTATTATTAATATATTAATACTAGAAGAAAACGATAAATTAAAAATGTTATCAGATATCACAGGACCAGATATAACAGTCAGTTTATTAGAAACAAATAGAGAGGATAGATAATGCCGTTTACGGAACAAAAAGCTAGTATAAGATATGAAATGATTAATGGGACTAGAACACCAGTCTTAACACCTGAAACAGAAATAACTCTTACTAACATAATAACAGGTCAAGAGTATATGTCAGACGCAGAAGCGTTGTCAGATGTACAAAATAAAGACACAGCTACTAAAGCAGAAGATATTAAAAGAGATGTTAAAATCATTGTAGAACATGTACCTTTAGGAGGAAATACTAAATTATAAATTATTGACTAGGTCTTAAAAACCTAGTAAATTGTGCAATACAGCATTATTTCAAGTTTAAAACTTGCACTTCAACACAAAAAATTATATGGGATTATTTAAAAAAGCCAAAAGATTCGTCAAAAAAGTAACTAAACCAGTAGCAAAGGTATTAGATAAAGTAGTACCTAATGAAGTTAAACCTTTTTTACCTTATCTTGCAGCAGCAGCACCTTACTTATTACCTGCTGGGGCTGGAGCTGGATTAGCTAGTATAGGAATTAACAATCCTATGTTGCGAAGAGCAATTATGTCGGGTGGTATAAATTTAGGATCTCAATTATCACAAGAAGGAAGTGAAGGAGATTTTTCTGCATTATCTTTAGGACTAGCAGGATTACAAGGAGCGCTTACAGCACCAAACGCAGCAACAGATTTAAGAACAATGGCAAATCCAGGATCAGATGTAGTAGGAGCTGGAGCAGATGCAGCGGAATTTGCGACTGATCAAAGTTTCTTGGGTGGGCTAAAAGAAAAAGGTTTAAACCTTGCTGCTACGGGAGCAGAAAAATTAAGTGGCATTGGTGATGTATTAACTGATCCAAATAGATTATTAAGTATGGAAGGTATTAAAGCAGCAGGTGTTCCATTCATACAAGGTTCAACAGATCTAGCAATGGCTACTGCTAGAAAAGCTATGCAAGATTATGAAAGTGAATTAGATGCATTTTATGCACAAACAGGAGAAGAAGCTATTGCATCAGATGGAGCTAGAAGGTCTGCTATTATAGCAGCTATGACTAGAGGAGGTCATACTGAAGATGTTATACAGACTACTTTAGAAACAATAGGTTTAAAACAAGGTGGAATTGTTTCTTTAAATATGGGAGGAAGTGTGTTACCATCAGGAGGAGAAATGGATTACAGACAAGGCGGGATGATTCCTATGGGATCTAAAGAGAGAGCCGACGACGTTCCTGCAAGACTTTCTAAAAATGAATTTGTAATGACAGCAGATGCTGTTAGAGCAGCTGGTGGTGGAAGTGTTAATGAGGGAGCAAAACGAATGTACAATTTAATGAATAACTTAGAGGCAAGAGTATAATGGCAGATCCAACTACAATATCACAAACATTACCCGCACCGATTATAGAAGCATCTATAACTAATTTTTTACCAAAGGTTGATGAATTATTAGGACAACAGATTAATACAGGTTCTTACGCACCTACCATTGCATCACAAAATGCATTACAAACAGGAGCTGTATCAAACGCTGGTGGACTAGGTTCTCTTGTTGGGCCACAGGCTTATCAACAATTTATGTCTCCATATCAACAAGAAGTAATTGATACAACAATGCAAGCGTATGATCAAAATGCGGCAATGGAACAAACAGGATTAAGAGACTCAGCAATTCAATCAGGAGCTTATGGTGGTGGAAGAGAAGGAGTTCAAAGAGCAATTTATGAACAACAATCAGATTTAGGTAGAGCAGGACTACAAGCTCAATTACAATCACAAGCTTTTCAACAAGCACAACAAGCAGCTGGTAGAGATTTACAAGCACAACAAGGTTTAGGACAATATCAAACTGCACTAGGTCAAGGCGAACAAGCATTTAGACAAGCTGGATTAGATGCAACAGCAGTTGCAGCAAGAGAATCAGCTTATGAACCATTTACAAGAATAGGTTTAGTAGGACAGCAACTTGCACAAATTCAACCAGGTGCACTTCCAACTCAAACTGTAGGATATCAACAACCACAAGCACCCGCTAGTCCGTTAGCTTCAGCACTTGGAACAGGAGCAGGAATTGGTGGAATACTTGGTAAGCTAGGAATTTTTGGCTAATGAGTAGAACTTTTAGAAGACCCATGTTCAGAGGTGGTAAAGTAGTTTCTAGTTATGGAAACGGCATAGCTACAGGTTTAGCTAACGGTGGTAGAGTAAATTTACAAACAGGTGGAGCTCCTATTAAATCTGCAGGAGGTGAAAGCACTGTTACTGGTGGAAGTCTTATGAATAATTTAAGAAGTGCTAATAGTTTATTTTTTAATGACCCGATGAGAGATTTACAAGATAATAAAACTTTATTTGGAATGAATGTTCCAGGAACAGGTATGGCCGTAGATGATGAAGGTGTACCTTTTGATGAAGAATACACTAAAGAAGTATTAAAAGAAAATGCAGATGAAATGACTACGATATTAAGTTTATTACCTGCAGGCAGAGCTTTAAAAGGTGCAAATATGATGAGATCTGGATTAGGTATGTCTAGAACAGGTTTACCTAGTGCAAGTAAAGTAAAAGATTTCTTTACTAAATCTCCTCAATCTTCAAGTAAACAAATAGGACCATTTAAAGGACCAGCTCCTGTAGGTACCGATAGATTCTTTGCAGAAAAATTAAGACCTGCTTTTCAAAACACAGGTGCAGCTCTAAAAGATTTATTAGGTGGAGCAGGAAAATTAAAAGATTATAAAGCAGCTATAGGTATAGGTGGTGTTGGTGGTGGTGTAGGTTTAGCTAAAGGATATGAAGCATTTAAAGAAAGACAAAAAGGATTAGAAGAAACTTTAGAACAACAATTAACTAATAAATTAAATCCTACAACAGAAGCAGAAAACAATCCAGGAAAACAAATTAATGTTAATCCAACAACTGGAGAACCAACAGAAACTGTTACAGGTAAAAAAGCAAGATTAAAAAAAGCAGCTAAAGAGTATGAAGAAATTTTAGGAGAAGGTATTAAAAAAGAATCTATCTTTGACGCTATGATTGCAGGTGGAGCGGCAGCTACACAGGGTGACGATTTAGGTTCTATTTTACAAAAAGCTGGTAAAAAACTAGACCCTATTCAAGGTGTTAAAACAGCTTCACGAAAATTAGCAGTAGAAGAAGACATAGCTTTAAGAAGAGCTAAAGCTATAGCTGCAACTAAAAGAACAGCAACTGCAGATTTAATACAAGCTTACAGAGACGCTGGAAAAAACCCTAGTGAAATAGCAGATTTATTATCTAAACAAAATACAAGTTTAGGAGATGAAGTTCAAAAATTAGGTAAAACAGAAGGATATAAAGAATTTGTTAGAAAAACTCAACCAGGAGTTAAAATTACAGAATTTACAGAAGTAAAAGATATTGAAAAAAAGGCATCAGAATTAGCAGATGGAGTTTACTATGTATCTTTCCCTGGAGATACTTTTGTACAAATAAAAGATAAAAAAGTAATAGCGAAAAAACGAAGAGGAGGTTAGTTTAAATGGCTGTTGAAGACATTTTTAAACAATCAGATTATATTTCCTCTGATTTACAATCCGAATTAAATAAAGAAGAAAACAAATTTGAAGAAGAAAAAGATGTAAATAGCATCGCTTCTTTTATGGCCGGCATTGGTTCAGGTGCATTTAAAATACCAGAAGGAATAGTTTCATTAGGTGCAACATTAATTGATCTTGGAGCGGGAACAGATACTGCTACAGATGTAGAAAAATTTTTTGATAAAATAAATCCTTTTGATGAATATGCTGAAGCAACAGCTGCAGGAAAAATTTCAGAGTTATTAGTTAACCTTGCTATACCAGCAGGTATCGCTGCAAGGACTGCAGGAAAATTAGCAGGTACAGCGTTAGCAGCTAAAAAAGGTGGTAAATATTTAAAGTTTGGTGCACAAGCTGGAGCAGCAGGAGCGGCCGAAGCTGCGTTTATTGGAGATGTAGAAGATGCAGGAACAATTGGAGATTTAATTGGTGGTCCAACAAAAATAGATAGAAATGAAGAATACAATCCACAAACAGAATTATTAAATAGATTAAAGTTTGGAACTGAAGGAGCTTTATTTACTGCAGGGTTAAGTGGTTTATTTACTGCAGGAAAAAAATTAGCTAAAGAAGGTAATCAATTAAGATACAGCAATAATAAATTTAATAGATTTTTAGATAGGTTTGGTTCTAAAGTTAGAGCAAGAGCTGGTAAAGATCCAGATTTTTTTGAATTAGAAACAGGAACATTAGGCAAAAGAGCAGCTGATGTTAACGTATCTGAAAACGTAAGTTTTAATATTGATAGAAGTATGGATAAACTTTATCCTTTTATGAAAAGAACTTTTGATACTGCTAGCAAAACACAAAGAACAAATCTTAACGAAACTTTAAATGATGTTTTATTATCAGGTAAACCTGTAGTTAATGACACAGGTCAAGTTGTGTTTGGAGAAGTAGATGAAACTTTAAAAAATACATTTATTACAAATGCAAAAAAAATTAATCCTAATTTTGGAGATAATGAAATTAAAAATATTTTTGATAACGTATCAGATATTAGAACTACATGGGGAAGTTTGTTTTCTAGTATTGGAGCTAAACTAACTCCTAATGATTTAACTAAATTTAAAGAAGTAATGGGAGATAAATTTAAAGATTACTTAGGTGCAAATTATAATGTATTTAAAAGTGCTGCTGGTCCATTAGCTTATAAACCATCGGCACAAGCAATCGATAAATTAAAAAATTTATATATAGAAACAGCTGCTACATCAGCTACGTCTAAATATCCTAATGGAAGAATATTAGGACCTGTAGAAGCTGAAAAATTAGTTATGAATACTTATGAGTCTGCTAAATTACCAGCTGGTTTTAATTTAGACAAGTCTTCAGATGTTATATTTAAAATTCCAGAATTTTTTGCAGGTAGAACTGCATTAAAAGATGCTGCTGATTTTAATGGCATAGCTAATATGGCTGATTTATCTGCAGCAGATAAAAAATTATTTCAAGAATTGTTTGGTAAAAACAGAGACGCCATGCAAACTATTTTAAATGGTACAAATAAACTTTCATTGATTACAAGACAAAACGAATTGTTTGAAGATTTAATTAAATCTTCTGATGCTAGAAGAGCTGCAGGTTTAAGACCTATGTTAGCTAATAGTTATGATGAAGCTGTAGAATTTTTTGGTGATGATTTTAAAAGAATTAATATGGATCCTGGTAAAAAATTAGCAGTGGGTAACTTAAAACCTGTAGGTGATGCAGCGAAAGAAATTCAGGGAGAGATAGCAGAAGGTTTAACTAATCCTATAAATGGTAAATATGCTATTAACGGAGTAGCTGATGCTTTAATGGAAACAGCTAAAAGTAATCAATCTAAAACTATGGTAGGACAAATGTATGAAAACTTTATTCTCTATCCTAAAGCAACATCTCAAATAGCTAAAACAATTTTATCTCCTTTTACACACGTTCGTAACTTTTTAAGTGCTGGAGCTTTTGCAACAGCCAATGGAATTATACCAAACCGTGATGCAATTAAAATGGCTTATGGTGCGTTACAAACAAATTTAAAAGGAACTAGACAAGCTAATGATTTATATCAAAAACTTTTAAGATTAGGTGTTGTTAATTCTCAAGTTCAAATTGGAGATCTAACAAAACTTTTAGAAGATGTTAGGTTTGGTGAGACTATGAATTCACAAACAGGTTTAACTAATTTATTAAAACCTTTTAGATATTTAAAAAAACAATCACAAGATTTATATACAGCTGAAGATGATTTTTGGAAAATTGCATCTTGGGCCATGGAATCTAAAAGATTAGAAGATGCTTTTGCTGCTAAAGGATTAGTAAGAGGTAACTATTTTACTAATGCAGCTGGAGAAAGCGTAGAATTAAGTACAGAGTTTTTTGAAAAAAGAGCTGCGGATATAGTTAAAAATAATATACCTAACTATTCATATGTATCAGATTTTGTTAAAGGATTAAGAAAATTACCTGTCGGAAACTTTGTATCTTTTCCTGCAGAAATTATGAGAACTAGCACTAATATTGTTAGAACAGCATTAGATGAAATAGGAACTGTAGTTACTAAAGCTGATGGAACAAAAATTAGACCTCTTGCAAGTATTGGTTACAAAAGATTAACAGGAATGGCAGCAACTACTTTAGCTGTACCTTACGCAGCAGCAGAAGGAGCTAAAGCTTTATACAATGTAACTGAAGATGAAATGGATGCGATGAGAAGATATGTGGCGGACTGGTCTAAAAATTCTACATTGATTCCAATTAGAGATAAAGAAACAGGTAAATTAAAATATGTAGATTTTTCTCATTTAAATGCTTACGATACTATTACAAGACCTATACAAACCGTTTTAAATAAAGTTGCACAAGGTGATGAAGATAATGATGGAATGATGGATGATTTCATGAAAGGGTTATTTGAATCAACAAAAGAATTAGGATCTCCATTTATATCTGAATCTATTTGGACAGAGGCAGCTACAGATATAATAGTTAGAGGAGGTCGAACAAGAGAAGGATATCAAGTTTGGAATCCTGAAGATAACCCAGGAGATAAAGTTGAAAAAATGGTAAAACATTTAGTAGAAGCGCAAGCTCCTCTTAATTATAAACAATTAACTAGAATTGGTTTATCATTAAGACCTGTTGATAGTGTAGGTAGATTTGATGAACGTGGTAATGAGTATGAACTTGGAAATGAATTAGCAGGTATTGCTGGCTTGAGAGCGATTGATATAGATCCAGGAAAAGGAATAACTTATAAAATTTCTGAATTTCAAAAAAGAGAAAGACTTGCAAAAGATTTATTTAAAAGAGCTTCTCTTAAAGGTGGGGTAGTTAGTCCTAAAGAAATTGTAGATGCTTACATAAATTCTAACAGAGCATTGTTTGATGCAAGAAAAAATTTTATGTTAGATTATGATGCTGCTCAAATTTTAGGAATAGATGCTGCAATATTAGATGATAAAATGGATAGGATTTCTAAAAAAGAAAGGTTTGCTATAGAAGACGGAGAATTTAGACCTTATGTTCCTTCAAGAGATATTCTTGATACTTTTGAAGAGAATGCAATAAAACTAGGTGTTCCAAATCCTTACATAGCAGCAGAGCCAGTTATAGAAGCTATTAGAAGTTTATTAGAAGTAGCACCATTGTCATTAGAAAAAATTCCTGATATAGAAAATCCTTTTGAAAATTTACCAGAACCAAATTTAGGTCCGGTAGCTGAATTGCCACCTTTACCTTCTGTTGATATAACTTCGGTAGCAAATCAATTTGGAAATGTAGATGCTGTAACTGGATTAACAACATCTGAACAAGTTTATTTAGATCCGCTAGAAAAAATATATAGACAACAACAAAAAAAACCAACAACATTAACATAATGAGTCTAAAACCTAAAACAACAAGAGAACACATTTTATCCCTGTATGGACATATATCAGGTGTTAAGAAAAATTTATCCCACGTACATGAAGATGTAGAAAAATTGGGCGGTAAGATAGACAAGTTCTATTGGGTTCTTTTAACTGTTGCGGGATCAGCAGTACTCTTTGTGTTGGATAAGGTAATAGGATGAAGTTAAGTTCTAATTTTTCTTTGTCAGAGCTCACAAAATCGCAGACAGCGGAGCGTCATGGTATATCTAATCATCCAACAGAAGAACACATAGAGAATTTAAGATTGCTTTGCGAAAATGTATTGCAACCCGTAAGAGATCAGTTTGGACCAGTAATGATTTCAAGTGGATATCGTTCTGAAAATCTCAGCGAAAAAATCGGCAGTAGTAGAAAATCCCAGCATTGTCGGGGTGAGGCAGCAGACTTTGAATGTCATGGTCATGATAACATGGAAGTATTTAACTGGATCGTAGACAACACAGAATTTGACCAAGGAATTTTAGAATTTTACACAGGAGATCCGGCAAGCGGATGGTTACATTTTTCTTATAGTGAAGATGGTAATCGAAAACAAACTTTACGTGCCTTTCGTAACGATGCAGGTAAAACTCAATACGAAGAGATCTAGCGTATGAAAAACAGTTTACTTGTTCACAAACATTTAATTATTCGTGCGGAAGCAAGTAAACCACCAACAGATGAAGAATGGCTAAAAGATTGGATGATGGGTTTTATAGAATCTATCAACATGAAAGTCTTTATGGGTCCTTACGTAAAGTATTGCTTGATGCCTGGTAATAGAGGCATAACAGCTGTAGCAATTATAGAGACTTCTCACATTGCTATGCATATTTGGGATGAACCTAAACCTGCATTAATGCAATTAGATGTTTATAGTTGTGGTGATTTTGATCCTACAGATATATGTAAAAAAATTATGAAAGACTTTGATATACACAAAATAGAATATAAATATTTAAACAGAGAAACAGGATTAGTTGATCTTTAGGGCTCATTGTGGTGGTTCGTCTGCACAGACATAACCAATAACTTTCTTATTTTTATACACATGGTAAGTTCTACTTTGGAACAGTGTTGTCTTTTTATTCTCTATTTGTGCTACATTTGTACTAAACCAACTACTACAGGTTGTATTAATTTCAAAAGTTTCCATTTTAATGTCTCCACCAAAAGTGAGATAAAGTAAAGTTATAATTATAGGTTTCATATCCAGGCATCAAGAGTATCACCCATAATTTGAGATGCAATATTAATTTTACCTCGTAATGCTTTTATTATTTTTTCATCAACAGTCTTTGGAGCAATAAGATCTACATAAGTTACAGGTTTGTGTTGGCCTATTCTATGTGCTCTATCTTCTGATTGTAATCTTTTCTCTAAATCATAACTGTTAGAATAATAAATTACATTGCTTGCAGCTGTTAATGTAATACCATAACCACCTGTTTGCGTGTTACCTACAAAATATTTAACAGGAGATTCAGGATCTTGAAATAGTTTAATGGCTTTTTGTCTATCATCAGATGAGATAGCACCATAATATTGTACAATAGAATCATCTCCATGTTCTTTCTTAACTGTTTTTACAATTTCTTCTATGTCATGAATATAGTTAGCCCATATAATAACTTTGCCTTCCATTTCATCTATAACATCCATCAATTCCGTTATTCTATTGTGTTTTAAATTAGTTATTTCACCATCATCCGACTTAAAATGACCACAAGTAATTTGATGTAATCGCATTAATTGAGTTAAAGTATGTGGTGCTGTAGCGAGTTTACCATTTAATTGAGCGAGGGCCGCGGATTTCATAGTTTGATATGCTTTATTTTGTTCTTCGGTTAATTCTACTGTTCTGTTTATAAAAATCTTTTTAGGTAAATCTAAACAATCTTTTTTTTGTACTCTATAAGAGAATTTTTTTAATATTTCCTCTAGTTCTTCTAATCTTTGATAACTACCAACAATTTGTACTCTACGACCACCAAAGTTTCTTTCAATCATATGAGCATACCTATTTCTAAAAGAATAAAAAGAACCATGTTCTAATAATTCATCATTTAAAAAAGCACATTGACTATATAAATCTAATGGTGATTTAGTAACAGGAGAACCTGTAAGAATACGTCTGTAAGTTGCATGCTTACCCAAAGTAATAATTGTTTTAGTTCTTTTAGCTGAAGGATTTTTGATAGTTGTAGATTCATCTACAGCCATAAGAGTTTTATGGGTTCTTAAAAATTTATAAGCAAATTCAGCACCTTTTTTTGTACTAAATGCTTCAACATTCATGATAAGGACATGTAGGTCAAAGCCTGTTTCAAATAAAGTTTGATATTCTTTTTCCTTTGTTTTGGATGTTAAAGCAGTCCATAGTACCATTTTGGGTTTTATGTGACTAGCTAAATGTATAGGAATTTCTTGTTCTAACCAGTTTCTATACACACCTTTTGGTGCTATAATAAGAGCCCCATTTATTTTACCTTTATCATAAAGTATAGCCATGTTATCAACTAACACTTTAGATTTACCAGTACCCATCTCCATAAAATAACCATATTCTTTTTCATCACATGATTTTTTAAGTGCAGTAAGCTGATGCTTATACGGTTTTGTCTTAAATTTATAATTCATATTCTTTCTACTTGACAAGTATATAATCACTACTATATAAGTTGTCAAGAGAATAATAGAATGAAGAATAAAATTTTTGAATTATACAAACCGAATTCACTCGCAGAATTTTTAGAGTTACAAAAAAGTAATCCTGATGAAAAATTTGTTTATGTATTACAACATCCACCTTCTAATATAAATATATTAGGTGCATCTGATTATGGTTATTTAGTTATTTGTCTGCCTAATTATG
>Ga0209337_1002637_pt1 | contig 12878 bp, 25 predicted proteins | sample LinPmetageLP53_FD_184044 | JGI IMG/M metagenome (GOLD analysis project Ga0209337, IMG submission 184044) | Marine viral communities from the Pacific Ocean - LP-53 (SPAdes) (version 2) | ecosystem: Environmental > Aquatic > Marine > Oceanic | place: Pacific Ocean | collected 2010-02-08 | reverse complement strand
CAGTAGGTTGGCGGTTAGCGTGTGAAGCGCATCGACCCGCATAGTCGATTCGCTCTTATCTGGTTCCATCACCACCGCCCAATACGGCATGAGCTTTTCTCCGAACCCATCCTCTTGCCGTGCTACATTAATCGCGTCAATTGCCAGTTTGCGTCTACGCCCATCGCTGATACGGTAGAAATCATCAAGTTGACGATCTACCTCCACGATCATCGGGACCAACTGACCCCGTAGCGCGATAGACGCAATTAGTTCCTTGCTCGGCTCGGCAACCGAACCGTCTTCCGGCGGGAATTGATCTACTGTTAGTTGTAATAGTTCCACGGCCTGACCTCCTATGTGGGTGTGGTAAATGTGCGAGTGATGTTATCGCCGAGCTTGCCTGCGACCTCGGCGGGAATAGCCGATTCATCGGCGGTGACGAACTCAAAATGCGTGAGCGGCAATACGCAGAATATCGCGGGATACCACCCGATCTCTTTGCCCGTGTCGTAGGGGCTGAACCCCTCCATCATATTCGCCACTTCGTAGGTGACGGATGGAGTTTCGATCCCCGCGAAAATGATCGGTTCATTCTCGTCCAAAGGCTCCCGCAGGGTCACACGGTGGCGGTTCGTTGTGGCCTTCGGGTGGCCCGCCAGATCCCACAGGCTGAACGTGCAGTTGGTGGTCTGGTGATCGGATTCTATGGGATGATTGCACTCACCGGACGCGGACGCATCGGGGCGAAGGATACGCGGCAACACCGAAGCCCAATGCGATGTATCGTGGTGCTTCGTGTGGTGGCGGTGGTCGTATCCGGCGCGTGGGTGGACTAAGACAATTCGGCTTTCCTCGGCCGATAATAGATTTAAATTTTCCAGATTCGTCGGGATGCGCTTGGAAAACCCGTGGACGCGCCCCTCTTCGATAAAATCCGGAACATAGGGGTAATACTCAGCCCCTACCCATAGGATCAAATCCCACGCACCTGTTGCGGGTTGATAGCTGACTATCCCGCCTTGAAACGGGCCGTTCGTCCACGGCACCACAGGGTCGATAATGAACGCCTCAAGCGGCATAGATCCACTGCCGCCGCCGACACAGGCGTATAGACCGCCCTCTTTGCGCTTGCCGCATCCTCTCGTAATCGAAGAATTAACCAACATGGCCTGACCTCCTAATAAATTTGTGAGACACATTCCAGAGCCTCGGTTTTGATTCGCTCTACTGTTTCTTCATCCAACCAAGCCCCGATCTCGCGCTCACCGAAATAGACATAGATGTCATCCACTTCGGGCGGCTCGGCGGGACTCTCACGGGTTGCGGATAACCCGCTTGTCACCTGTGCGAAAATCTCGACATCGTAGTGTTCGCCTTTTATTTGCACCTCGGTTTGATACGACACTTCAGCAGACATAATGACCTGACCTCACATGGCTACGGGTTGATATGGGAGCGTAGCCAAAAATTTTGCTGTGCCTGAGTCGGCTTTCTCCCACTTGATAATCCCGGCCTCGCGCAAGATGCCGAGGTCGATGCACAGAAATTGCTGTCCTTTGTTGTTTGTTTGCATCTTGAGTCCGGTGCGAACTCCGATGATGTGCCTGAATAGCGATGATCGCTGAATTAGATAGGCACTGGTGTAGTCGTTTTTCTCAAGATCGAAAAATCCGTAGAGGTAGAACTCCGCTTTACATTTGAAAAAATCGCCTACGGCTCCCGTGGGGTTCATATACGTCAATGTCAAGTCCCGATATTTTTCAAATTTCGGGTGACGGCTTCGCTCCTGTATCGTGGTGATCGGGGTGGAGAGATCGGCGTTGGGCAAACGATCCGAGGTCCACATGATCGTCGTGTCGATGCCCTCATTGCGATCCTCTTCCAACGCCTTGCCGCCATCCTGAATGCCGTTGGTGTAAATCAACTCACCCACCGCCGCCTTACCCTCTGCGTTGCGCGGCGTGAATATGTGCGGGTAGATGTGGGCCTTGGCGTATTCATGGGCGTTATCAGACCGCTGTAGCTCGTCCGTTTGATTAAAATTCGTCCAGTTCGGCTTATCAATAACCCGCCGATCCGTCACCCCTGTTTCACTCACGATACCGCCTCCCGCCGATATTTCCGCTCGGCCATCTGAGCGGCGGCATACGCCTCATTGTCGGGAGTAATGGATTCGGGTATTTTCGTTGCCCGATACTTCGCATTCTGGATAATCAGTTGCAGTTCGCCATCAAGGAGGCCGAGCGCGGCATATGTGCTGTCTATGCCGTCTGTAATGCCTCCTAACTGCGTCCAATCCTCGCATGAGGCTATTCGCCCCAAGATTTGATCAAACGCCTTAGAGTGGTGAATATGGCGGTTCTCAGTAGCCATATCGCCCCTCCGCAATCATCGGCACTTGCTCAACCTCTACGGCCCGTTTACGCCGTGCTGACAATTCGCGCACCACTTCCATCAGCGGATAGACCGACATATCCCGATCCATGCCCGCATGCCACTGGACGGTACGCCAAGCCCGATGAGGATGGGCGATACCTCGGGCGCAATCACATAGGGCGGTCTGGTGGGTGTAATTGCGCTTCTGCTCGTCGCTCATCTCGTCATACTCGGCATTGAGATAAACACGTTTGCGATCTACTCGGTCTGCGTAGAAATGAGCCACCCCCCGATCTGAGCAATCGGGGCAATTAGCGCGGTAGGTGCCGACATCGTGGCTCATCGTGACCCCCATCACCGTGATCGTTTTTCGGGTGACGGATACCGGATTTTCAAGTTCGGCCTCTTGCGTCTTGAAATATTTTGTGGACGCGACCTTACCCTGTGCCGCCGCCGCCGCTGTGATGGCGGTGTGGGTGTTGAGGATGTCGGCGGGCAGTGGAGGCCACTTCTCCGTAGCGCACCACTGGGACACCGCCGCCGTATAGTCCTCGTCTGTGAGCGGTGGCACGGCGAAGGTCAGCCCTTCAATCAACTGGTCGGCGAGTTCGGCCGTAAATCGGTCTCTGTAGATGCTGAAGAGCTTGTGGGCCATCGCATCGTCTGTCTTGCGAGAGATTGCCATTACGATGCCCTCCGCTTGCGATTCTGATCGAAGTTGACGAACGAAGTTTTCTTCGGATCGGCCTTGGCCTTGGCTTCTTCCTCTCGCCCCTTGTCCAGATTGAATTGCCAGTGCGGAACCCCGTGCCGCTTATTGAGTTCCCAAAATTTGGACGGATACATCGGTGCGCTGTATTTGATGCCGAGGTTCAGCCAATTACCAACACTAAGCCGGATCTCCTCGGCGGTGAGGCGCGTGGAGGGATCGGTATGGAGCCGTAGGATCAGGTGGGATAAATCAATGTCGGTGATGTGATTTCGGCGGTGGGTATTGCGTAACGCCCACAAATCACGTTCAAGCTGATCTTTGGCGGCTAAAAATTCGGGGGTAGGATCGTCAAAACCCGCTGTGGCTGTCCACGGATTCTGTTCTTCGGGTGGGACTTGGGTGACGTTGGCGGTTACGAAATCGCCTGTATTATTATTAGTACCAATATTATTATTATTATTTATTTTATTATTTATATTTAAATAATTAATTAAATAACTAATATTATTATTAATAATATTATATATAGAGGCGTTCGTTTTTCGCGTTTCGGTGACCTCCACCAAAATCGCTTCCAGTAATTCAACGCCTTTTTTTTGTTCTTTTTCGTCCATTTTGGCCTGACCTCTGAGCGGCTCTAACCGCTGTTGATTGTGGCGAGGCTGAAGAGGAGTTCAGCCCCGCCACTTGATTCGTGATTAGTTGCTTGAAACGGGTTCCGTATCCGGCATGGGGCGGTGGGACAAGTCTGATTTTTTCGCGGACAGTTCGGTCACGTATTCGACTAATTCCGCGAGGCTTTCCACCGCTTTTCGCGGTAAACTCAACTGATCTTCCAATTCGTTCTTTTGCTTAATCCACTGAACCGGATCGGCATACCGCTCCTTACCTGCGTAACAGGCCAAACCGAACTGATTGCCGAATCCGAAGGCCAAGGCTCGTTTCATCGCGTCTGTCTCGGCTTCTTTTACCGCCGATTCGTGTGCGGCCCCTTTGGCTTGATTTAGGCCGTGTCCGGTGCCAGTGCCTGAATGAGCGCACGAACCGCCCATCCCTCCCGCATCCTGACCAAAGACCGTCACGCGCACCGTGGCGATGTAGCTGATGTCCCACTTGCCTGTCAGTTCGCCCTTGTCGTTGTGGCGTTCAGTCTCGTCTACGAGCCGCAAATCGCTGATCTCACGACTCCAGTTGCCGAAGCCGAAAATGCGGTTGGCGTTATCCGCTACTTGCCAACCTTGGATGTAATCAAAATTCCTGCCGCCTTGGGAGCGGGACGATACTTGCCGCGAGTCGAGCGGTCCCGACAGTTCGCGGATCGTTTTTTCATCAAACATTGGCCTGACCTCCAGTGATGAGTTGAATGGTAAACGGGATGAATGCCCGTATTGTGATATACGCGACACACACGCACACCACGCCGAAGACGATGCGGCTATTGCGCTCGTCGCGGATTCGGTTTGCGACTGTCGCAGTGCGTTCGCCGCACCGACATTGGTCGCAGATGTAGAGTTTTGATGTAGTTCGATGGTGGTGATAGATACGACTCAGCGACATTTCTGAGCCGCAATCACACGGGACGCGGGAAGGCAATACACTGCTAATATGGGCAGTATATTGCCTTTTTTTCTGAAAAAAGTACTTGATTAAAGGGGGTTTTACTGCTAATTTCTTCGGTAGCATATAACGCATAATGGCCTGACCTCCAATGTGTGTTCAAATCCTAACCGGGATTGATGCTACGGGCTGTAGAGGCTCTAACCTCTATGGCCCACTTTTTTTTAGTGGACCGCGTCCCGAGTGCATAGGGCAATATACCGCGGTGGCATATCACTGTCAACGTATTAAAATATAATATACTTCAAACTAAATCACAAGACAAATCGTTTCAGTAAACCTCTGTGCCATGGCAACTTATGGCAAATTATTCACTTAGTCGTTAAGCGCATGTCTCTAATCTGTATACCATCGCGTGTCCTCGAAATTAGGCATCGGAGTCCAGACCTTGCGTTCGACCAATGTCTCTTTTTCGCCGTACGCAATTTCCCCAATCCGCTCCGTAAAAAACAGATGATCAAACGACTCGTAGATCGTCGAATTATTCCATTGTTGATTGTCCAACCTCCACGTATTCCGTATAAATAGCGCAACGCAGTGCCGAGATATGATGTCGGCGAAAACTACCTGCGGAATACAGCTCCAACCATCTTTTTTTCGCAAAGAGAACGAATGGTGTTCTGTGCTGCGGTCTACGCCAAAACTTTTTTCGTGTTTGGTGAGTTCAACATCGTAGTAATTCGTCCCGTATTCTTTAGTTTCCTCGGATCGCTCATGGTATGCGTAATCACTCGACACACACAAATACTCGGGGGTGAAATACTCGGCTGCAACGTCTACTGGATTGTTCATCGCTGTCACCATCTTTCGTATGCAGCGGTCAATCGGTATCACCCCCGTCAAATTGCGGCGAATCGGATGGGAGGAAAATAACGACTCAGGGTCGAGTCGTAGATGTATCATAATTTTGTGAGCCAACTCAAGCGATATGGGCCGCTTTCCATTGATGTACGTGCCGAGCGTGTTGAGATGTATGCCGACAGCCTTACATATGTTTTCGCGCGATTTGTTGGATACTTTGATTGCTTCTGCAAGCCGAATCCGAGGGTCCACTGCCATAGATGTTCCGCTTTCTTGAGGTTGGTAAATTGCGCTATGCGGTGTTGAAATGCAATAGGCTTCTCAGAATAAACACACACATACGCGGGTATTTACGAAAATTACACGCGAAGAGCCAATAGTTTACGTTGCATTGCGGGTCGCGGCGTGTCATCGCCTTTCTCCCACGCAAATACCGTGGCTTGATTCTTGGCTCCGACATAAGCGGCGAACTCCCGCATAGACAGCCCTGTACTCGCCCGTAGCTCCGCGATCTCTTGCGGCGTTATAATAGCTCGGTCTTGTTGGGCATCGCCTATGTACGCCATTTTAGCCGCCAGAGCATCCGCTTCCACGGCATTGTCAAATTGCCACTCCTTTTGCGTTCTGGTTCGATTCGATGGCCCCACATTGAGCCGCACGACATATTTCTTTTCTTCGGTCACTGTTTCCCTTTCTTCGGTGGTAACTAAATTGTATTCTCTGTATTGTTGGCCGCTTGGCGGCTTGACCTCCGTTGGGAGCTTGGCCGCTCTCAACAGTGAGGGCGTGGGGCCTGACCCCTCACGCCCTCTTTTTTATTGTTGTTATTACGCCGTAGCCGCCGCATAGTCCGCGAGTCTGATCTTTGCATTTTCCGCGTATGCGTCTTCCCTTACCTGCCAATTGAACCACTTGGCCTCGCTCTTATCGTGGACGGTTTTCATATCCACGGCTTCAATCAACGCATCGGCATAATCGGCGATGGCAACGTGGTCTGCGTGGTTCGCCAAGGCGTTCCACATATTGACCAACACCCCCCCCTTCTGCACCCTATCGGCGTTGAACTCTGCGGCGTGTGTGTAATATTCTTCAACGTCTTTGGGGGAAAATCTACGCCCATTCCGCACGATGTCGCTCCAACCATCGCCCGCCTTGGAATAATCCTCACCCATCGCAACGCCGTAAACCGCCGCATTGAGGGCGGTCATATTCTTACTGGTGATATCGTCTTCAAATGCGCATCGCGGTAGAAGGCCAAGTGCTAAAGGGCCGTGCGCCCTAATGATTTCTCCGAAACAATCATCCATGACCATCGGGCGGTTCCGTTTATCAGTTTCGTTCTCGTAATCGGCTCTGTCGCTCTCCATCAATACGGCGTGGGCAATCTTATCGGCGTGGACGCACAACTCGCTGTCGGGATCGGTTAGAGCGTCCACAATGGGCATTAGCCACTGATAGGCTTGTAGCCGTTGGCGCATATCCTCTCGCAACCCGTCCTCGTCGTAGGCGGTATGGCATCCATTGTTGAGGCCCATCCCCTCCGACCAACGGCTGATCTTAAACGGCCTACCCGATATTTCCATCCTATGCTTGCCGTACAGCCAATCTCTGCGTGATGTGATTGTGGGGCAGTCCATCGTCATGTGATGATATGTCATCCACTTCTCACCCCTGTAATCGTTGACTCCGATGAACTCGTAGGCGTTGATATTGCCGGAATGAGCCTCTTCGCCATCTCTCAGCGTCCAACCCAAGCCGATCCCGTCGCGTATCCTCTGGGGCGCATTCTTTGCCCCAACCGCCCAGACCGAAACTTCTATGCGGTCAGCGGCTATATTGATGGACACGGGCCAACCTCCCGCCCTCGCTAAGATTTGGACCCCGTCTTCGTGCGGGAACTGGTGATCTATTCGTGCGCCGATAATGCTTTCTTCTGTGATCTTCATGGCCTGACCTCTATTTAGTGAGTGGGTTAATTCTGGTCTTCACGGGATACGTCATGCGCGGCATATATCTCGTTGATCAATCCGCGCAATGTTGCGATCCGTTCGTCAATCGCATCAACTCGCGGTTGATCCGATGGGTCATTCGCTACCGAGCCGTGCATCCGTATTTTGTCAACTATTGTCGAGCAATACTCGTATCGTTCCGTGTTTAATCGTCTAATTTCGTCCGCGTGTTGGTCATATTGCGGATCGGCAAAAACCTGTTCTAAGCGTTTGTTTATGTCGTTCATTCCCTGACCTCCGTGTGATGTTGTTTTGTTGTCCATGTAACTAAATATATAAACAAATAAAACAAACACAAGGACTATTTTGAGGTTTGCGTGTTTTTTTTATTCGGACAGGATCGGGAGCCGTAATACCAACGGGAAAAGCCGCTGAAAATTCTGGTCAATGGTCATGTCCCGCCGCAGGGCTTCAGGGCAAGCCAACTCATAATCGGGGTTTGGCGGCTGATGGGCGAATATGCCCAACCCGCCGTCATGCTCGGGCGAGTTGGGCATATAATACAGGTAATAATGAGCGTAGGTGTTTCGCCGCTGAATATTGCTCCAGTGGACAATCTCGTAGCGGAGCCGTGTCCGCACATCGCTAATCGTTTTCATGGCCCATCCCTCTAAGCGGCTACGGCAAGGCCCAACGCCTCGGCCTCGGTCATAATGGCGGTGAGTGCCTCGGCGGTGTCCTTCATCGCTTCCAGACACGCCTTAGACGGTGATTTATGGCCCTTGGCCGCATACCCTTTGATATATTCGTAGCTAAATCCATCGTGCGGCTCACGGCTATACAAGTGCATCAGCGCGGCGGCACCCAACTCAGCCACAACTTCTTTGAAAGCGGAGGGCAACTCTTTGGCTTCGGGACGCACCTTGTAATGGGCGGCATGAACCAGTTCGTGGAACCATACGCTCTCGTCTTCTGAGCATAGGACAATCTCGGAAGGCCCATCATCCCGATGCCGATAATAACCGCCGTAGGAGCCGTTTGAGGGGGCATAAGAGGGATCTATGCCCCATGCCCGAGCGACTTCTGACAGGACGGGCAATTCGGTGGGCAGATCCTCGGCGTATTCTGGAGGCGTTTCGCCCTCGGTGTCTTCGATCTTGAAGACCGGAGTAGCCGTGAAACCGAAAACGGTCAGCACCTCTTCCCCGTTTTCCTCCTTCTTGCCCATGCGCGGCGATATGATATGGATCGCCTTGCTTCCCTTCTTGACATTGCGACCCGCCGCTTTCCACTGGCGATAGCCACGGGCATCGGCGGTGCCGCTGAGATAGGTGATGATGCGGTTGGTGAACGACCACTTGCCCATCGGGATGTCGGCGGGTGGCTTGATGACCGAGAAGGCCACGGCCTTCGGCAAGGATGCGGGATCGCTAAAATTGTCGAGGACCGTCTTCATTACGGCATCGACTTTTTCGCGGGATTTGTTCGCTTTGTCTTTCATGGCCTGACCTCCAGTAAGTGCGGCTCTAACCGCGTGATTAGTAATTCGTGCTATGACCGATGGATAGTATTTCGCTGACCGACTCGCCCGTATCGTCACCCCATTGCGCTCGGGATGCGAGTTTCTGACCGCTTTGATTGTATTCCCGCCCACACTGACAGGAGTTCGTGAACGATGCGAGGGTGAGCTTCCGGCCGCATTCGCAACCGCCAACCGCGTGATTCGTGACGCGGCGGGTATTCTTCTGCAACCTCGGCCCCGTGTAGCCCTCCATCTTCCCCGCCTCGCAATCGCGCAGATTGGCGATGCCCTCGGGGTACATATCCGCTTCGTTGATTACGCCATTCTCGTTGCAATCAAAAGAGAAGCCGTATCCCTCGGGGTGAGTCCAATTTTTCGTGTATTCTGTAATCTCGACACGTTCACGCTTGCTAATGATTTCCATGACCTGACCTCCGTTAGTTGTGGGCGAGGCCGAAGCCCCGCCCAAGGTGTTTAAGTTTATTTTGAGTTCGATGGATTGAAAGACATTATAAGTTTGTGAAAATTACACCAACTCTTATCCGGTACATTTTCAAACCGCAGTATTTCCTCATCCGATGCTTCATCGTATACAGAAAGAATCTCTTTTCGATAATGTATTTGAAGCTTTACGTCACGGGTAAAATCTTCCATCGTTTTCTCTCCTGTCAGAGTGTGTTGGGCGAGGCCGAAGCCCCGCCCGAGGATGATTTAGTCTACGATTTCTTCGTTGTGCAGGTATGTGTGAATGAACTGCTCTTGATTCAATTTCAGTTTCCCACCAAGTGTCATTGATTGAACTGTTTCCCATTCTTCCGTCCAACAAAGTTCCACGTTGACTAAGTGGCCTACGCAACCTTTGGCTTGATCAACCGTGATGTTTACGGCCTTGGCAATGTCAGCGACAGTGACATCGCTGAATGTCGGCTCGGCGTAAAGCCCTGTTTCGTTGAGCCACTTGTAAACTTTGGCTGACATTTCGGGCAACTGCGATACGATCTGATCGTGGGTTTGAGTGTTCATGGCCTGACCTCCAGTAAGTGTGTGTGATGTTGTTTTGTTGTTGTCCATGTAACTAATATACAAACAAACAAAACAAACACAAGGACTATTTTGAGGTTTAGGTCATTTTTTTTAAAAAAGTCCAATATCCGTAAACGCACCGCGTCCCTTCTCGGCTCGGATCGTGGGTATCGTAGGCGGTTCCATCTATTACGGCCGTAAGATGTCGAGACACCGATACGAGCAATCGACCCGTGGGTAATTCGTCCGCACGGAGGTGGATTTTACACCCCGAACCTATCGCCATCGTTGGGGTCCAAGTCCACCCGAGCGAGTTCACGTAAGGCTTCCAGATATTTTTAGGGATTCGATCCCGCGGGCTATGGCCCTTGCCGAGCCGAGCCTTCAGTTCGTCGTAGACCGCCCCGTAATCAAACCCGCCTACTATTGCCACCGAGCGGGTCACGCAATCGTCCGTCTGCCCCTTGTACCCTGCCGCCTCCCGCCCTCCATCGTCGTATGTCCAGTTCACGGCCTGACCTCCGTCCACGAATCGACAGCGTGGTCATAGAAGCCGATCAATCCGGTCCACCGATAGAGCTTTTCATTGCATACGATAAATTGCGGCCGCTCATTGCCCTCATCCAACCAGTTTTCCCATGCCCGTTCAGTCGGGTTGATGTACCGATCCCCATACACCTCTTGCCCGTATTTGTCATAGCTGACTTTGTAGGCATATTCGGCAACTGCGACTTTTACAGTCTCGTTGCCCACCACGACCTCCTGTAATCCTTTTTTCGGTGACCGTGCGCGATAAACGTAAATACCCATGACCTGACCTCCGTTAGTTGGTGGGCGGGACCGAAGCCCCGCCCGAGTGGGTTTACTACAACTCGCCCAAGAGACATTTCCCAAAATGTTGTAGATACGAATCTTCTTCTTTTTCAGTATCTTCTTCGCGTTCCCGCCCGAGTTTCTCAAGCTCAAGGTTGAGAAAAGGCCGTAGTCCTATACGGTCAAATATTTCCTTCGGATTGCCTTCATCGTACTCTATCTCGGCGGCTTTGCGAATTACTTCCTCAAACTCCACCGTTCTAATTCTCGTCCGTGCCATTAGTCGTTCCTTTTCATTGTAAGGAGTGTGGAGCGGAGCGGCTCAAGCCACCTCTGGACATCGCCCACCTGTATGGTGGTGTCTTCCCAGAACTTCGGAGTCTCAAGGTGGACTAAGAGGTCGGTGAGTGATTGGTCTGCTTCGCTACGCAAGGCTTGCATTGTTTCCGCTTCGGCCTGAAGTCGTTTGATATAGTTCATCGTCTGGCAATCGCGCTTAGTGGGGCAACTAAATTGCGAACTGCCTCAATTTTTTCCAAAGTAGCCAATACCTCCAATCGCTCGGGGTCATCTTCGTCCGAATGCTCATTCAGCATCTCAATCGTGTAATCCATCGCCCACTCAAGGGCGTTCCATTCCTTATCACCCATCTTACCCGACTTCCCAAAACCATCTGCTGACATATTCATTTCGTTTTCCATGACCTGACCTCCGTGATTTAGGCCGCTTTGTCCTCGACCTCTAATTGGTCCCACGATTGAAAAACGACCTTTGCCGCCTTGCGTGGGGTGGAAACGTCGATCCGTGCGGGTGAACCGCCCGTCAATTCGTTCTGGTGCGTGTAAATTCCGGCGTTGCACTGAACCTCATATACGCCACTCCGTGCCGATCCGTATTTAATGCCTGTGCGATGACCACGAAACTCGTTATAAGCGTATTTCATTGCCCGATCCAAGCTATCCAGATCCGTGATGGTAAAGGGGATTTCACAATTGATTGCGTAGGTGTCGGAGGGATCAAAATTCTTCTTGTCTCTGCGACCGCAAAAAGTGACGAGTTCCATGCTTAGTCCCAACCCTTATAATTGTTTTCCAAGTGACGATACAAGCGATTGTCCAACTCTTCCAAAGCCTTCAAAATCTTAGCCGCTTCCTTGTCTCCCTCAAACTCACTCAAGTGCTTCAAGCCCTGCAACCCGTCCGACATCGTGTAGTAGTGTTGTTTCAAGTGGTGACTGATTTCTTTCTGATTGTCCATGCTTTCCATCTCCGTTTTATGTGTTGTTTCGTTTGCCATGTAACTAATATACAAACAAACAAAACAAACACAAGGATTATTTTGAGAGATGGGTAAAATAAATCGTATTCCCCTCAAATTGTTTGTAGTTGCCTCGGTGGTAACGAAATACAACTCTCTGTATATGGCAGAAATTGAAATCCTGAAGACCGCAGTTGATATAGATGTAGCCGCCCAAGTGGCGGCTGATCATGTCGTGGATCGCCTTGGCACGGAGCCACGAACGCGTAAAATCGTGCTTCTCGGAATTTTAAAGGGGGCGTTGCCGTGGATGTTCAAGGTGATCGACAAGCTCCCCCCCCATTACGGACGAGATTCCATAGAGATGGCGTTCATGCGCCTGTCGAGCTATGAGGGAACGGCTTCAACGGGGAAAATAAAGTGGAACCTGTGCGGCACGAATATTGAAGACTTTGACGGGGCTGATGTCGTGGTGTTTGAGGATGTCGTAGACACCGGGAAATCTCTTGAAGCCCTAACGACCTATTTCACAGAGGCGCACTGCAATTCGATCAATTACGTAATCATGGCCGACAAAACAATAGATCCGCAACCAAGTCAGGACACCCACGCGTCTTTTCGCTTTGAACCAGACGACTTTCTGGTGGGACTTGGGCTTGATTACAATGAGAAATACCGAACCCTAAACTACATCGGGAGGCTATGCGCTACCTCGTAAACGACATCTATCCGTGCATTCAGGGCGAGGGAGTCAATACGGGGGTGCCGATGATGCTTGTGCGGCTCCACGGTTGTCCGGTGGAGTGCGTATTCTGCGACACAAGGG
>Ga0209337_1002636_pt1 | contig 12879 bp, 5 predicted proteins | sample LinPmetageLP53_FD_184044 | JGI IMG/M metagenome (GOLD analysis project Ga0209337, IMG submission 184044) | Marine viral communities from the Pacific Ocean - LP-53 (SPAdes) (version 2) | ecosystem: Environmental > Aquatic > Marine > Oceanic | place: Pacific Ocean | collected 2010-02-08 | reverse complement strand
CAACAAATGATACTGCTTCATTTCTGCTAATTGCTTCTTTATCATCTAGTTTTATTCTTGAATCAAAGGCTAAGCCATTAGGGCTAAGAGCTAGGAGAATATATTCATTGTAAAAATCATTCATCTCGTTTTCTGTAATTTTACCTTGCTTATACTTTAACGCTAAACTTGATGCTCTTTTTTTACTTGATCTAAAGTTATCATCTACCTCAAGAACTTGTTGAGAGTCTGGATTAAAACTTTCTACGTCAATAGATTCCAAACTACCATTTTCACCAAGCACTGTAATCTTTCCGTTGTAAGACTGTTTTATGTTTTCTCTTATTTTTTGATTAGAGTCTTTGTCTACATTTGTTAATTTACCTTTACCTCCTTCTAACGCGGTTTTTTGCATACCTAAAGATAGTCCAGAATTACTTTCTATTGATTCATTGTAATCTCTAATAAAGTTTATAATATCTGAACCTTCGTTAAATCTAACTTTAACACCAAGAGCACTTAACGATTTACGTATAATATCGCCTATTTTTGTTAATCCTGTTTCGTTAAACGTCACCAAGTCGTTAGAAAGACCTTCGCTTAATAATGTCATAATTTCTTCAGCAACCCCAGCTTCAGAGTAATTACTATCATTAACATATCTCATTAAATCAATTTTAAATTGATCGTTGTTGAAAGTTAAATTTTTATTTGATTCAATCTCAAGTAGTACAGCTTTACCAAAAGCTATAGCAACTTCTGGTCTATTTTTAAAAGTTTCATATAATAAGCTATGACCAGTTTCATGGTTAGCAGTTGTCATCACTAAATCTTCTTTAGCTGACTCTTTGTTTAATATTATAACCTTGCTACCATCCTCTAAAGTTAAAAAAGTACCATAATCACTAGAATTTTTTTCATCAATTTTACCACCTCGATCTTGTAGTTTTTTTATTTCTATATCTACCTCTTCTTGTGTTTCAGCATCTATAAATTCAGTTCTAGTTTGCCCTGCAATTGTTTTAGCTCCTTCTGTTAGTTTATTTGTTTTAGCTACAACAGCTTGCTCTACAAGATCACGAGAAGCTTCTTCTAAAGTTTTTATTTGACCATCTATTTCTGGATGAAAAGCAACCGCAAGGTCTTTTTTCTTTGCTTCAAGTTCTTGGATTTCTTGCAACATAACACTAAATTCTAATACATAGTCAGAAGACACAATTGTTGGAATTTTAGAGGATTGATTATTTATAGCTTTAGCGTTAAATAAAACTAAATCCATTTCATCTTGAGTAGCTGTTCCATTAGCAACCATGTCAGCTAAAATTTTTTCAGATTCACTAACATTGTCTGCTATATATTGATAGTTTTTTAAATTTTCTAAAGAGTTTTTGCTAGATTTAAAACTTGGAATTCTTAAATTAGAAATAATACCACCAGAAGCAAACGATAACACGCTAGTTAATATAAAATCTTGTTGAGTATACGTGTCATCTAAAAAATCAACTGGAGCAATACTAGTATTTAAGTATTTATTAATTAAGGTCTCACTAAACTGCTGCGTTTGTTCTTGTGCTAATTCATTTAAACCAGGATTAACAAACTTAGGGGAATTTTTAATTATATTAGTAGCCCATTTTTCTATAGATGCAAAAAAACTTTTAGGTCCTTGTTTTTTAAAACCTTCCACAGCGCCTTTTACAGCTGCTTTAATACCAAAATTACCTAATATATCATCAAGTAATTTACCTTTACGCGCTATATTACCTGTTAAAGCATAAGCAGTAAAACCCATTATTCTTCCGTAAGAGGTAAGTTCTGATATTTCATCATCAGTTAAACCAGCGGCTTGACCTTCTCTTATTATATTTTCATTCATCATGCTAGCTCCGTAAACTCCTTGAAATAAAACATCGTTTGTCACGGCTTTTGGCATTGGAATACGTAACCAATCATTAGCTTTGCCGCCCATTAAAGCGTTAATGTCTTTGAATTTTTTAAATTTCCCAACATTTAGCCCAAAACCATTAAGTATAGATCCGGTTGTTAAGCTAGCTCCTTTTCCAAGCAACGAAAAGCCTTTTGTTCCAATTATTTGAGGAACAAACTGCGCAAACACATTTATACCAGTGTTAGCCATACCTCTTAAACCCGTATGGTTTTTTTCAATTCCATCTTCTTCTAATTTATCACTTATGTATTTTATTTCTAAAGGATCTTTTACTCCATTTACAGAGTAGCCAACATCAATATTATATATAGAGCCTGTGTCTTTATCTTTAGCATATTCTACGCCATCTATTTTTAGCGTCTTAGCGTTGTTTAAAAGCACTAAATGATTGTTTTGAAAAGCTTTTTTTCTTTTTCTTTCGCTTAATATAAATCTTGATCTCTCCGCAGTAGCATCAAAACCAGTTACATCATACATAAAGTTATATAACTCATGAAAACCATCAACAGTATCTGCTCCAAATTTTTCAATATATGAAGCCCCTTCTTTTATTAACTGAAATGGATTACTTAACGCAGAAGCCCAATCACCTTTTGCTTCTAAATATTTATATTCGTTAATTATTTCTTGTTCGTATTTTTTGTCTAGCTCAAATCTTCTTGGAAATGTTTCTTTTAAATATTCATTTATTAATTTTGGATTGTATTTAGTATAATTGTTTTTAGCTTTAGGTAAACCATAAGCTCCATATTTATTTAGTTTTTGTTTCCCTTCAAAGTCTTTGTAATCATCAGGGTTTAACATTATGTTTTTTAAATGAATTTTTTCATTATATCTATTGTTGGAATCAGTTATATAGCTTAGTAATATATATTGTAAATCTGTTTCTTTTTGCAAAGCTCCAGTTTCTCCATTATAAAGACCCTCTTTTTCATTTTTTTCAAATCTTTTTCCTTGTTCTGATTTTATTATATAGCCTTCAAAATCAATAGGGTTTATTTCTAAAGCTTCTATTTTATCTACTCCACCAAAATGTACTGAAGAAAAATAAGCTCCATCTGGATTTAATTCTTGATTTTTACCATAATATATATAAGGGTTATCTAAGTCAAAATTTTCATTAACCATTTTTGTCATGGCTCTTTCTTTTACAGAATCACCAAAAGTATAACCTTCTTGTGTAGAATAATCAATAGCAGCCTCTTCTCTACCTTTTTGTTCTGACCATCCTATAGGTGGAATAATACCTTGAACTCTATCTTCGTAGCCGCCAAAAATCTTTGAATTTTGATAGTTAGAAAGCTCTTTGTTTATTTTATCATTATTTTCATTTAATTTGATTATTTCTGGAATTTTATCAAAAAACTCACTGTTTATAGTAGAATCAGGCGTTATATTGTTTATATAATAAGCATAAGCTCTTTCTTTGGTACCAGGCTTATATTGTTTTAGGTATTCATTTATTTGTTCTTGCTTGTACTCTTTGTTTTTTTGATCATACTCTTTTATAGACACGCCGCCAGAAGTAAACTCAAAAACATCGTTAAATCCAGATCTATATTTATTCTTTAATTTTTGTTTGCTAGGTTCTATTTCTAACGATTCCAAAGAACCATCCTCTAAAGGTAATTCCGTATCTTCTATGTCGGTTGCATTTTCCGTTGCAGTTGCTACAGGCGCAACCTTGCCCGGAACAACTTCTGTCTTTACTTCTTCAACTTCTTCCACCTCAACTTTTGGTTGGTTTTTCTTTTTCCATTCCTCAACTTTAGCAGCAATATCTGTTGCGCCTTGATCTTGTAGTGATTGTACGTATTGTAATAGTGTCATTTAAATTAATTTAAATTGTTATCATCTATAAATTTTTGTGCTTTTGCCTTTTTCATTTCAGCCATGTCAAATACAGCCGCGTCAGCTTGAACGCTGGGCAATTGGTTAGTTGTAAACTGAACTAAATAATTTTTCATGAAATATTCTTTATATTTTTTCATGAATAAAACTTTTTTATCTTGTGACAGCGGTAAGTCAGTTTCATAAGACCAGCTTGATTTCCACGCGTTAGCATCTTGAACCATTTGATCATCTTCCTCTTCACTAGTTCCTTTACCAATATACATGTTCCAAGCGGCTATAGCTTCTTGTTCGCTACTTAAAATACCAGCAACTTCAGCATTAATAAATGGAGTTACCTTTCTTTCAATTTTATCCATGTCATATTTTAATGTATTTCTACCTTTACCGTTACCTATATCTATTATTAAATAATCAGGTGTACCATCTATATTAGTAGAAATAAACTCTTCATTTATTTTAGCCGTTGGTAATAACTCTTTAGTTTCTTGGTTTATCATTTCACTAGCAAATATACCAACTTCTGTAAGTAATTTAGCCATCATTTTTCCAATAGCTGGAGTTGAAGAAATCAAATCTGTGTCACTGTCTAGTAATATTTGTAGACTAGAACTATTTAATACTAAAGGTTCAAAAAATCCAGGTCCAGTAAACATTAACTGTTGAGAGCCATCGCTTAATAATCTTAGTTCAATATCATAACCGTCGGTTTTAGTAAAACCAGGTCTATCGTTTAACATACAATTAGCAATTGTATAATCAGCATTATTGTTAGGATCGAAGTTTTCTTCATCAGTAACCATTAGTTCACCCATCACGTTTTCCATAAAATTCATAAAAACAGTAGGAGCATTTCTTAAATAACTAACTCTATCCATTTCCATTTGACAACCTTCCTCTTGGCATTTACCATCTTTAATAGCAAGCTCAAGTCTAGCGTATTCTTTTTCTGTTCCTTCAAAAGCTTTAAGCACGTTAAAATTAGAATCAACAGGTGTCTGTAAAAACTTTTTATTATAAGCTATTGCGTCACTTTGATTGATCTGTTTAATCAATAAATTTTTTTCTATGTTTTTTATTTTATCCATTATATTTGCTTAAATTCTACGTCAATTTTAGAATAATCTACTCTATCAAAACCGTCTTCATGTTTTACAACTGCGTTAGTTGGTATTTCATCTGACATAACTCCTTGATAAGTTTTATTACCCCAAGTTTTATCATCTTTGTAGGTAAAAGAATATATATTTAAACCTGCTTTAGATTTGCTAATTAATTTTATATTGTTTTTTAATCTTCTATCGCTGCCAAAACTATATTGACCACCCAAACTACTTGTGCTTCCAAAATTTTGAGTTAAATTACCTGGCATTGATACACCAAGACCGCCTTGAGCTCCAGCTATTAAATTACCTCCTGATAACTGCGGATTGCTTGCTCCTAAACCACCACCAGAAAAAGCGCTACCAATTGAACCACCACCAAACGCTCCGCTACTAATTGCGCCACCTAAAGCATTCATACCACTTGATATAGCAGAACTTTCTTGAGCTCTAGCCGCCGCGGCATTTTGATTTGCTTGTTGTAGTTGACCGTATGTTCTATTAATCTCTGTGTTTTGCCTGTTTTCTAAAGAGTTGAACTCAAAAGCTCTTCCTGTCGCCATTGCATTTTGTTCTCTTCCACCCTCAGATATATTTATACCTTGTATTCTTTGTTTCTCAGCAGCTATACGTTGCTGTAATTGCACTTCACCTTGTGCTCTTAGTTTTTCATTGCCAGCTTCTTGTTCTTCTATTCCAGCGGCAACACCTTTTTTAGATTGTAAAGCGGCTTGAGCTAAAGCAGTTGCGCCACCAGCTCCTGCTCCAGTAGCTCTTATAGTGTCTAATGTATTGGCTAGAGATATGTCCGCTTGTTCTATTTGCATTTCAGCGGCTTTAGTAGCTACAGATAAATTAGCCATAGGATTAGAAAAAGTATTAGACAAATCTGTGGCCATACTAGCTAAACTAGTTACTTGATCATAAGGATTTATTATATCTTGTCTATTTGCCTCTAAATGATTCATTTTATCATTAAGTGCTTTTTGTTGTTTTCTATAACGTCTTGCTTCTCTTCTGGCTCTTGCGCCTCCTATTATAGCTCCACCTATTTTTACTGCTGCTCCTATTGCTGCTATTGCTGGCATATTTATTTGTTTTAATTAATTATCTTGGTGCAAAGGTACTACTTACCGCAAACAATTCTTTTAATCCATTAGGATCAGTAGTTGCGTCTGTTTTCATAGTGACTGTTGCGTAATAAGCTTTTATACCTGTTGTTTGATTTCCAAACACTACTTCACCCGCTATAGGTGTTTGCGTGTTGTTAGGTATAACTGCCATATATTTGTTTTGTTTTCTATCAAATCCAGCTCTATATTGAACACTGTTTTCCGTGTACAAACCTTCATCATAGCTATATATTCTAGGATAATTTCCTGTTAATGGAGCCGCTGTAGCTCCTCTAACGCTTCCGGTAGCTGTGTCAATATGATTAATCCAATTATTACCACTAGCGTCAAAACCAGTTTCATCAGAAACTAAAGATGTAACTTCCCAACCGTTAGTACCTTCGTAATTTATAGTTTGAAAAGTTTTTATATTGTTTGGTGCAGGATTAAATATAAATTTTATTGATGATGGTGTAGTAGTTCCGTAAAAACTATTTCTAGTTTGGTTAGTGTAATGTTGGTATAATTCATTTGAATCTTCACCTGATCTTAATTTAGTAGAATAAAATTGGCCTTGAGAACTAAACATGTCTTGAGGTTTAAAATCAAAAAAACTAGTCCAACCTTTTGATCTTTCGTCAAAAGACAAAGTTTTATAAGCTCCATAGTCATATCTACTAATTGGCTGTAAAGATAATACATAGCATTTATTGTGATTATCAAAACAACCTAATATTGCACCTGCGCTTGTAACTGCTGATAACTGATCTCTAAAAAAATCAATCATACCATAGTTTGATATTTCTGTTATTTGTCCACCTGCTAGTCTTAAAACGGCTCCACGGTGCCTGTCAACAAAGTATTTAGCATATCCATAATCAGCAAATGATTCTGGATTTGTAGCAATACCCCATTCACCTGATATAGGGGTTATTTGTCCTATAACCAATCTACCACTAGTTGTGATAGCTGAGCCCTCAGCCGTAAATATAGCATCTTTATCTATTAAAGCATTATTAACTTTGCGTTCTTGAAACACTAATAAGTTTGTGTCTTCTGCAAATAACTTTTGTATACTACCACTTATTGGATCTACACTTCTAGTTATTTCTTCAGCTACACTAAATTGATTAGTTTGATTTATGCCTGTTCTTGAGTTAAATATACCTGAGTATATAAGAGACGACGCTCTACGCGTCTGGTCTGCTTGCTCTTCAACTATATATGCTTTTACACCGTAATCAGTAGAAACGTTATTATAACCTCCTCTAATGCGAGATTCTTCTACATACCAGTCTTGTGCAGGAACAGCAACTTGAGGAGCATTCCAGCTAGGATCACCAACACTAGGAATGTTAGGAACGTCCGCTAATCTCTTCACGTAATATGAGTTAAAAAATCCTACTTGTAATGTTAGTGACATATTATATTAATTACTTGTTTTTATTGATTATTACAGTGGTCCAGTACAATTTCCTGGGTATGTAGCATCTGCAAAGTTTACGTATAGCTGTATAGTAGATCCACCAGAACAACCTTCACCTACTACATCTGTTGTTACAACTCTATATTCTCCTAAAATACTAAAGGTTTTGGCGCTTGTTCCAGGTACGCCAGTACTTGCTGATATTTGTATTGCACCAATACTATTATTGCTAGTGTCTAAGGCTTGAGTCCACGCAGACCCTGTGTTCGCTCTATATTGTATTGTATAATAAGCCGATACGCTACCACCACCACTACCACCTGTAGATGTTAGGGTTGGTGTTATTTTCATTGTCCCTTGTGTTAAAGCTCCAGTTGTGTAAGTACCACTTCCAGTAGCGTTATTTCTTACGTTGTAATTATATGTAGGCGTTGGAAATAAAACTCCACCAACAGTAATAGGCCAAGAAAAAGTTGGAGTTGTTGCAGATGCTAAAAAATAAGTTGCATAACTTTGTCCACATGCCGCGACTACAGATCCTTTTCTTCCTTCGCATATAGATTTAGGCGTATGTTGTACACCAACAGTAAAGCTTATAATATCTACAGCTTGATTAAAACCTGTTAAACCGTCAGAATCTCTAAGTCTTACACCTACATTATAAGTAGTTCCTTCTACTATAGTACCTGTAACACTTAACAATCCAGTTGAACTCATAGAAAACAATAAACTATTAGCAAAGTAATTTGCGTGAGCAGGGTTTAAGTCCCATATAAGTTGTGCTGTTTTGTTAGCAGTTGTATTACTAGAGTTAGTACCGTTAAAACCAGCGAACTGATATATAGTAGTACTAGCTGTTGTAATGTTTGTTGGGTTGCTAAAGCTAGTTATAGTTGGAACAACGTTAGTTAAAGTAGCAGTTAAAGTAGACGTGTCTCTTGTTTCTGCTCCTGTACCTGGATTATAAACAGTTCTAAATGTAAACGTGTATATATCTGTTGAAGGTGATCCTCCAGAACTTGCTAAAAATGTAAAGTAAGCACTAGTGTTTAATTTATATATTCCGCCAGCTCCAGTATAAGTTAAAGTAAATAAGTTTTCTGAAGTTCTATCAGCACCTGTTTGATCAACAACTTGAAGTATTACAGCACTTGTTAATTGTGTATTTATATTACCGCTTGATCCTGTTATAAAATTAAAAGGAGTTATTTCGTTTGCATTACCTAAGCTTTCAGCAAAACTAGCAGAGGTAACAGTTGTACCAATTACATTATTGTCTTGAGCTTTTATTAAACTATTTAAAGTTTGTATTTTACCTTGTAATGAAGTTTCCCAGAATATTTCTAATAAAGAATATACTGGTTTAGTTTCTGCTACACTTAAAAAAGGTACCATTGATAAAACCTTAGTTCCAGAACCAGGACTATTAACACTGTGTTCAGTTACTATTGCACCTACAGGATTTGATAAACCATTAGATGATGTACTTATTTTACCTACAAAAGGATTTAAGTCAGAATTATATAGACTAGCATCTGGACCACATTGACCCCAAGGAATAGAACCAATACTTACCGGCGCTGTTACGTTGGGTGTTACTGTTGTGTCTAAAAAAGTACCAGCTTGACCATAATCTCCTTCTGGAGCATTTGCAACAAAAGGTATTGCTGCTATTTCCATATCTCTTACCGAGGCTATAGATAATATGTTTTGTTTTTTAAGATCAGGATAATATTGTTGATTCCAAGGAACTAAACTAGCGTTTGTACCTATAGTTAACATGTTTGGATTATTAACTCTTATGTATAAAACTTCAGAGCTACTGTATTCTAAATCAGTAGGACCTACTTCTTTTAAATCTCTAGGAACTTTGTTTATATTATCACTAAGTAATGACATATAAGCAACTGCGTTAACATCTTCTGCAGATCTAACCGGAGCACCGTTTACAAAACCTGGCAAATAAACATTATAATACTCTTGCTCTTGTTGCTTAACAACAACTTTATATGAATACCATCCTAATGGTCTTAAAGCTTCATCATATATTCCTGGTTCACCAGTTGCTGTACTAGCTGTGCTATTTATAGCTTCATCTATAGTAATGTTTAACGCATCACCAAACCAATCTATAACTGGCTCTGTAGTTGCCAAGCTTGAGTCTCTATAAGGAGAATAAACTGTTGATCCTGCTAAATTTTCTACACTATCATAAGATGATAATATAACATCTGACTGTCTACCATATCTATCAGACAATACAAAACCAACTTGGTATGTTCTATTTTGTTTTAAATTATGATAAGGATACTGAACTGTATCGTGAAAATAATATTTTTTATCTTGTATACTAGCGTTATAAGCTATTGATTTTGGTGGTGTATGCTTGTCAACATAGTTACCATAAACAACTCTGTTACCTATTAACTCTTGAGCTAAAGCTTTTATTGGTACTTTATCATACACTCTAGTTGTTTGATTTGATGGTAATGTTTTGTATGGTTTGTTTGAGGTATAATCATAACTTAAATAACTAGTATTAGTAACACCATGAATAGGGTCAGACCAAGCTATTGTATTAAATGTTCCAGTTAAATTAGATAATTTTACAGTATCTAAAACTTTTACAGCCAGAGCATCTGATTCTTTATATAAAATATCAACATTAGTAACTAACAGTTTAGTTTGCATAAGCGTAGAGTTGACTTCTGGCATAGGCACTTTTACTAATATGTTGTTTATGGAGTTTTCAAACCAAGTTAATATAGTAGACTTATAAGCGTTGTCCATATCTTTCTCAATATAATTTTCACCTTTACCAAAAGCACTTTCTTGCTTTGGTATAAACATCGGTTGAGAAAATGGAGCCATTAAAGAATACTCATTATCTTCAAATTTAAATCTATAGCTAAATCTTACAAACTTATCTTCTAAAAAAGCATCATCACCTTTCCAGTTACCATCATAAAATTGATTAACACCTATAGTTATAGAATTACCTCCTACCCAAGAATATGGAGCAGCAGATACATCTTTAGAAAACTTTAACGTTATTTTATTATAAGCCAAAGGATAAGGTTCTGGGGCGTTGGTCCCAGCATCAGCAACGACAGATGTTATAGTTATATTATCTGCAACAGTAGAATTAGGTCCTGTTACTATCATGCCTATTTCTGGCAATACTTGATTAAAACCAGCATTAAAAACATATGTAGCAGCTATTCCACTACCACCTATAGAAGTAATTGAAGCCGTAGCGCCATTAGAGTTTAACTCTTGTGATTTATTAGTCATTGTTGGTCTTTCAAATACAATTTTTAAATTTGAAGTTGTAGTTGTTATAGCTTTGTTTAATGTAACTTGTGTTGAGCTATTTATAGCTACAACAAATCTTTTTTCTGTAATTTCAGTAGGAATAGTAATTGTTTCAAATTCGCTTACTATATCTCCAATTTTTACGTTACTTGTGTTTATGTCAATGCTTATAACAGCGCTGTTATTTACCGTTCCTGATATTCTTGCGTTATATCTATCTAAAACAATAACAGGTTCGCATGGCGCGTATTTAGCTACTGATATTTGATCTTCGTTAGTATAATGACCAGTATTTTGCGCTAACTGTATATTTATTTTTCTAGGTTGATTATTATTGTCTGTCCAAAATAACAATTCTTCAACTATATTAATACCAGTAACTGGAAATGATTTATTAAAATTTAAGAAAAAACCTTCTACTAATATAACAGGTGTATACGGAGCGTTTAAACTTATTTGTGTTATACCACAATTATTAGAGTTTGTGGCTCTAGCTCCTGAAGGACTATCAAAATCAGTCCAAAGTAAATAAACTATATTATTTGTTTCATCTACAAAGTGACCTATAACAACAGACGTATTACCATCAATTTCTCTTATAACAGTATTACCTAATACATTTTCAAACTCACCAACAGTTGATCCTTCTGATCTACTAATCATTAAGTTTATAGCTTCTCGATACTCACCGTTAGGCAATAATCGAGAGTCAAGATCTTGGTTCATTTTACCTTTTAAGAAGGTATTTTTTATTTCTGCCATGTATTAGTGTTTAATCCATTTAGATTTACCTCTCATTACTTGAACTATCTCATCTAGCTTAATATTAGATAGTCTTATTTTAGCATTTCTAAGTTTAGCGTATCTTTCTTGTTTGTATCGTTGTACTATGTACTCTTGTGTATTTGCTCTTGTAGATAATATAGCGTGATTTAAATGCGCATACATTGCGTCTTCTGCCATTTTAGGTACTTTAGTATCTAAATCATAAGCTAGACCATCTGATATATATTCTAATATTATTAATTTTCCAGTTAAATCGCTAGAAAAATTAAACATACCTCTAGCGTAATCTATATTAAACCATCCATTGTTTTGCATATTAACTGGATCACCTCCGTATCTTTGGCCTGGGTAACCGCTAAACCCCCAAGCTGATTCACCCCACCAGTCATACATAAAAGCTTCTGGCCCAGAAGAATTAAAAAGTCCTAGACCTGTTATATTGTTTGGATTATTTGACTCCCATCTTTCGTTAATTAATGATGTACCATCAATATTTTCGCTAAAGTTATCTTGTATTATATTACCAAGAGAATCTTGTATTGGAGCATTAGAAGGACTACTAGTTAACTGTGTAGGATATATAGTGTGCTTGACACCGGCTCCATCAACCCAAGATATTTTAACATAATTTACGTAATCTTGAGGAATAGTTACTGATAAGCTTGGTGGCACTGATAATTCTTGTGACTTAATACTTTTTAAAGTGTCAAAGCTAAATTCTTGTAAACCACGCTTAGCATGAAATATTACATCACTTCTTCTTACATTAGGTATTAATTTATCTTGGCCAACGTAAGCCACCATAAAATTATTTATAACATCGTTTAGTTTTGTGTATTCATAGCCACCATAGTTATTTGCTACGGCATCAGCTTTTAATTGAACTTTTATATAAGTACCTATTGGTTGTTGAGCCGGAGCAGCTAGCGTACCAAAAGTTATAACGTTGTTTGTTAAAACAAATGAAGTTACGAAAGGTGTCCACACAATACCATTTACACTAGTATATATAAGAAAATTATTTAATGTATAGTCTGGGTCAGCTGGATTCCAACTTGTAGCGCTACCTAAAACTAAATTAGTATTAAAAGTAAATGTATATATAGCTGTTGCAACTGGAGTATATATAATCTGCGCGCCCGCGTAATATTGTAAGTTTGTTTCTTGGATTAATCCTCCGTCAGGTCTTGCCATTTTTTACATTTTAGAGTTTTGTTCTTCTGCTTGTATCTGTTGTGATGCTACTTGTATTATAGTAGGATCATTTATTATAACACCAGCGTAAGCTAATACTCTTGTTATAACATTTGTTTGTTCTGTAACACTTAACTCAAAACCTTGAGCACCTGCTCCATTTTC
>Ga0209337_1002635_pt1 | contig 12881 bp, 11 predicted proteins | sample LinPmetageLP53_FD_184044 | JGI IMG/M metagenome (GOLD analysis project Ga0209337, IMG submission 184044) | Marine viral communities from the Pacific Ocean - LP-53 (SPAdes) (version 2) | ecosystem: Environmental > Aquatic > Marine > Oceanic | place: Pacific Ocean | collected 2010-02-08 | reverse complement strand
TCTGATGTGATATTAAAATTAGGAGCAGCAAGACTAAATGTATGCTGTGAAGTAAATTCAGCACTTCCTTTACAGGACATTCTAAAATTACCTTCAACAGTATTCTCTAGATTGCCTTTTACAACATTTTCTATATTACCTAAATTTACATTTGTTGTATTTCCTACTACATTATTATACATACCACCTGTAACCGTACTGCGCTTATTTCCGGTGATTGTTTCTTCGCTTGAACCGTCAATTGTTTCTTTCTTATGACCTCCAACACTCAGATTATAATCACCATTCACTCTCATATCTAGATCACCGGTTGCATCAATCTCCATGTTCTTACAAGATACTTTGAGATCTCCTTCAACCATCAATACACCAGAACCACCAACAGATGTTATAATATTGTTTTCGGTACGCATGACCATTGTACCATCATTACGCATTTCAATACCAGTACCATTTTCATGCTTGAGTAGTATTCTTCGTGATCCATCTTTATCATCAAATAATAATACATGACCAGATGCAGTTTGTTTTATACTTGCTTCTGTATAATCAGTATCAGTCTGGTATGTACTACGCATTATATCTTGAATATCAAGTGTTGGATCACCGCCTCCGATACTTAACTGGTGATCTTCTCTACTAAGCGAGGACCGATACCAATACTCAGGTTTAGGGTATAATCCTTGAGGATCACCTGTATTTTCAATATTCTTTATTTCAGTTTGTGTATTAGGAACACCATTTAATCTATTAAAGGCATCTGACATTATTGTATATCCTGTTCTTCAAGGGCAATATCTTCTGAAACTTTACCCTTTGCTATTAATTCATCACGTGTTAAAAACTTTTTATCTTCTAAAGGTATAGCAGAATTAAGTCTATAGAAAGGAGACTTTATAATTTTATCTGAAACATTAAATCCAGGTCCTATAGTTCCTATTGATAGACGCCTTGCATCTATATCTAAATCATTATTTCCAAATGCATCACCACCCGGAAATATATTATAAAATGCTTTCATAAAGGTATTAAAACTTTTCCATTGAGCTTGATTAATCGAAGCAGCATCAAGTTCTACACTGCCCGGAGGACCACCTTTTGCACCATTGAAACCTGCAACAAATGCAACTCCAAAACTAAGTGGTTTAAATTCAGATCTCACATGATCAGTTTCTTTACTTATCGGTGCACCGGTTTGTATTGATCCATTTCTTCTTATTATAAAATGATAAGGAATAGCTTCATCTATGACTGAAAACTCTTGATTGATTTCAGCTGATCCAATATTACCATCATCAATATAATGACCAGTCCAATGCCAAACAATTGTAGTTAAATTTCTTGTGACTGTTTTTAGAATACTTTCTATTTCTTCTTGTGAACCTAGAATTGTAAATTGTTTTTCTTTTACAGAAGTTTCTGCATTACGAATACGATGTCTTGCAGTATTACTATCATTAATTGTAGAAGCAACAGTAGTTTTAGCATCTGTTAATGCTTTAAATTGTGTATCAATCTTAGTAGATAAAGCTGTTAATGACTCTAAAAGTTCAGGAGCCTGTACATCCATTTTAGCTATTAACTCTCGCATATCAATTAATGAAGTAATATTTGTACCTATTCCAAGTATACCGGCTTGAGATAATATATCTGCCGGAATATCAGTAAACGATGAAGCTAAATCTATTGGCTTTAATCCTCCAAAAGCAGCATTGAGAATTGATAGTGTTTTATCTGGTGTAAATTCATCTCCAAATTTACCAACAGTAGTACCTAAAGCGCTAGTAAAGTTTTCACTTAAATCCTTTAATAAGCTCCCACTATCTAATCCACCAAATTTTGCTTTTACTAAGTCTTCGGCTTCTGCGAGTGTATTCGCCATAAGGTCTTTTACTTCTTCGGATTGAACTATTTCAATTCCTTTAGTCATAGCTGCTTGTAAATCTTCGCTAATCAATTTTTTAGTCGTAGCTTCAAACTCTTCTTTTGTAGCTCCGCTTGCATCAATTATTATTTGTGTTACATTTGTTGGACTTGCATCACAAAATATTTTATGATTCATATTAGTAGCTACAGCAGTCGATACAGTTTCAGACGCAGTTCCAATAGTCACTAATGAGCTTCCAAATATTTTATCAAGTTTAGTTAAATCGCCAGATGAAATTGCTGTCTTCATTTTTGTTTCTATGCCAGGTAATTCTTTAATTATAGTCATGAGTACTGGTTTTGTGGTTGTAAGTAGCTGATCTACTTTATCATCTTTAATTTGTACTAAACACTGAAATGCATCTGTTATTTCACCATCTTTATCACCAAAAAGTGTGCTTTCAGCAGCTTTTGTACCAGTAGTTATTTCTTGTAAAAAATCCTGCAGACCGCTCGTGTCAAGCCCGCGGTTTGTACCTATCAGTATTTCATTTATTTCATTTATTTTTGGCATACTATTATTCTTTATATAACTGAGTAAATTTATTATAAGCTTCTTTTGCAGCTGTTAGTCTTTTTTCTTCTGCAAATCTTATATTCCAATATCTACGTGGATACCCAAAGGTGCCATTATTTGTAAACTTACTTAATCCGCTTTTTAGCTGTGGCATTTCATAAAACCTCATAAACATCATAGTAGCTTCTTCAACTGTTTCAGTAAAAAAGAAAGGTCCTCTATGATATGAATATCTACTTAACTCATAATCTATAAATTTTAATTGAGGCAATAATTCTCTATAATTATCTTTTTCTCGATTTGCAAAATCTTTTAGTTTTTGTTGTCTATCAGGTCCCCATTGTGCAATTCCAAATGCTTCATACTCTGCTATAGTACCTTCTTTTTCTTTACCGCGAGCCAGAGGATTCATTTCAACACCCTCGAATCTACTTTCTATTGTCAGATTCCCAATCATTCCTGCTATGTGATGTGGTTTATAATGATAACATAAACCTGGAGTTGTGGCAAAAAAGTCCCAAGCAACATGAGGATTATCTGCCGCTTCACCAGTAGGTGTCCTGGCTGGAGTAAATCCAGTAACAAGAGCTCTTGCTTTTGGTCGAATAGATGTTATAACAGCTGAACTTGATACATCTTTAATATTATGTTGAGTTTCAGTTGATTCTCCGATATGAGGTATGCAGCCTATAATAATAGGAGCCTGACATAGATTGCCATCTGCGAAAAAACCAAATACTCTTGCCCCAGCTTCTAGCCTTGGATTTTCGCCTATTCCAGATGTACCACCACCTGTGGTTGGAAGAACGCATTGTGCAAATGGAAGATCAGCGTCTGATATATTATGACCATGTACGCCATCTACCCGAACTTTAATTCTATCTAATCCTTTAGGATCTGTTCCGGTTTCTGCTATGATTCCGTAAAACCATCTAAATATATCTCCGTAAAAGCTCATTTTCGATTTCCTAATTTCACACAGCTCATATCAACATTGTGTTGCTGATCATTAAAATGATGTCTTGCTGTATATATTATAAAAACTCCGGATCGTTTTTTATCTTCTACTTCCGATGCAGTAACATTAGAGCTACCTTCTATAAGTGTATTGTTCGAAGGATATATAAAATCTATTTGTCTTCCAAGACTTGCATTAGATCCGATAAGATACAATCTACCCGGAACTCTGATGTTCATTGAAGTCTTGAATAACATATTTCGCAATGCATTATTACATGCAGCAAGTCTGAATCCATCTGCACCATTGTCTTGATGTATATTGTTAATGCCTGTATAAGTATCATTCATAACTGCTCTATGCACATTCTTTGTATTATATTTATTCATCATCTTATTATTAAACTTATACTGAGAATGATGTACTGGTATAGTGCCCTTTTTTATAAGATCAACATCTGTCATTGATCTAAAAAGATCATCAACATCAAAAGTATATTTTGTTGTTTGGCCTGTAGTTATATTAGTAATAGAATGCTGACCAGCAGTCGCTCCTGCAGCCATAAGCAATAGTGAGTTTTGTTTATGTGCAGAGCTATATGCCGATACATTAATTAGATTTTCTTCTGCAGCTGCTGATGCAGTCGATTGATTAAATGACTGTGAAAATCTATATGGTGCAGTTTTATTAATAGAAGGAGTTCGAAGCATTTCTTCTAATGACTTCAGTTGTAGATTTCGAGTGTTGAGTGTTGAATATAAAAAATAAGGAAGACCTAGATCTGTACTCATTCTTGATCTGATTATTTCACACGCTTCAAATGGAGTTATAAATGGTACAACGAATTTCATTGGTTCTTGATATGGCTTGATACCTGGCATATCATCGGTTTCCATTTCCATATCTAAATTATCTTTTAATATTTTTTTTATGATTTGTTCTGGTGTTCCGGTGTATGTACTATTGATTTGCATCATATTATTATTAAAACAATTTGTTTCAATAATCTTTATTTCTAATCCTTCAATGTTCTCAGTTGCTTTTGCAGTATCAATAATTTCTACAACTGTAAATCTTTTTGTAATAAAGTTTCCAATATTCTCCGGAGACTCAAATGTGATATCAACCATTTCTGTACCGTTCCAGCTGATGAGGCTGTCATACATACTCAGATCATCTTTCATATTAAAAGTACCGGTAAGATAAGGTAATTCTATATTCTCATATATTTCTATTTCAGATATATGTGCAGCAATATTAATAGGCTCATCTTCTATATGCGAATGAACTAAAAAACTTACAATATTGTAATCACCGGCATGTTGTGGTTCAGGCATAGTTTATCCTTGCAACAATAATTTGTTGAACTCAGCTTTTACTTGAACTGCAACGTCTGGCTTAAGACATTTTATTTCTCTTAATGAATCATTCTTTGCAAGGATTCTGTCAAAGTACGTTATCGGTGTTTTGAGTGAAAGCGAAGGATATGATGCTGTTCCGGTACCTGCTGGCACTAAACCAATATCAACGTATTCTTTAGATGCATTCTCATAATGATGTACTGAATTATATTGTTCTACATCTGATGTAACAACCACAACGTCTTCGTTTTGTATTGCACCATTAATAGAAGGTGTAATGTTTTCATCTGCAGTAAATTTGTTATCTGTTTTTATTACTGCAGTAGCAGTGGCTTGCACACCTCCAGCTACATCTGGTGCAGATATAGTCACTCTAGGGGCAACTCTATAAAAATCACCTTTAGAAGCACCTATAAATCCAGATGTAAGCGAGGTCCTATCGGCTTGTGCTTCTGTTTGACGTGCGGTTCCAGTCCCTGTTCCTACACCTGTTGCTGTAAATATAGTAGTACTAATTTGTGGAATTAGACCTACTAATGTAAAGTCAGTAGTTGCTCCACCGTTATCATCAGCGGTTGATACTATTATATATTCTTTGCCAATTTGAAATGATCCTGCATCTACTGCCAATTGCGCATTTGCACGTATATTAGCATCAAATACCGGTGGTTCAACTTGAATTGAAGTTATTGTATTATTTGAAAATTGAGCGACTCCTATAGCACCGCTACCAATATCATCAGAGATGGTGGTAATAGTTACTGTTGGCGCAGAAAGATATCCGCTACCAGCATTATTTAAGGTTATTGATTCTACTTTAGAAAAAGTATCTACAATAATCTGGCCAAGATCTAAATATCGTTTAATTACAGTTCCTCTAGTACCAGATAGTGCACCTTCAACAGTGTGACCAGGTAAAAATGATTTAGATATATCACCAGTAGTTATTACTGACCTATGCGGATAATCTAATTTTGCTTTTGGTAGTAAATCTTGTTGAGGTAACGGCCAACCGCTTTCTCTTAGATCGTCATTTAAATAATAGAATGTCCAATAGAATTCTGTTGTCCCATATAACTTATATGAAAACGTATCTGGTCTGTCATAGTCTTGAATATGAACAGTAGTATAAAACGCTATATCATTTGAGATTTCATCTATAACTTTTATGTATGCACTTATGTTTTGAAATAATGCTGGCTCTGATTCATTGCCAAAGTTGTATCCAACAAGAGGAAAGTTATTAAAAAAGTTTGACATTAGTAACCTCCATCTTCTACATCGGTTTTGGATATTGCTCGTGTTTCTGTGAATGTCATTGATATATCAACTGCACTAAATCTACCATCAGAGTGCATGCCACCAGTTGCTGAGTTATAGGTTGCATTAAATGATTGCATATAAACTGGTAAAAATCTTATACCTTTTATCTCTTTATTATTATATTTTACTTTAATCATAAATCTGTTTGGAAATTTATAACCAACATTGACTCCGCCTGCTCGTAATGCAGTTGGATAAAGTTCTGTTCTAAATGTTTTGATTATATCTTCTATTACAATTGCTTCATTTTGACTTGTAGGTATTAGTTGAAATGCAAATGAAAAGTTACGAATCGGAACATCTTTGAATATAGCCCGTACATTTGGATTTGTAGTAAGGCCGGTTCTACTTCTTACTGCACCGCCTGCAGCATCACCAATAACCGGTAGTTTTGCTGCTATTTTTCCTGAGAGTATGCCAGCTGCTTCTTGGCTCATTCCGCCTGTTCTACCTAACACAGTATTTACAAGGCCTGTAGTTTCTTGGGCAATTGCTCCGGCAGCTGCACCTACTGCACCGGCTGGAGTACCCATACCAGCTTCAATTGCTCCGCCTATCAGACCAAGCTGAAAGGCATTATCGTATGTAACTGTATCTTGTATTTGTATTGCTCTTGGCAAATATAATGATATTCTTTTATCAGTATTTAGTTTTAAAGCTCTACCATGTTCAGTTCCATCAAAAGCAGGAGCAGCAGTTGTTTTACCATAAAATGAACTCTTTGCATTATCTTTTGCTGCCTTTATTAGTTTATCTGATTCTTTATCTGCTGCTTCATCTAAGTCTTCAGGAGTAGTTGTTGTAGCATCAGCAGAAACAGCATCTGTAATAAGTTTACCAAAATCTTTTATTTCTTCTTTAATTAATGATCCAAAACTCGCTACTCCTTCTCTTATATCAACATGTACTTCATCTATCGGAGTAAATGTTATTTTACCAAGATAGTCAGACTGATTTTCGAGAGGATAAACAAGTTTTTTATTCACGCCACCAAAGCCACTACTGAAAGTATTGTAAATATCGTATAGGTTTGCCATGTGATAGCCTTATAAATATTGTTAGTTGAATCTATTTATACAGAGTTTCATGGCATACAGCGGTAAATATAGACCTAAAAATCCTAAAAAATATACTGGTGATCATACTAAAGTAGTGTATCGATCCCTATGGGAAAAGCATGCATTCAAATGGTGCGATACAAATCCACAGATATTACAATGGTCTTCAGAAGAAGTAGTCATACCTTATTTATGGGCAGTAGATAAGCGTTACCACAGATATTTTGTAGATCTCAAAGTTAAGTTTAATAACGGCGAGACATGGCTAATCGAAATAAAACCAGATAAACAGACACGCCCACCTACATATCAAGGTCGTAAAACAAAACGATACATATCAGAATCAATGGACTATGTTAAGAACCAGAACAAATGGAAAGCCGCAGATAACTTTGCAAAGGATCGTGGTTGGAAATTTGTTGTATGGACAGAGAATACTCTTGAACGTATGGGTATCAAACCTAAATCTACGAAGCCATTAAAACCTTATGTAAAACGAAAAAAGTAGTATAAATAAGTGTATGAGTAAATTATTTCAAAATCTAGAACTAGCAGCTTTTAAAAAAGGCATTACCCCGAGATCAAAAGAATCTCGTGAATGGTTTCGTAAACAAGCCAGCGCGCTTGGTAAAGTGAATCGTAATCAATTAATGAATGAACCTGAATTAAAACTTACTGGTAAGCAAATACCGGGTGGAATGTTTATGTTCTTCTATGATCCGAAGACAAAAGATACATTGCCATACTATGATTCGTTTCCATTGACTATTATAGTTGATGCTGCACCTGGTGGATTTACAGGATTGAATCTACATTATCTTCCGATGGTATTGAGAGCAAAGTTTCTTGATGCACTGATGGAAATAGCTGATGATAAAAAATTTGATGAAGACACTAAATTTAATTTATCATACAGTATGCTAAAGAGAGCATCAAATATGAAATACTTTAAACCATGCTTTAAAAGATATTTGATGTCAAATGTTAGAAGTAGATTTGCATTAGTCCCTGCACCTGAATGGGAAATTGCAACGTTTCTACCTACACAAGATTTTCAGAAATCTGGTAAGAGTGCAGTATGGGCAGATTCTAGGAGAATGATTTAATGGCACGTACAGTACAAACTATCGATGATCTAAAAGCTCTTATATCGAATAAAGGTGGCGTAGCACGATCTAATGTGTTTGCAGTTGCTCTACCTCCAATAGCAGGACTAAGAAACCGAGAGCTCAATCTATTATGTTCAAGTGCGAATCTACCAGGCAGACAAATCATGACACAAGAAAGAGATATTGGTTTGATTACACAGAAAGTTGCAAACAATCATATATTCGATGACGTGTCCCTCACATTTCGTTGTCTTAACGATTATGGAATCAGAGAATACTTTGAAGCGTGGCAAGATCGTTGCATAGATCAGAATAGTCTTGAAGTCGGATATCTAAAGGATTACGCATTTAATGTAAAGATACATCAGCTTGCAAGAGGATTTGGTGCACCAACATATCAAACTCCGTTTGGTTTACCAAAACTTCCTCCTATGGCCAATACAGTAATCGATATGTTTCTTGGTGGCACACCACTAGGCGGAACAATCAATGCACTGAAAGGCGAAATAGATCTTGGATTTATTGGTCAAAATGATACAGTGTATTCATGTGAATTAATTCAGGCATTCCCTACATCAATGGGAGCAATACAATTATCTGATGGATCAATGGACGGAACAGTTGAACTCAGCGTTCAACTATCATACAAAAACTGGAGATCATCTAAACAAAAAGGCAAACCCTTTGGATTCAATCAATCACAATTGATTGGAGCAGTCGGAAACTTTATTGGCGGAGCAATAAGACCAGCAAATACACCTCCTCAAATGGTATTTACAAACTCAAAGTCATCTGTTGTTGGTCCTCAATAATAATTATAAATGAAAGTAAAATAATGGCACTACCTAAACTAAATAATACTCCTTATTATGATGTGACAATACCATCAACCGGAGAGAAAACACGATACAGACCGTACTTGGTCAAAGAAGAAAAAGTTCTTTTAATGGCTTCTGAATCAGGAGACAATCATTCCGCCTCAGAAGCAATGCTTGATGTAATATGCAAATGCGTAGAAGGATTAAATAAAAGTAAACTTACTGCATTTGATATTGATTATTTATTTTTACAACTGAGATCAAAATCAGTAGGCGAAACAGCTGATTTAATATATACATGTCAAAGCGAAGAGTGTCAGGCTCAAAATGAAGTAAAAATAAAACTTAGTGATGTAACGGTTGATATGCCTAAAGAAATGAATAATAAAATTACTTTAGGCGAAGATATGATTCTTGAGCTGAAATATCCTACATATGAAACAATAATGAATGATAAAATATTAAGATTTACTGAATCTGGAGCAGAAATAATGTATCAAACTGTAATGCTAAGTCTTGATGTATTACAATTAAAAGATGAAAGAATGATATTTGCAGAAGAACCAATTGAAGATGTAATAGAGTTTATTGGAAGCTTGTCAACTGAACAGTTTCGGAAACTATCAGAATTTACAGTTTCTATTCCAACTTTACAACATGAATTTGAATATACGTGCGTAAAATGTCAACATAAAAATAAAACAGTTATTGCGGATACAACTGATTTTTTTCTATAGCCCTTTCGCACGATACACTTATGAACCATTTTGAAACTAATTTTACATTAATGGAACATCATAATTATTCGTTATCTGATCTTGAAAATATGATGCCGTGGGAAAGGGAAGTTTACGTTACTTTACTTATTAATCATTTAAAAGAAAAAGAACAGCAAGAAAGAGAGAGCCAAAATGGCTAGTTTAAAGGATATCAATGCTTCGATCGAAGAAGGCAACGAGAATACAGAAAAACTCAATGCTAACTTTTCAAGGTGGCTTAAATCACAGCAGACATCTGGAGATGATTTAGAGGCCGCTAGAGAAAAAAAGCGCACTGCCGCCGTTAAGGGCGGAGATACATTTATATCAAATAAAATAACAAAGGGTGGCGGTAGCAGTGGCATACTTAAAAACCTACTGACTAAAGCTGCTCTTGCTGCAACAGTTGCTGCTGCAGTAGCAGTTGCTTTAAAGTTACTTAAAGATAAAGCAAAAGATTTAGGAAATGATGACTCAATAATTGAGGGGGTTAAAAATAGCACTGTTGTAGGAACTGGAGCACTAGTAGCCGGATCAATATATGGTGGATTTAAAGGTCGTAAATATGGCAACCGCATGGGGACAGCATTAAATAATGCAATGGAAGCTGGTAATGCAAAAAAGATTGCAGCACAAAACCAAAAAATTCAAAATGGTACAATCAGAAATAATAAAATAAAAATACTATTGAATGCAGATGAATTTGCAGATCTAAAACGTCAAATAAAAATTAATGAAGCTGCTAAAAGGCTCAGAATAAAACTTTTAAGCCTTGCAAATGCAGAGGCTCTTGGAACCACTGGTAGAGAAGTCAGAACAAATACTCCTAAAAGTCGTTTTTCTGGATTTAGCAACCTTAACAAGACTGGTGGAACAGTAACAGGCTTGAACAACATGCGTAACTCAAGTATACGTATTCCCACAGCTGCAAATACTAATATTGCAGCTGCAGCAAATACCAATAATAAGCCTAGAACAGCACGTAAAAACTTTAATTCAGTTGTTAAAAAAGCTCTTCTAAGGACTACATCACTATCATCAAGTCTTGCTTCGAAAGTAAAAAATATACCAAGTAATATAAAATCAGGTCTAAGCGTGATCCCTCCCAACCCTGGTGGTTTTAAGGGAACGAATGCAACTTACGGCCGTATTGTAACGGCCTGGCTTAAAGGCGTTTCACCAAAATGGGCCCAAAAAACATTTGCAGTTCTTATGAAACCAAAAGTTAATATAGCAGTTTTAGGGACATACACTTTGCTAAACATTGGGGCTATCCTTGCTGATTATCAGATAAATTACGCAGCTCAGATAGGCCTAGCTGAAGATAATGATGTTCCATTTTTACAAAAGCTTACGCGGGCGCGGACTAGGCCTGAAAAGGCAGCGGCCATTGCAATGGAATTAAGCACCTTGACAGCTGTCATATTAGGTGGGGCGATTGGAGTAGCACTAGGTTCAGCAATAATTCCGCCATATGGTAGTATTGCTGGTGCAATTTTAGGAGGCCTTTTAGGAGCCATGGCCATGAACCTAATATTTGAATTTGTTTTTGACCTTATGGATGGCAAAAATATGGAAAGATGGAGTAAAACCTGGCAGGCGAAGGGTATTAGTAAAGCATATCTAGATAATTTAAGAGGTCAAGGTCCATCTATTAGTAATAATAAAAAGCAAGGAGGAATGATCCGTCGTATGGCACCGGCCATGTCTATCCTAGACGCATTCACTAATACGTCAGGTTCTGGTGTCACAGACAAAGCTTTGATTTCTGGATACGCAGCAATGGGTGCATCAAAAACTAAAGCCAAAAAGTACGGGTCATTTCTTAATAAAGATTTGTTTCTTGGAGGTGCAGATCGACTAAGCAAAGGGAATAAGACCCCTGACTTTGTAAGAGGTATTTCAGGCGGAGGTTCATCAGGCGCAATGTCATCAGGCGCGTTGACATTTCCTGAAGTCGGCAATGGATTGTCAAGTCTTTCAAATCAGCAGGGAGCAGGTATGATACGTCGTGGATCAGAAGCACCTGTTGTAGTTGATGCAAGTACTAAAAGCTTTTCTGATCACAAATCTGTACATATGATGCCAGCCGTGGCACCAAAAACTGTAGATTCAATGGAATATAGAACACGTGCGTATATTATGATAGGTAGTGCAGCAAGTGGAATGGGCCTTGTAAATTAAAGGGAGCCACGAAAGCTCCCTTTATTATTAACCGTTAGCTATTTTTGCAAAGTAACTTAACGTATCGTCTTCTTCAGCTGGCATTTCAGCTGCAGTGACTGGCGCTTGCATTTCTCTTATAGGAGCAGGCGGTGTTTCATCGCCAAGCGATACCTGTTGTGCAATCGTCGGAGAATCTGTAATGGCAAGAACCATATTCATTTTCTTCTTTAGTTCATCATATGATTTGTAGTTAGCAGGATCTGCCCACTCACCAATCGGATGCATCATATTATAGATGGTTTCCAACTTAGCTTCATCTTCATTGAGAACAGATGTACTAGCAAACTCTGACTTATCATAGTTACGATAGCCTTCGACTTGACGTATCTTCAACTTGAAGTTACCGCCTTCCCAGAAATCAAATGGATTCATAGGTTTTTCATCTTGAAATGTAGGCTGCATCACATCCATAATCTTGTCAAAGATTTTCTTACCATACTGAAATAAGAATACTTTACCATTGTTATCCGGATTACCTGGATCAGATACAATGTAGATATTAGACACATAATGCAACCGACGTTTCTGTCTTCTTGCAGTATCTTTATCTTCATCATGACCTGAGTTCCAAAGCTTGGAGTTCATTTCGCCAACCGGATCATCTTTACCTATTGATGTGAGTGATTTTTCGATGTACCATTGACCGGTCGGACCTTTAAATCCGTGATCCCAATAGCGTACCCATGGTAGGTCTTCACCTTCTGGCGCTGGTAAAAACCTGAGTTCGGCATAACCATTGCCAGCCTTATCGACTGTCGGTTTCCAAACACGATCATCACCGTAGTTTTTCTTTTCGCCTCCACCGACTTTCTCGGCTTCGTTGACTA
>Ga0209337_1002633_pt1 | contig 12885 bp, 18 predicted proteins | sample LinPmetageLP53_FD_184044 | JGI IMG/M metagenome (GOLD analysis project Ga0209337, IMG submission 184044) | Marine viral communities from the Pacific Ocean - LP-53 (SPAdes) (version 2) | ecosystem: Environmental > Aquatic > Marine > Oceanic | place: Pacific Ocean | collected 2010-02-08 | reverse complement strand
CATACCTGTATTACCCATACCTGAACTATAAACGCTGGGATTAATTGTAAATACTTGATTTGCTTGAGCAAATAAACAAGTAGATAATAGTAGTGTGATTAAATATCTCATTTGATTACCGTAAATTTCTTTGATTTAATTTTATTATCTGTTTCTAATACAAATAAGTAAATCCCAGGTTTTAAAGTTTCATAACCTAAGAATACTGATACTCCAGGTAGCCAGATATTAGGACTGTTTGTAAAGTCAAAGGTATGAATACCCGTTGATATTTGTTCATCCAATACAACCCCTATTAATTGACCTACAGGGTTATATATACTAATCTTAGCGTTACCCGATTGTTCCATAAAGAATTGAAAATTGGTTGATTGAGCAAACGGATTTGGATAGATATACGTTATATCATCTTCTTCTGGTTTACCGCCGCCAAACGCCCAATACTTGTTCCAAACCATTATTGTACCGTCTTGTCTTTGCATTAATAAATCATCTCCGTTAGGATTACCCGCATTTGCTTTACCTACAAAGGTTAAATCTGCTTCAGTCCATTCAGCATCTGGGAAATCTGCTGTAAATACTAATTCTAGTCCAATCATCTCTTCTGTTATATAATATGATTGTGGTGCATTGTTCGGTGAATTGTCTAATCCCCCAAAGCTAACTGTTTTATACCCAAGGTCATCAACTTCACTTTCATTTAAGTAAGTTAACCAAGGACCAGGTAATAGCCCTGTTTGAGCATCTATAAATTGTAATTCGTTTGTATTGTATTTAAACTCAAATTCAAATCCTGCAACATTAACTGGAATACCCTCCTCGTTTAATTGAGGCGCTATAGTTAATGGTACTACAACTTGATTACCTGATTGAACTTTTACAGTAGAATCAGCTGGCAAAGATAACAATACATCAGGATTAGTTAAAAAGTCTTTTAAGTTTCTATCTGTTGTTCTAGCCCAGCCTGTTGGAGGAGTCCCACTACCCCAGCGATAATAAGTAGTACCGTTTAAGGTTTGTAAACCATCTCCGCCTTGTTCTATAACTCTTGTTCCAGATAAATTCATATCTCCTGTAAAATATGCAGCTACTGGGTCTGCTGTGTAATCAGGGTTTACATCATTTTGAAAAGCTGAAGTACCAGCCCCTATACTTACTTGTAAAGTATCAAGACCCGTTTGAACATCATCCATAAGGGGATTTAAAATTTCAACTTGACCTTGATTAAGAGTTTCGGTCTCTTGGTCTAAATCATTATCCCAAAATACTGTAAATTCTCTTCTTTGTGGATATGATACTCCTCTTAATGTTTGATAATAACTAAGTGTTTCTGCATTTCCATTTGCTTTAAGGTTATCAATACTTGACCATTGTTGGTAAGTATTTCCATTAGCATGAGTATATTCTGTATCAAATACGCCACTTACATAAGCCCATAAGAAATAGGTATCGTTTAATTGAAATACATCATCTCCATCAACATCTCCAATTAGATAACCACTAGGGGATTCTATATCAATACTAGTAGAATTTTTATATTTAGCCGATTGAAAGTTAAAAGAAGCAATAGCATCATTAATATTAGTAATAGCCCCTCTATCTAGCTCCAGAGGATCATGAGTAGCAATATAGTCATCAGCATCTGGAGGCCAGAATGATACGCGATAAGTATTATTTCTTGGTAAAGCTATATTATAATAGCCCTTGTCATCTGTATAAGTAAAGTCCCAATAAGAGATGTCTTTAAAGCCCGTACCATTAATAGCTTGGTCACTTGCTCCCACTTCAGAATTATCATTAAATTTGTAATGATAGAATGTAGTAGTGTTATCACCAATAACATCATCAGATAAATCTTCATCAGCTGTATTACTATCATCAGCTATGGTTTCAATATTATACCAAGTAGGATATGGTGTAGCAGTTCCATTTCCATCTGTATCGGGATTATTTTCATCTAGTTCAAATACAACCTTCCAATAAGGATAATCATTTTGAACAAATTCTCCAGCATCTTGTTGGCCATCGCCATCAGCATCTATGAATTCTCCTATGTATCTTCCGAATCCTTCAATATCAGCAAGTTTGGGATGTAATGTCATATCTCCTCTTGCCCCACCGTTATTTGTTGCGTCTGTTCCCCAATTTCCATCAATATAAACCTTATAGTCTAGTAGGTATTCATCACTTACATAGGTGTAATAACCCGAGCCACCACCATATAATGTTGGGATTCTAAATGAATGGGTCTGATAATTATCGACTACATCATTTACTTTAAAATATAATTTAATTAATTGAGCTTGATTACCACTCCCACTACCAAATGTTTTATCCGGTACACCGTCGCTATTAGCATCGTTACCATGAGATACCATAGTAATTCTTAACCAATCATAATCTTGAGATGAAGCTGAAGTCTCATTACCACTACTTTGAATAGTATCAGTATAGCCTACATTTGAATAGTAAGTTACTTCATAAGAAAAATCGGTTGAATTGTTTGATGTTTCATCGCCTTCAGTCCAAGCGGTTATATGACTACCCTCTACAACTTTTGAATGTCCAGCTTGATAAGCATTGATAGCAGTCTCTCCCGATTCTACCCAAGTATAAATATCATTATCAAAAGCAATATCAAATCTAAATGCAGTAATGTGCTGACCGACATCATCAAGTGTAACTTCTATTTCTATAATGTTATCTCGCCATATATCAAAGTTATTATTCTTATATGCGGGAGTTGAAGGATCTTCAGCTAAAAAGGTTTGTAATTGTTGTGTTGTCTGGTCTTTCCACCAAAGCTTTGGTGTATCCCAGCTACCTAATTGCTTAACGCGAACAATGGGTGATTGCCCAAATAGAAGCGCAGAACTTATAATAAATAGGATAGTGCTAGTTAATAGTTTCTTCACTTACCATTTAACCTTGTCTGACCAGTAAGCTGCTGACATCTTACCTTTTTTGATATTTCTTCCGTGGCGAGCTTTAAAAGATTTTCTTTTCATCTTCATTCTTTTAGATTCACCCGATTTAGGTTTACCAGCAGTACTTGCACCTTGTTGGCCAAATCGTATAGTTTTTACTTTATCTCCCACTTTTGCGACTACAATATGAGATTTTTTTGCATGACTGGGTGTACGCTTAGGTTTATTGAAACCCGCAACTCCAGCTCTAGCTAGTCTTGAGTCTTTTTTTGTCGCCATTATTTCTTCCTTGTATGTGTTTTAGCAACAGGTAAATTCATTGTTAGTGAAGAACCTGCATGTTTTTTAAATTTACCGGTATGCTTCATTAAGGCCACTTTTCCTTTTGGGCCTTTCATAAAATGGTATCCTTTTGGGGCTTTTACTTTCATAATAGTATAGTAAATATAAACAACTTGCTTTAACCCTCTCCAGGATTTCTTAGGACATTAAGCAGATTTTTTAACCTTCTCTATAGACCTACCAGCAAAATAAGCGCCATAGACTACCATGAGTAGGGTTTGGTATACCGGGACGTATGCAGCACTAATTTTAAATTCCCCGATGTTACCATCAAAAAAGCTTAAAAATACAAATACTACAGTTAAAAATACTAAGGTTAGTGGTCGAATGTTTTTTGCTAACCAGGAACCATGTTTCATATCAGCTTCCCACCTTGCACTTACTTGCTCTTGAGCTTTCTGTTCTGCGTTAGCTAATAATGTTTCTAACTTTAGTTTTGCTTCAGCTTTTTCTTCACCTGAGGTGTGGAGGTTATCAATGATACCTCCCACGTCTTTTAAAATTCCACCTGATAATAAATCCATTAATTTAGGCATTTGTTTCTCCTTCTTCGTCATAGCTATCATCCATTGTAGCCAATATTAAATTTCTTAATTTTACATCGTGAGTTACATCAAATGCATATAGATTTTTCTGACCATTTAATTTCATAGTTACTATCATTTGTTCTACTAATCCATCGAGATCATCTGAGGCCTCTTTAGCCTCGTCAACATACATACTTTTAATCTTTTCCATTTTCTTCTTTTCCTTTCGGAGCCGCTTCGGGTTCTGCTTGAGGTTCTTCACCAATCATTGCTTGTAATTCATGTTTCCAATTATACCCAGCTCTTTTTGCGAGGGTAGCGGAGGAAACAATACCTAATGATTTATGTATTTGCATAACTTTTGCTTGAGCTTCCATGTCTTCTTTTATTATTTCAGGGAATTCTAATGACATTGGAATATCAACCGTATTAACGGGTTTCATTGTAACTTTTTTTCCACCTATCATTTTTTGAGCTTGTTCTATTACGTATTCTGAATCTTTACCTTCATGAATCATAGTATTAATTTCTGACATAACACTAATCAAACTCTCTTGAGCGTATTCAGGTACTCTAACAGTCTTTGGTAATTGACCTGCCTTAACAGCTTGTTTTAAAACTTCTCTATACATAGTTTCAAAAGCTTCACCAAAGAATTCTTGTTTTCCTCTAATGTATTGACTGAATGGTGTATCAGCTTTTCTTATTGAAGCATATACGTTTTGGTCAGCCCTTTGATTTAAGATGTGAATTGGTAAGCTTGTTCCAGCTCCAATTGTGTATAAAATACCCAATCCATCTTCTTTAGCATCATCAGCTGCAATTTGAGGTTTTTCAATTCTGTATTTAACATTTTCAGTTTCAACAAGCATAACCCCTCCTGCAGGAGCTCTTCTTTGTCTTTCTGTTGTTTCTGGCATACGGCCTGATATTTCTTTTACCCATACAACTTTAGAACGTTCATGGTTTAATCTTATTCTATCCATTAACCAGTCTTCATAATATTTTAAATGTCTCATAACGGGTTGTAAAGGTACTCTACCTCTTATTTCGGTATCAATACCAAATTTGATAAATTGTACTGCTGGGTTTTTAGCTAATGTATTTTTAGATTTATATCCTCTTACTTCTCCGAAAGAAGCAGTTGCTAAATCTTCATAACCAATATCTTTAACCCATAAGTCTTTTTTATAAGATTGTTGAGTACCTGTAGGAGTATAATCATAGTCCCAGTGATAAGCTAATTTAGTTTCAATATCTCCTGGATGAGATTCTACATCTTTGATTTCTTGAGGTCTAATACGTCTAACTTTAATTTCACCTGAGATTGGATTTACATAATAACCGATAAATAATTCACCTTCCATAAACATCATACGAACAAAGTCTTTTTCTCTTTTAATCATATCATTGTTATATCTGAATTGATTTAATATGTTCTCAACCTTTTTATTTTCAACTTCTATCTTTATTCCACCACCAATTGTGTAATGTGTCCAGTTTTCAATAATAGAACGACAATGTGGGTCATTAAAGTATTTGTATAATACAGCTTCTTGCATTTGCTGTAATTCAGAAGTGGTTTGACTATATCTCATGTTTGGGTAAGAACTACCAAAGAAACTATAGCCTCCTAAAAATCTTTCCATTAATCGTTGAGTCTTACTTTCCTTAGCTTTTGGACTTTTCATTTTAGGTTGTTCATGCTCATACAAAAAGAAATTATCTTGTGGATGATCATCAATATAATTATCTTCAAAAGGTTGTGAAGTATCTACATCTTTTAATCGCCATTTCTTTTCTTCTTGAATGCCATCCTCTGCTGCTTGAGCTGTTCTAGCTTCAACCTCTTTACGGCTATAAGGCCGTATATCATTCCATAAATCTTTTAATTTACCCATTATTCATTTCTCCTAGTTTTTAATATTATACATGTATGAATCATCAAAGCCTAATTCATCTCCATAGTCGTCACTTAATCCTTTATTCATATTCTCTTCAGCATTTGTATATTCTCTTTCATTATTAACAAGATTATATATACTACCTGCCATACTCTGTAAAAGGTCAATAGTACCTCGTGGCTTGTGATCCACTTTATTTTTCTTATAATCAATCTCAGCCCCAATTGCTTCTTTCTTCCAATACTCATGGGCTGGAATTGAAAGTCTATTATCATATAATGCATCTTTTAAAGCTTGCATCGCAGCCATAGTTTGACCTTCAGTACTTTTCCTAGATAAACCATCGCCTGTGTTAGAACGTTTATCTAATATTAATTTAGTAGAAGTTCTATCAATTGATAGTCTACCTACTTTAAATCCTTGATTCCTTAAAATTTGAATTGAATCCACTGATTGGAATCCATCAAAAGTAATTAAACCTAAATAAAAACCCATTTGTTGAATTTGATATACGATTTCTCGGATATCACTTAATAATATTTCTTCACCTTTTCCCGCAGATACTCTTCCTAAAAAATCAAATCTTACATGAGGCAATCTTACATTAGCCATTTTAGTACCAAAAGCTTCAATTTCAACTTGTTGTCTTTCAACAAAATGCGAAGCATGACACATTGAAATTCCCACAGCATCTTTTCGTAATCCCAAGTCAATATGCATATAACGAGTATATCCTCCAGTAGCAGGTGATGGTCCAAATCCGGGCTTAAAAGCTCTCTTGTCTTCAAGGAAAGGATTTTCATGAGAAGCCCTGTCTACCATTTCTACCTTACTTCTATCTTTAATAAAAGGTCGAGTAGACTCAGTAGGAATACAAGCTATATCCCTTAAGAAATTTTCAGGATCTCTTAAGAAATTTGCTTTTAATTCCAGTGGTACTTTTATCTTAGCCATCTATGCTCCAAAAAACATTAATAATACTTTACGTTTACCCTTATGGGTAGTTGCTTTATGCAATACAGGATGATTATCTGCTGCTGCCCCATAAATACAGCCTTTTAAATAATGGTCTTCAACTTTTACTTCTGTATCACCTGCTTTAAAATATAAGTCTCCTCCTGTAAAATCTTCTGGATCACTAATTAAAATAGAGCTACCATACCTACACCAGCTCATGTGATTATCTAACAATATTCCGTTCTCTTCAACACAACCATCATAATGCCAATCATGACCCGCTGCTTTGGTTTCAATCACCCAATAACTTGGTTCAGCAAATTGTAAAGGTTGGAATGTGCAAACCTTATAAGTATCAGCTATCTTTTTAATAATAGGGTTAGACTTAAAATCATGACTACGTTTATTAACAGTCTTAAGTTGTTGTAATTCTTTAGCTTCTGCTTCAGATAAAATATTCTCTATTTGAATCATGCTTCAGCCCCCGTTTCATCATTTAAATATTGGGGAACTTCTAAATAATCAATGATATTTAATATAGCTTGTAAGTAACTTACATCGTGAGGCTCATTAATTTGTTTTAAATTTATAGGGAGTTTCTCTCTAAATTCTTTTAAAACTTTAATAGTATCATCAAGTCTTAATCCTAGTTCTTCAGGATCATAAGTATAAATCTCTTTTATTGTGTCTTTGCTCATACTTCTAAAGCTCTCCTGAACCAGCCAAACAAGAATCTCTCTTGTTCCGGTCTTCTATCTATAATACTCATATAATGTTTTACTCGATAGCATCTTACCCTCTCAAGTTCAACCTCTTCTAAGGCTTTACGAGTAGTTGGCCCGACTGCCCCGTCAATTTCAAGTCTCATTGATTCATCATTTTTACCATTTGCTGCTCTTTGAACAACCTTAGCAGCATTACCATAACCCATATTTAGGACCATATCAAAATAGACATATCTTAAATTCTCGGGCATTTTTTCAATCTTATAACGATCCCAATAACCATCTTTATAAATCTCTTTAGCCTCTTCACGAGTTAGATTTTTAATATCTACATCGGGGTAAGCTTTCTTACTAATTCCAAAATTAGTTTCTCCACCTAGATCATTGGGGTCATTTACATAACCGCCTTCATGTTCTAAAACTTTATCAATGCAATCTTCAAATTTCATAGTAACTCCTTAATAGCCAAATATTTTAATTAGTCGGATTAATATTTCAACATCCGCTTTAGCCCGATGTTGCCCTTTAAACCTAAATCCAAAATACTTTGAAACCTCCACTAAACGATAAGACTTTAAATTGGGTCTCTTTCTTTTCATAAATTTTAAGTAATCTACGAATCGTAAGCAAGATAATCTTCTATCATTCCAGGCCAGAAAACGTTTATCAAACGAAGAATTATAAGCTATAATACGTTTATTTTTCAGGAAATGGTATAAATCCTCTTTTATTTCACTAAAAGTGGGGGCATTTATAAAGTCACTTTCTTTTAATCCCGTTAACCTGGTTATGGGTGCGGGAATACCTCTGTTAGGTTTTACAAGGGTTGAAAATTCTTCTTCTATTTTACCACGCCAATATCTTACAGCATGTATTTCTATAATTGAATCTTTCTTTGGATTGAAACCCGTTGTTTCAAGGTCAAGTATAATCACACCCGGTGAGAGCATTATTTTACTTCTTCAATAATTTCTAGACTATCAGTATCAATTACAAAGTATTTATTCATATCAAAATACTTTGAACCTTTTGCTTCCCATAAGCTTCGGCTTCTAATAAACATATTTAATTTTTCAATACCGACTGCTTTACCTTCTTTGATTTTACGTTCAAGGAAAGAGTCTGGATATCTAGGAGAACTAATCAATACAATAACACCTGGTATACTACCATGCCTCATGAAACGAGAAGTCATACGATTCATAACTGCATTGTACATTTCTTCTCCAGCATCATACATATCATCATTTGATTTTTTAGAATCTTCAGTTACTTCAAGAAAATTAGCTTCATCAATAACTGCAGAATATACATTATAACCTAAAGCGGATAGAGCAGAACTAGTACCAGCATAAATACAAGTTTTATTCCTATCTATTCTTATCTCTCTACTGAACTTCGGGTTAGCAGGAAAATAGTCCTTATTAAATCCGGACTGGAAGCGCTCCCAACAATAAGTAAATACAACTCTTCGGGATTGTACTTCGGATCTTGATAATAGCATAATACAAATGACACTGTTATCGGCTAACCCATAGGCCTGCTGTGGATTCTTGTGCATACACATTTCAAACCACAACAACCATAATATGATTGAAGACTTAAAAGATTTACCAGCTCCAATAGCTTCTAAAAATATTGCAAGGTTTACTTGCCTATTTTTTCTATCATTCCATAAGTCTACAACATCGTTATAAACTGAATCAAACATTTTACCTTCTAACCCTAAGAAATAAGGATCATTAAGTAATGTTTCAATTGGTATATCTTTAAACTGTTTGATGGTTTCATCATTCCAATCATAAAGGGCTCCGCCTTCTTGATTATCATAATCACTTATCCATCTTTCAGCTTCATTTAATAATGGATCTTTATTTGGATCGTTATTCATCTTTTAAGTCCGCTTCTAATATATCACTTTCTTTTTTATAATCAAATTCTTTACCCACAATTCTACCCTGTGTTTTGAAAGGTACAATAACATCATCCATGATTTCTGTTAAAATACGTTTACCCACATTCTTGGCAGCGTTTTGCATAATGATTTTGAATATCTGGTCTACAAATGCTTTAACAGTTGTAGTATCAAGACTAACTTCTTTTTTAAGTTTAGGCCTTAATTCTTTTGCTTTAACAATCTTATCTGTTATCTTCATAACCAATTCAATATCCTGATTAGTTAAGTAACCCTCCTCAGGGTTTTCTAAATCTCTTCTTCGTTGCATAACATAAGATACCAAAGCATACATACCTTTTATATCCTCATCTACTGAGGTTAAATGTTTTTCTTCTATGATTTGAGCATTTTCAAAATACTCCATAAGATTAGCAGGCAATCCTGCTTGTCTGTTTAAGTCTTGCCATAAACCGGTATTGTTCGGGTTAGTTATTTGACGGTCATGATAGGTACATTGTCCGTATCCCGGATGATCAGTACCATCACCCGAAAGTTTTAAACATACATAACCCTCAGGCATTGAATTTCGTTGAGTCCCGCAAATACGTCGGGTACGTTGATTATTCTCTCCTACTAAATAGACTTCGTATGGTGATACTTTATCTATTTTTGGTTTAGTAGAATTAGCCAACTGACCCGCTTTTTTAACGGTGTTCTCAAGCTGCTTTTTCTTATCCAAAGTAACTCCTTATTTTTTCTTCTTACGCCTTACTACTTTTTTCTTTTTACGTATTGGCGTAGTTTTATATTTTTTACGTGTAGGGAATTGTGATGAGTTAACTGCCATAGCTATTTCCTAAGTGTATTATATAATAACATATTGATAATAAAATAGACATCTAAATCCTCAATATCAATTTATTCCGATATCTCGCTGTGTACTAATACACCACCTGCATAAAAGTTATTGTTTTTTGTTAGTATTGTATATGTCTGTTGAGAATCAGGGCTTAACAAATATTTTTCAAGTACTTTTATGGAATCCATAAATCTAATTCTATCGCCCTTTTGGATTGCTACTGCATCTAGATCATATAATTCTTTTGCTTTTGCAGGATCTAAACAAACCATAGTTCCATCCTCTTTATAGATAGGGTGGTCTTTAGTAATTGATAACCCTCTATTGACAGTAACTGTAGTTCCGTGCTTATAAATGACATCTTCGGCATCTTCAAATCTGTATACAACTAAATCATTATGTGTAGGTGTTTCTATTTTTAATATGTCTACTTCTTCAACAGAATTAGTTGAAAAATTATAAGACATTACTTTATCTCCAACGCTTAACCCACTTATGTGTTGATAAGAATCTATACAATTAACGGGTACTGCTTCACTTACACAGAATCCGCCAAAACTTGATACACTTGTTGCTGTAGTCATTGTGGTGTTTGTTGTACCATTATTAGTAATAGAAAGCGTACCAGCTGTAGTCTCTGTTAAAGACCCGTGTGGTAAAAATGCAAATCTTAAGTACATAGTAACACTACCGCTAAATGCAACACTACCTAAAGCACTCGTCACAGTTATAGCTTGATAACCACTACCACTATTTCCTGTTCCACTTGTTCCTGGGTCACCACTGTTTGAACAAGCTATAGTCAAACCTCCTCTACGAGTTCCCGAAGTAACACTTTCCCCATGTGTCATTGTTCCACTTGCATCAGATAAAGCACTTGTAGTAACAGCATGATATGCCCTTGAATCTCCTGGGCTTAATCCAACAAATCTAATTGTTGTATCACTAAAAGTACCAAAAGTAGTACTAGCAGCTGATGCACTGTGATTGTAACTATAGAACTCAGTCATTGCATGAGGGGCACTACCATCAGGTCTATCCCCACTTGCATTAGCAGTATTAATAGTTGCAATAGTTCCGTCAGATGCTTCTTTTAAAGATATAGAGCCTGAGTCTCCAAGCTCCGTTCTTATTTGACTCATTGAAATTTGGCCTGATGCAGTCAGTGTCATTTATTATTTCTTTCTTCTTGACATAGTTTGTCTAGCCTTTTTTGCTAAATCTGCATCTGCTTTACCCCAAGTAGTCGGTGACTTAGTTGCAAAGCTATGAACTCTAGCCATTGCCCATGCAGCTTGTGAAGCTCCAGGTCTATGACCCGTTCTATAAGCAGCTTGACCTCTTTTATATACCTTAGTTAAAATACCTTTTGGTATACCAGTCTTTTTAGCAACTTTTGCTATTGATGAGCTATGTCCACCTTTTGTCTTAGTAGCCATTATTTCTTCTTTTTTTTCTTTAATATTGCTTTTTGTAAAGCCATTGGTAATTTCTTTTGAGCAGGGGTTAAACCCTTAGCTTTTGGCTTAGCTTTAGCAGTTATCTTTTTTACCATTGAACCATATCCTGCTTTTACTCTTTTCTTTTTAGCAGGCTTTTTCTTTCCGTGATATCCAGGCATTATTTTCTCCGTTTTCTGTTAGTGGTTTTTTTCTTCTTAGTACCATACATTTTATTATACTTCTTAGTGTACTTACTAGTTTTTGTTTTACGGGGTTTACCCGTTTTCGGATCCATATCAGTTGCAAAATAATCATAAGCTGAAGGATCTGAAGATTTAGTTTTACGGCCCTTTGTAATCTCTCTTTTCTTTTTAGCTTTATCTTTTTTAGATAAACCCGAAAGATAACGTTTCTCTAACTTACCGCCTTTTTTTAATACTCTCTTTTTCTTTGCCTTAGGCATTATCTATACCTCGGTCTTTGAATTCCTGGATTTTTTAATTTCCATTTTTTATGCTGATTAGCCGTTCTACCCTCATGGGCCCACTTCTTATTTAAAGTTTGCCTCTTTTGTTTTCTTGATTTTGCTTCTCTATTCGGCATGTTAAAAATTATGAATTAACATCCCTAAAAACAATGTTTAATCCCCATGCCATACAGATAACTTTCGTTCTAATTCTTTTATAGCTTCAATTAATAAAGGTACAAGCTTAGCATAATTTAAAGTTTTATAACCATGACCAATTGGTGCATCTTGGATAACTTCGGGTAATATCTTTTCAACTTCTTCAGCATTCAAGCCAACTTGCATATCTTCATTTTCATAGCCCAAGGCTTTTGCAACATCATTTTCTTTCCAATAATATCCATTAAGCTGAGATACTTTAGCTAATGCATTTTTAATAGTACCGTGAAAATCTTTTAAGCGTGGGTCAGAATAGTAAGCAACAATATCATTAGTAGCCCTTATAAGCCCTGTTGTACCCGGAGCACCAGTTCCAACTCCCAAACTATTAACTTGAGCATTAGACCCTGTACTAAAGCCTCCTGTTGGTCCCGTAGGACCTGTTGGTCCTGTACCGCCTGATGGTCCTGTTGGTCCTGTACCGCCTGTACTTCCTCCAGCTCCTTTTTGTCCTTTAGCTCCTGCTGATCCTCCTGAACCTGTTGGTCCAATAGGACCTTCTACTGCTGAAGCTGCCCCTTTTTGTCCTTTTGCTCCTGCTGGTCCTGTACCTCCTGATGGTCCTGTTGGTCCTGTACCTCCTGATGGTCCTGTTGGTCCTGTACCTCCTGATGGTCCTG
>Ga0209337_1002631_pt1 | contig 12889 bp, 16 predicted proteins | sample LinPmetageLP53_FD_184044 | JGI IMG/M metagenome (GOLD analysis project Ga0209337, IMG submission 184044) | Marine viral communities from the Pacific Ocean - LP-53 (SPAdes) (version 2) | ecosystem: Environmental > Aquatic > Marine > Oceanic | place: Pacific Ocean | collected 2010-02-08 | reverse complement strand
ATTGAGACACTCCTACTTCAATAGCTATCGTTTCATTGCTTTTAAAGTATTCGCCTAGAGTAGCTATATCTGAGAGAATAAGCTTCTCTGTAGGATTGAGCTCTCTATCCTGGTATATCTCTTTAGGTATCCATACCCCTTTGAACTCCTTAGCCATTTATTTGCTCATCTTGAAACAGTATCTCCCCCTCTAGCTGGAGCTTCGTTGTATCTGTTTGCTTTGCTATCTTATCGCAGTACTTAAGCATCCTCATAGGATCTTGATTAATCCATCTATAGAGCGTACTTCTATTTACTCCTAGAGACTCATAACAAGCCTTGTTACTACCATATAGCGTTACTATATACTTCTTTAAACCGTTTATCTGTACCATGTTGGAAGTTCTAATGTCATTGCTGAGTCTAATGGTTCGCTGTAGTCGTAGCTCTTAGGAGTACTCTCTCCATCCCATCCTCTATACCAATCCTTGAACATACTCACCTCTAGCCTAGCTCTATTGAAGCCGTCCTCCATTATTTCAGCGGAGAGCTCGTACACTATTACTCCATAGGGAGCATTCGGATCACATGTAATTAAGTAGTGCTTTATACGAGCCTCTGAGTTGAATACTCCGTGAGAATACAGAGCTAACTGCATATGGTATAAGTTATCTAGTACCCAGCGCTGGAGCTTCTTAGGCTCGTTATCTGTGATTTTCAAGTCAGCTATATAGTCATGGCCTATAATATCTGCATAGCCGTGAAACTTTACGCCGTCCAGGCTGAAATGTATATGCTCCTCCTTACTAGTCGCTTCGTTTATAAGCTTATTAGCTAGGGGGTGAGTCATTACAGAGGCCGCTAAGTTTTTAGCTTCGTTGTACTCCTTACGAGTAAATACCCCATCTTCTCCGTACTGCTCTACAGCCTCTTTAAATTGCTTATTCGCTCTAGTAGCTACGTCTATAACTAGTATCTCTTTCTCAGGCTCTAGTACGAGCTCGTGAGTGAGTTTACCCCTTCGCATAGCTGCGCTCCCTTTAAAGGCTCTCTGCTTGTAGTAAGCGAAATGAGCTGGAGATTTAGCAAAAGCTTTGAGAGCGCTAAAGGATAGCTTAATAGTGTCTAGCTTCATGCTTCTACGCTTACAGGCTTAAATGGATTACCTCCCTCTACAAATAGCTGCTCCATGTCTATTTTATCGTTAAACTTCTGAGAGAGCTCACACATATCTAAATCAAAAGCCTCTTTATTATCTACTCTCACGTAGTACTTAGTATCTAGCCCAGCCCCTTTACGAGTTATCTTAAGGTCATATGTCATAGGATCGCCCTCTACTTCTGCTAGGTTAGCTATCTCCTGGAGTACGCTTCTAGTTGTACAGCTGTAGATCTTAAACTGTAAATCCTCTTTATGCCATACAGTAAACGCTGCGAACGGTCTTACTTTGTCATCTGCTGAATAAGCTTTTTTAGGCATCTCTCCGTCAACAGTCCATCTTATAGGCTTGCCGTCCATAAAGACCTGATAGCCCTCTACCGCTTGAGATACGATTCTAATAGTAGCGCTCGTATTAGGAGCTAATTTTAAGTACTGTGAGCTTGCTGTTTCGCGCTCGTAATTGTTAGTTAAAAAAGTCATGGTATTAAATTATTTAAATTGATTATAGCCGCAATGTATAACCACCTTAAATATATTGCACCATTACTGCACCCTAACTTATAAACAATAAAATGTTAGTTCAATAAGTCCATACCATAAAGCCTGGCCTATCTGTGCTCACGTCTGCATGTATAAAACCCTCAGCTATACCTATTCTATGAAAGCCGACAAAGATTAAGGCGTTAATTATAGTGAATCTGTCTGAGCTATTACTACATGCTATGTCAGCAGCTAAACCTTTAACATGAGCGCTCCCATTTACGCCTCCTACTTTTTTATTATGCTCCTTAGTCCTATAGCCTGAGCTTATCTTGAACGGTATCTGAGCATGAGTACGAGCCTTATCTAATAGCTGTAAAAAATACGGATCCATAAGCTGACCGCTTCCAGGCTCATCTGGGCTGTCAAATTCGCTATGTTTAAAGTACCGCATAGATACCGATTAAAGAGATACCTATACAAAAGAGATCGTGTATATCATAGCGGCCATAGTTTAAGCGCTTGTATCTACAATTAGCCACGTTAAGTATTATGATACATATATAAGGTATCACTTTCTTTTATTTCGTTCTGTTACGGCCTTCTCTATGTTAGCCCAAATAAGAGCACAACCTCCCACTATTCCAAGTATTACATTTATATCTGTGAGCCATAAAGCAGCTCCCCAGGATACAGATAATATATTCAATCCCCACATTTTAACGTCCATCATGGCTTGTTTTGATTTGCTCCCTTTGTTTCTATTAACGCTTTTTCCATAGCTTCTACTAGCTCTATTAACTCCTCTAGTGTAAGCTCTTTGCATGACATTAGACCGCTGCTATAGTTATGTCAGCTCCATAGATAACTGTAGATGCTGAGCCTGGAGATACCTTTATAACTATATTTTCAGTATCAGAGCTTGTTATATCTGTAATATCTATTAAGCTGTTAAAGTTGCCCGATTCATAGTCTGTTGTAGCTCCTGTCGTTTGGTTAAATTTCTTAGTAAGTACTGCGCTTGTCGTAGATGCTGAAGCGTACACTTGTACATGAGTAGCTTTGTATCCTGTTGGGATAGGTATAAAGGCATAAAGCTCCGAAGAGCTAGCGGGCGCTTTTATTCCGAGTACGTTAGTTATATCATCTTCTACCATTACAGGAACCCTAGCGTAATCATCATTCATTATGAACTCAGTAGGCATAACTTTTAATAAGCTAGTAGAGCCAAAGTATCCCCCACCACCGCCACCACCAGCAGCAGCCCAACTTAGTACTCCAGAGCCGTTTGTTTTTAAGTACTCTCCACTCGCTCCGTCAGCTAATGGAGCCATAGCTCCAGAAGTATTAATAACAATAACACTCTTCCCAGCCGTTGCTTTACTTGTAGGTAAATTAATATCTATACCAGCTGAACCAATGCTTGTCGTTACTTTAGTAATTCCGTAGGTATCTGTAGTGATAAAGCCTAGCTTAGTGCTGTTATCGCTTACTATATTATCAGGACCGGGACCCTTAACCTCTGGCAAAACATCAGGAAGCCCACCTCCTGGAGTGCCTTTAAAATTATCATTTGCTACAGTTATGCCTGTAATATTACGAGAGAGATACATACACTCTATATCGTACTCTGAACGAGCTGCTATAAACGTTAAGCCCGATACCTGGTAGAAGTTGCTAGAGTCATCTGTATTAGTTAGGATCGTGTACGGGTGTATCCATGTAGAGCCCCTCTTAAATAGTGTACCCCTTTCTACTCTTTTAGCGTCCTCGTTAGAAGCTAAGCGCTCCCTTACTCCTAAGCCGTTAATAGAGAGTGAAGCTGTAGAGCTTTCTAAGCTAGTCCACTCTGTAGAATCTACGTAGCTAGTGCCATTGTTTATTGATATCGTACCTAAATCGCTTTCTGTTATCCTATCTCCTAGTAAGTTAGTACCTTGATCAAGCTTATAACGTGCTGTATCGGGATTAGTAGCTTTTATATCGTACGAGCTAAACTCTTGAGTATTCTCTTCGTCATATATAAAAGCTTCAAAATCTCCTATAGAGAAATTAGCGTCTGTTGTATTAACTAGATCACTGTCACTCACTCCGAAAACATTTGCACCTGATAATGAAGCCGAAAGCTGAAGCCCTGTAGATTCAGCTGTTAGTGCTGGCGTTATAAATTGAAACGGTATTAAAATACTATCTCCAGCGTTACCATTATGAGGGGCGTTAGTTCCTAGTTTTTTATCAAAGACATAAGATACAATGTCGAATGTATCTACTGAGCCACCCCAGGTTACAGGATCATAAACAGGCTCGTAAAAGCTAGGAGTTTCTGGGTCTGTATCTCCTACACTATTATAGAATGAAGCATAGCTTTGATTACTTGAGTTAAAAGCTACAGCTCTTGTTAAGTATCTGTCTGCTCCTCCACTATCTCCTACTCTAAACTTAACAGCTAGTACTACACGAGCTATTCTGTCATCGTCCTCACTACTTCCATCCCCATCATAGAAGTATGTTATATATCCTGATACTAAAAACTTTGTACCTATAGGATAAAGTATATCCTCATCGTCTAGAACAGTACTTGCTACTATATCCGCCTCAGTATATAGGCTGTCTTTTACTATTGGCTTATTACCTTGATAGTCTCTAGTACGTTTTACCTCTTTAAAAGCGGGTACGCTTGTACGCTCCCATCCTTTGAGCTTCTCCCATTGTGCGCTATCACTTCCAAACAAAGCCCCTATAGTAACATTAGCTACTGTATTATAAGTTACTGATCCTATCCCTGTCATAAAGTTAGCTGTACTTAATGAGCCACTAGCATGATCCTGGATAGCTCCCAAAGGAACCCACCATATAACCCCCTCACTCATAAATATACAAGCGTTAAAACTAAGGGCAAGTGTCTCTAGTACTTCATACGCTGAGAAGTATTGAGCTTGTCCGTCCTCGTCTTTATTATAGAAAGCTGAATGAGCTATCTTAGCATTATGAAGCTGTTGGTTTTGAGCGCCTGATATATAATCTTTATACTCTTTACCTATAAAGTCCTCAAAGAATTTAAGCTCTGTATCTGAAGCCGTCCATACATCGGATACATGAAGCTTTTGAATAAGCAAGTGTAAGTGTCCTAGTATAGACTCTGTACCTGTGTAGGCTGCTCCGTTATTGTTGTACTTTATTCCTTTAAGATTAGCTAAACCATCTACAGCCGTTATAGTTATAGCTGCATTAGGGAACTCATCAGGGATTACTGTCTGCTCTGGTAATATCTCACCTACCCAGAACAAAGTATTTGTAGAGTCCTGGTCTTTATATATCTCTATTCTATAAGTACCCTCTTCAGCTGTAGATAGAGCTGTATAAAACGCGTCAAAGGTTACTGTCTCGCTGTCATTTTGGTACATGGTAAATTGTACCCTACTCCCTACTATTGGCTTACATCTATCGTACTCATCGAAATCATAGCTCAATCTAAACCCATCAGGCCCCAGGTTAAAAGTCTTATTTAGATCTACTCCCGCCGCTGTAGTATATACTTTAACGAGCCAGTCCTCTCCAGAGATATCTGTAAATTCTGATTTGAATAATGTATATCCCATTAGAACCTATTTCTGTCGCGTGTAGCTCTGTTATTACTTATCACTATGTCATCTCCTGAGATACGGCCATACACTTGTATCGCGTTACCTCCTATCATATCCTTAAGTTTATTTAGTGGAGCTATTACCTCTGGATTACCTCCAGCTCCTGAGTACTCCCCTACCTCTACGAGACTAGGACCGAAAGCTATACCCCCCTCTGCTAAACTTGGTATGTTAGCTAGCAAAGCATCTAAAGCCGTTAAGCCAGCAAGCGCGAAAGCTGGAGCTGACAAACCAGCGCTCGCAGCGTTAATAGGATTAGCTGGACTCATTGCAGCTGCTATAATATTAGCTTTAGCTATAGCGATTATACCTCTAATAGCATCGACTACAAAACTCTTAAAAGCTTTACCTCCTGATTTAGCGCCTCCCATCATTTCTCCAAAAGCTTGCCCGAAAGCCTCAGCTAGTACTATAGTTTTATCGCTTAGATTTGTTATAGACTCCCCTAAAATTGAAGTAGATTTCTGTAGCTCTTTTATAGGCTCTTGTACTGCTATTAATTTAACAGGTAAAGCTTCTAAAAACTTCATCTGTTTAGGTGAAATTACTTCTATAAGACCTTCGCCCTGAGCTCCTGTGTCAGCTCCTAAATCTATTGAGTGTATCCTATCTAGCTCCTCCTCTAAAGCACCTAGTGAGCTTGTAAGCCCCTCTACTACTCCCTTGTATCTGTTTACGCTATCCGTAGCTAGTTTTCGATCGAACTTATCAGAAGCTCTAGCAACTAATAGCTCACTAGTAGCAAGCTTTTCATTTGCCTCTCTAAGTTTATCCTTTTCTTTTCTTATCCTCTCATTAATACTATTGAGAGAAGCTTGTCTATCTAGCTCCTTTAGAGTCTCTATGTATTTATCTGTTTCTTTTTTAGAGTTGTGTATATCTCCAGAAGTAGCAACCATAACAACCCCTAGAGCAGCTATAGCAGCCGTAGCTAGATAGATAGGATTGAGTAGCATAGCAGCGTTAAGAGCTATCCATGCTATCCGAGTAGCTTGAATACCAGCTATAAGTTTAGGGATAGCTACTAGCAACGGACCTACTACAGCGAGCAAGCCTCCTATTACTAGGATATTCTTTTTAGTTGAATCTGAGAGCGCAGTAAACCTCTGAGCAAGATCTACTATTTTATCCAATAGCTTATTAACTATAGGAAGCAAGTCCTCAGCTAGAGCTGCTCCAGCAAGTTTCAAGTTGTCTAAAGCTGTACTAAATTTACCTGATGCTGTTTGAGATAGTTTATCCATAGCTCCCTCAGCCATACCTCCCTCCTCATTGAAGCTCTTAAGAGTAGCATTGAACTGCTCAACGCTTACAGCTCCAGCTCCTAGCTCTGAAGGTAGTAATCCTGTAGCATCTGAAAGTGCCTTAAAGATAGGGATACCCCTCTCTGCTAGTTGGTTTAAATTCTCTAGCTCTACCTTCCCCTTAGCATTTACCTTAGCGAAGATAGCCGCTATCTCATTAATGGGCTGTCCTGTTGTGGCTGCTATATCTCCTAAGAATTGTAGCTGTTCGTTTACCTCGCTTATCTTAGTTCCCGAAGCTATGAGCTGACGAGCTGAAGTAGCTACCGCTTCTATCTGAAATGGCGTTTTAGCTGTAAACTCATTGAGCTGCTCCATCATGTCAGCCGCTTGCTTCGCTCCTCCTGTTAGAGAGATAAAGCTTACCTCCATTTTCTCAAGGTCTGCTGCGCTCTTTATAGCCATAGCCCCTACTCCGAGAATAGGAAGCGTAATTGCTTTAGTCATCTGAGTACCTAGAGCCGTAAAATTAGAAGTCATCGAGCGCATATTGCGCTGTACTCTACCGAGGCTCTTATTTAGATCCCTTGTGTCTGCTCCTATCCGTACTACTAAATCTCCTAGCTTTGCCATTACTTACTATATTTTACCAAGCTTTCTAGCATCCTTCTGCCGTCTAGCTGTGGCTTATTCTTTTGTGCTGCTTTCTCCCAAGGGAAGACAGCTAAATCTTTCGGGGTGATCTTCGCCCCTTTCTTTGTGTGTACGTTTAAGAGTAGAGCTGTCTGCCATCTAGTGCGCTCCCAGTCTGAGCGCTCCTTGATCTCTTCGCTTTGTCTCTTACCTCGTACAGCGTTACCGAGCTCCTCGAATGTTAAAGAGTAAAGGGCTGCTGGAGCTAAACCTAATAAGCCTAGCCCCAGCTCCTCTATCCTGTTCCATGTCAAGGGATCGCCTTTATCTTTTTTTTTGAGTCAGCCGTTGAGTCGCTACTCATAGCCTCCTCCATAACTTTAACTAACTTCGGTAAGTCTTGTACCTCGATTAATCCTAGCCATTCATCTACACTCAAATTAAACTCCATCCCTTGAGCTGCGCAGCCATCAACTACAAAGTAGTAAATAAGCTCAGGGATTAGAGTAACATCTGAAGCGTCCACCTCGACTACCTTAACTCCTGTTGCTTTCTCAAAGTTTCTCCAGGCTCTTAGCGTAGCTTTAACAGGATAGCTTTTATTATTGAGTGAGATATCCATTACGAGATAACGTTATATGCTATACTCTCTACTAGTTGTACAGTACAAGAGAATGAAGCGTTATCCTCTACGCCTCCTGTAAGATCTAGAGCAGTTATATAACCCTTAGCTACATACTCCATATCGTCAGCGTTGGGTGTTGAACCTGAGCCTACAATCTGAGTAAGTTTGATATCTAACTTTGCTTTAGTATTTTGAAAGTCGAAGAGCTCATGTAATCCGTTTGTAGCATCGTTAGCAAACATCCCAGAGAAAGACATAGTTGCCTCTATCATACCAGGAAGCAAAGCTTTGTATCCAGCGTTAGATTTAGTTGTGGTATCTCTCATATCTAAGTTAGTAGAGATAGAACAATCTGTCAAATTGTTTACCATTACTAGAGTACCTCCCTCAGCTCCTAAAGTTATCTTAAGATTTGAGCCGTTAATTATTCCTGTTGTTTCAGCCATTTTATTTAGTTTTTTTGTTTTTCTTTTTACGCCTGTCTCCTCCGACAAGTGCAGTTATAATAATATCTATCCAGCCGAATATTTTAACCGCTTGGCTGTCTGACGGTACGAGAGAGAAGATAGCTCTCGCAGCTATTAATAAGGCAAATAGTATGCTTTGCCAATGGTTTATAATTAGATCTTCCATTTATATATTTTTTATTCTTATTGAGTAGTCCTGAATAGCAGCCCAAAGCTTACGAGCTTCGTTAACATCCATTTGTTCATTAACGTAGTTAGTGCTCTGTATCTCTATTGTGTTATACGTTCCGGTCTTTCTATCTAGAGCAGCTCTTATACTTACTCCTAGATCTACAGCTTTGTTGTAAGTATCCTGGAAGCCGTACACCTCTATACTAGCTGTGTCTATATCTCCGTTAGCGTTCTTAGTATCGCTAGGTGAATTGCTTACTACAGAGTACACTACATAAGGAGCGTCTATATCTGGAGGGGCGAGCTCAGGGAAGATTTTATTTACAGCCATCTCCTCTACTGAGATGTTGGTTATTGAACCAATAAAAGCAACCGAGTAAAAATAAAGATTATTAGCTCCTGAAGTAGTTTTTATGTATGCTTCATACGTATTCGCAGAAGTCGCTGTTATTATAGTTGTAAATGCAGGTAAATTCGCCCATAATTTAAGCGTTCCCGAAGTATAAGAATCTACCTGTAAAGTTACTTTTAAATTACCCACTGGTAATGATAGTACTTGCCTAACATAGTTATTTGTTGAGCCGTCACATATTGCTTTATCTTCTCCGATAATCCAGCCTTCTTGAACATCCCACCCCTCTCCAAGCTCTTGGACTACGATGCTGCTTATAGTTACAAAGTCGGTTGTAGAGCCGTCATAGGTTGCTACTCTAAAGTACCAATTATCATCAGTGGCTTTTCTTGTAAAGTAAAATGTTTGTGGTGTTCCAGTTATTGCAGTCGGTAAGGTTACAAAAGCCTGACCATTATAATATTGAAATACGTTTGAACCAGTTAAAGTTGCTGAGTGTATTGTGTAAGTTACTTTGTACGACTTACTATCTTCGGTGACATTAGTTTGATAAACTCTATTAAAATTACCATCTCCATTTACTGATGTAATTGTTAATCCATTTGCTTCAAAGGTTGCTGCTTTTAGTGGTGTTCCAGTATCAGTCCAATCCGCACCGAGTTCTTTAACGGATACCGACTGAATTGAAATTGTTTGAGATGCTCCACTTGCAGAAAAAAGTCTATGAATAAATAAATCGAATGTACCTGTAGCAGTGAAGTAGTAAGTAAAATCTTGATACGAAGTTGTAAGTGATGCCGTTCCAATAGTCGATTCAGTAGATGCGTTATTAGCTTCTAATATTTCAGCATCAAATGAAGCAGTAGCTTTCATACTTAATACTATCTTGTAGCTTTTACCAACTGAAAATATATTTTCTTGGTAAATTCCAACATTGCTATTTGATGCTGAAATATTTAATTCTGCAATGCTTCCTTCATAGGTAACAGTTGAAGTGCCAAGTTCATAAGAAGTCCAACTTGTTAAGGCTACAGCTAACTCACTTCCAGTTTCCGTAAAGTTTGGATTGTCTACAAGGTTGCTACCCGTAGCACTAAAATCTCCATTCGTTACAAGCTCCGTTCCTGTCGGTGAGTAGTCCGTAGTATTAAAGGGGAAGTTACTTTGTACGTCCGTAGATTGAGACAGTATGTTATATATCGCTTTACCTACCTTCATAGCGTCTTAGCATATTTAGCGAACTCTCTCTTTAATAAGATGAGCTGTAGTTTCTCGCTTCTGTTTTTAGTAGCTTTTTTACCTTGCTCGAATACGCCTGTGTTTTGTGTTCTGTGCTTACCTCCAAACCTCTCCGCAAAATCTCCCTTCTCTACAATATGAGCATAGAAGCCGTCAGCGTATTTAGTAGTCTTACCTCTCCTCCCTATCGTTTTAGTTCGTGGACCAGCTAGAATAGTATTACTATCTTTCTTAGGTTGCCAGGTTCCACTAGATCTCCTTAGCTGTCCTTTCTTTATCTTCCTACCTCTGAGAGAAGTATCCTTATCTAAGTCTTTTATATTAGCTTTTAAGTAGTTGGCATATACTCCCCCTACTCTCTCTCCTATCTTCTGTAAAGCTTCAGAGTCTTTAATACTCCATTGAGCAATTTTATCTATATTTTTATAGAGCTCATTAGCTCCTGAGATAGTTACGCTCATCAGTTCTCAAGTAATTCAGTTATTACTCTGAGCTGCTCATTTCGCCCTACTTCTTGAACTCCTAATATCTCATATATCTTTGAGTCATAGCTTATCCTGTACGATGGTGAAAGCAGCTCAACCTGGGAGCTGTTGCGTATCGTAAAGATAACCGATTGAAAGCTCACCACTTGCTCTCCTGAGTTACGCTCACTAGCTGAAGGCTTGCGCTCTATAGCAGCCCATACTGTAGCATAGGTACCCCAGGACACAGTGCGCTCTCCGTAATCGTTTACAGTTGACGTAGGCTGCTGTAGTATTACCCTTCTATCTAGCGCCCCTATATTCATCTAGTGTTAATGATTCTATAAGGATTAATGATAGCCTTTATACCTAATGGTATAACCGCTGTAATTGTACCCACTACAACCGCGCGCCTATTCTCGTAGTAGTGAGCTGCGAGCATCTTAATAGCGTGAGTTAATGGTGGATTAATGTCGTTTGATACTGTGCCGTTTATAGTTACTCTATTGAATTTGTCATCTACTAGATCAGGAGTATTCTTAAAATTAATTCTCCCAGGCTGTCGGCTTGTATCTGTAAAGTATTTAGAAGCTGCTAAAGTTTGGGAAGCTCCAGCTCTATCTAAGTAAGTTACAGAGCTAACTGTAGCTACCTGATAAGGGAACTCTATAAAGTGGAAGCTGTCTAAATAAAATACATAAGTAGTACTCTTAAAGTGCCTACCTGTATAGTCCTGTATTGATTGAGTTGCAGCGTCAATTATCGCTGTTATAGTTGTGTCCTCATCTGAATGATCTACACGAAGAAACTCTTTCATATCTGATAGAGATACAATGTCGGTTCCTGTCGGTTGTGCTGCGTATGTAAAATTCATTAGAGAAGTATTTAGAAAAAAAGAGGGCGAGCGAGTAGCCCGCCCCCAATTTCATATTAGTATATCTTAATCTACATTAGTTATAGAAGCGAAGGCACCAGCCTGGCGAACTTCACAATCGTAAAACTTATTTAAGTGTAGAGCTATCTGAGCTGTACCAGCATTACTATATGGGTCCACAAGCAAATCCAAACCGCCGAAAAATGCAAGTACTAAACCAGCAGCGAAATCTCCGAAGATTAAATCACCATGAGCCGCTGTACCCTCTGCAATGTTTGGAGTTGCTACAGCTGGGAAGCCGTCAAAGGTTTGTCCTGTCCACATAGCGCTAACATTAGAAACCTCAGCAAGTGCACGAGATGACGCCCACCCGTGAGGATTCATAGCCCACTTACAGTTAGCCATATTACCTCCAGCTGCAAGAACTGCTTTTTCTAGTGCGAAAACATCAGAGTTTGCTAGAGCTGCTCCACCGTGAGCTACTGGAGTAATACCTGCTACAATCTTAGCAAAAGCTGCTTTGTCTATTGTTGTGTTAATACCATCTGCTAACTCTCTAGCGATAAGCGTATCTACCTGGTTCCCACCTTGTAGAATTAATTGCTTACTAAATAGAGTTTTATTAGCTACACGTACAGGAGAAAGATTAACTTCGTCCATCTCCATAGTAGAGTCAGCGTCTGCGCTAACCTCTGTCTCCTCTGTAGCTATAGCTTTATTGCTTACTCTAGGAAACTTAAGGTTACCTGTAGCTCCATTAATAGTAGTAGCACCAAGTGTCTCAATCATAGTAGGAGCTCTTAAAGCTTCAATTACTCCAGGGACGTTAGTAGGAACATATCCTGAACCATCACCGCTACCAGCTTGGAAGTCATCAGCTCCTCCAGCACGTAACAACGCTACTTCAGGTATTCCGATTTGGCCTGTCATCTGTAAGCCACGAGCTTGCATTTCACGCTGTGCTTCCTGAGCCCACTCAGCCTCAGCTCCCTCTAAGCCTTTACCTAGAGATACTGTTTCAACTGCGCGAGATAGAGAGAAAGAACGATTTATCTTATCCATCTCCTTAGTCTCACTTACTGAAGTACCAGCAAAGTTAGCCTGGCGAGCGATCATCTCCTCGTGAGCTGAACGGCGCTTGATCTTATTATCTAAGCGAGTTACCTCACCCTCTAGATAGTCAGCTCTAGCTTCCTCTTCGTTTGTGAGCTCGCGCCCCTCTGTTTCTGTATTCTCGATAAGAGATACATGCTCCTCGTAGTTTTTGCTACGGAGAGCTTTCATTTCATTCAAATTCATTTTTTTCTTTTTTAATTTACTTTTTATTTTTTCGCTGGGCTTAACCTCAGCTGTACGAATTTCTTTTGCTTCCTCCTCTTCCTCTCTTGCTACGACAGTAGCTTCCTTATACGCTGGATAAGTGACGGGTGAAACGTCCAATAACTGAGCCACCTCGTTAACTTTCCGCGAGCTCCTGTCCTCGCTCCAGGTCTGATCCTTAATCGTAAACGCAAACGAACTCTGCGAGATATCACCCCTTTGAATAGACTCATATA
>Ga0209337_1002630_pt1 | contig 12890 bp, 10 predicted proteins | sample LinPmetageLP53_FD_184044 | JGI IMG/M metagenome (GOLD analysis project Ga0209337, IMG submission 184044) | Marine viral communities from the Pacific Ocean - LP-53 (SPAdes) (version 2) | ecosystem: Environmental > Aquatic > Marine > Oceanic | place: Pacific Ocean | collected 2010-02-08 | reverse complement strand
ATATGATGGATTCTATCCAGCATCAAGAACATTGCAAATGGCGACACTGTTCTCGTCATCGTATGCCAGTCAAGTAATTATGAATGGCACCGCTTCGCCAGTTCTTGGACCGTTAGAAAAGGGAGCATTACGCCCATTCATGACGCCAATGTTTTCACCAGGCATCGTCTATAACACAATCAAGTCAGGAATAGCAGTTGACTTTCCAGTTATGACTGGAACTTTCATAGCTACATCGCAGAATTCACTCAAAGATTGGTATATTGAAAGAGCAGAAGATCAGATTGCCTTCCCCTTCCGAGTTCCTTTTGAAGCAATACTAGAACCATCGACATATTTATATGACGTAGATTTGGTAGACATGGAACCGCATCCCAACTGCGCCATCAATGCCACTGCATCTTACATGGGAGGCGGTGACGATAGATATAAACTATCAATGAACAACTTCTTGGCTGAAACGCCAGATTTCTTCTTGAAAAATGGAACATTTACATCATTCTTTTCAGATACGGAAGATAACTTTAGCATCGCATCGGCATCTCACGTTTATGAATTGAGAGTTATACTAAAAAAATCAGTAGATCAGCCCGACACTGATGGAAATCGCCCACAAATCAAAACTGGACAGGAAACAATATGTATGTACTCTCGCCCATCAGCTTTCGGTCCTCCGTCCATAGGAAACTCAGCGCTCACGCACCCAGCACAAGGTGGATCTGATAGAGGATACAATGCTCCGTTTACTCCGCCATATTACGACGGCAGCGCCATAGCGAGAATAATTTTTAAACCAACGGAGACAAGGAAGTACACTATTGAAGAGATATTTTCAGGATCTCATGTAGAGTACAAACGATACATGGATTGGAGCAGTGGATCTTCCAACGTTGGGATACAAAACGGCACCGATTGCATCAACGACAATGCAGTTCAGGTATCTGCTTCTGTAAACCTATTTGGATCAACTCTTGGACTTCAGGACTTATTGAAGTACGAAGGAGTAAACCTTGGAGAACAAGAAGCTAGATGGTGCATCCAAACAAAGTTCGAGACTCCAATACTCAACTTTATTGATGCTTCCGCTTCAGCAACGCCAATCGTCGATACTAGTATCTGCGAAGGTGGCAAAATGACACGCCCGTATGGAATGTGGCACCAATACGGCAGACTTCCGAAAGGCGACGAAGGCATCTATATGGAATTGACTGATGCTATAAATACATCCGATGCAAACTTATCTTTAGCTGATCTAGTTGGGTTTTCTCAGACATCCGAAAAGCTTGGAAAAGTTGCATCATCAAAAACAATTAGAGAAGCAGTTGTAGCAGTGCCATTCATTGAAGTTGACAACTCCCGTCAATTCTTTGATGTTACTGTCGGAGAAACAATGAGCGATTCGGTAACAAAAATGGTAGATTCAATGGGAAGATATGTATTTCCACCAAGTATGGACTTTATAAAATATCCAAAAGAAGTGAAACCATTTGCAATGTATGTCTTTGAGTTCGAGCACCAACTAAATCAGCAGGACTTGGCTGACATTTGGCAGAACTTGCCCCCACGCATTGGAAGAGCGTTCGATGCGGAAGCTCCACTTGACTCTTCGGAGATAATGCAAGAGAGACAAATAACTCACTCTCTCACAAACGGAGAACTTTTAGAAAAAGTAGACTCCAAACTTCAGTGGATGCTGTTTAAGGTAAAACAGAGAGCGAGTGTAAACTACTGGGACAAGTCAGTGTCAACCAACTCATCGCTGACTGAAACTAGCGGCATCCCCGCTCGTCTCCCATTGGCAGCTTTTGATGGAGTTTTGAAATCTACAGAAGGAGAGTTTAACTACAATTGGCCTTATGATTTCTTCTCCCTTGTAGAGTTGGTGAAAATTGACGAAGACGTTGAGTTTACAAAAAAATTGGCTACGAGCGTAAATCAGAACCAAGCTATAGGAACTAATTTAACCCAACAAGGTACTCAAACACTCCCAGCGCCAGAAACAATCAACAAGACTCAAGCAGTGGGCTCTAATTTAACACAACAAGGTGTTCAAGCACCCACAGTTGCAGAATCAATCAATAAAGCTCAAGCAGTTGGCTCTAATTTAACACAACAAGGTGTATCGGGAAATACCACTCCCGCCAAAATCAATAATCTTCTAGAATAAAACTCAGGAAACCTATTTAATACAGCATGGAATTTTTTAACAAGAAAGAAGAAGTCTTAGACTTGCAGTTGACTCAATATGGTAAATATCTACTATCAATTGGAAAACTGAACCCAGCTTATTACACCCTTCACGACGAGAATGTCATCTACGACAGTCAATTCTCTCAAGGAACGGAACTACAAAATGAGGCGAGAGTAAGAATTCAGTCAGATACTCCAATCCTAAAGACACAATATAACTTCGTATCTTTAGACTCAATGCAATCAAAAGCAGCAGACTTCCAAGACGATAAAGAAAGGACAGGCGGAGTGACTCGCCCTCTTGCCACATCAAATATCGGATCAGATAAGATCCCATCGTGGAACATAAGCGCACTCGGAGGAATGCTCCTATCGGGAAGCACTACTTCCGTTATATCGTCAAGTGCATCTGCGATAGTTCAAGAGATTCCTCAAATCGGCGCAGAGGTAACATATCGTGCCAACCCAGTGATGATAGGCAATACGTTCACCGAAGGAGAGCTAGAAGAAATCTCCCTCGGATTGGCAGATGGAATACCACAAGATGCTTTACAAGGGCTGGATATCACTTTTAGCACAGAAATATTATCTGACGGAAGCTCATTCTCCATTGACAAAGACGATTTGATACTGCAAATAGTTGAAGATAATGCGCCAATGGGCAACGACAACTTTGAAGTCGAGATATTCCAAATCGAGACGGAAACAGTTGACGACATTACTACCGAGAAACTCATCCCAATGGTATTCAAAAAAGAACCAATACTAATAGTAAACGACATTCTTGTCGAAGCAGTCGAAGAAGACGATGTAGAGATAGACTCAACATTTGTAGAATATTACTTCGAATTGGAACTCGATGGCGAGATAAGTTCAGACTTAATGTGCTCAAAGCTTACAAACGCAGACAAGGATATATACAAATACGCATTCAAAGAGTTCGCTTGTCCAGACATCCAGCCAAACTATCAATATCTAAGTCCGTATTCTCAAAAAGAAACTGACACAGAGTGTGGAGATTAGATATGGCTTGCAAACTACAACCAAAGATAATACCGTACAGAATTATTTTAGAAGGAAGTTTTTCTGCTACGACAAGTCTTGCGCCTATACTAACCATAGAGGCAGATATTAACAATTTAACTACACTATTGAGTGACGAGGAATTGTCTAAATATATTAGAGCAATATGTGACATAAGCATATCCGACACTACGAATATGAGAGTTTACCCCGCCGCCCAGTTGAAAAATGCAGACTTATCTTCCAACATTATAAGCTTTGACATAAATCTTTTAGAAGAATTATCATTTGACTGGAGAGTTCCTCATACGGACATATTGTGCGAGACTTACATAATGGTAGATACTGCTCAGATGTCAGAAGATTATAGTATAGAAATTTCAGATGATTACAAAGACATGAAGGGAGAAGTAGAGAAAACTTACATCATACAGGACAGCGAAATAAACAGTGATTTGATAATTATGGACATTAGAGAGGTAGTTGAAGCCCCAGAAGAGATTAATACGGATCAAGAAGTGGGATCTAATCTAACTCAACAAGGAGTTCAGAAAGATACAGTTGCCGAATCAGTTAATAAGACTCAATCAGTGGGAGTTAACATGACTCAACAAGGAGTTCAGACAACTACGGCGTCAAAACCAGTCGATAAAACTCAGGCAGTCGGGACTAACATGACTGAACAGGGCGTGAAACGAGTATATTCAATATGACAAAATCTAACTCACATTTCACCGACTTGATGATAACCAAAGATCCTCTTGGCAACGCAGACTTCATTTTTGGCGTGGATATGGACAGAATGGTTATAGACAATTCGGCATATTCTGCCCTTATAGAGAATATGACAGACACCGCCAAGAGGCAAATTGCATCAAACAGCGAAATATTGTCATTCAGCATCAACCGCCGACAAGTAAAAAAAGAAAAATCCTTAAATTCTCTTGGCAGTCCGCAAAATCCAGAAGTATTCAACGACGAAACAATATCACATCCAGTGTTGAGTTCCATGGGTGAGATGAATGAAGTTCAAATAAAAGTTTCTGGAGATTCAAGCGGAATAAAATACCTAACAGCTTCAGATGTAGGATTATCAGAGCAAACAGCAGGCACATATCAGTACGAGCTTTCTATCTCACTTATAGACGGATTTGTCCCGACAATAAATAAGCTACTCAAAAAATTATACAGAACAAGTAACGATGTGTCCGATTACGTTGCCCTCCTCGACACTCCAGAAAATTACGATTCGAACAAACGAAAGTCAAAGATATCGATAAGAAAAGCAAAAACAGATGAAATGTCAAAGATGTATGTTGATGCTATTTCATATTTCAAAAATATTGACGACATCAGTTCAGAGTATAAACGAGCATCCTCTCTAATTGCATCCGATGGAGCAACGAAAGAGAGCATAGGGACTTTTCAAAAGAGACTAAACTCCGTTATAAGTAAAGCAGAGGCACTAATATCTAAAACTGGAACAGGCGCTACTACAGAAGGTGTAGTAAACCAGCCATCAAATTCGAGCTTACCAAATTCCCCAACAGTAGAAATAATGCAGTCATTCAACAACACTGTGAGCGTTGAATGCAGAGACGATAAATACGTTGATTACTTTCCAGGAAAGGGTGAAATAGGCGGAGGACTAAACATTTTCACAAGTACAGAAGTAAAGAGCAGTATGCCAGAAACTATTTACCTAGAGTCGCCAACGACAGCGTTAGAAATGCTTGAATCGAGAGGCGTAACTTTTAATATATATCGTAGTCTGGATTTCGCTTCTTTGAAGAAATCGCCACTAGAAGGCAAGACAGGCTCAGAAAAATTCATTGGCTCATCTGCTATAAAAGTTGGAGGGCTTTTGAAAGACGATTTGAGTCCAAAAGACTTATCAGATGTCTCCGTAGCAGATTTAGTAAGCATAGATGACATAAACATGGCAGTATCATCAATAACGCCAAAGTTATCATCCGTGAACAGCTTCCAACCGCCCAATGACAACATAGCGAAAGTAACGTCAAGAATTTCAGCCCCTTCTAGAGTTATCGCACCTCAAACAATGGTGCTTGTTGCGTCTAAAGATTCAGCGATAAAAAACTCAGAATCCATGCTGAAGTCTCTTGAGTGGAAGCCAATTGAAGAGATAGTTCACACAAAGGGTACTGTGGTGTTGTGTAGACAAGATAATGGCTCTGATGAAGTTGCGAATGCATACTTCTTAATGGAGACGAAATAATGGCAATAATAAAATGCGATGATGTAGGCGAAAGCACTCCCATACCCACAGGCTCATTCGAAAGTAATATCACTGTCGAGGCATATGTCGAACAGGATGAAGTTAGTTTAGGTAAAACACTGCTCGCAGTTGAGTCAACTCTATTCCTAAGCGACACGCTAAATCCAGTTCTCTCCGATGTCAGTGATTTTTTATTGAAAGATCGCCCACAAGACATAACAGACACTTTCAGGGCAGATTCTAACAGGTATTGGACACTAGACGAAAATGGAAATATGAAATATATGAATACTAATCTATATGGATACAGCGATAATGTGAACGCCGATTATCCGCCTCCTCCATTCAGTTTTGTCAATTACTCATCTCTTAGAGTCATAACCAACGCCCTTGGATTTGATATAACTGAGGAATCGCACACAATAATGCTAAATAGCGTCTCCATACCAAACGAAGAAATGTGGAATGCGTTCGTCGGTGGAACTATGTACCCAGAAAACTCTGTAGATCCAGAAGAAACTTTATCTCGCCCATCGCAACTAATACCAGTCGGACAAACATTTACAGATCATGCATTCACTATGAACACTCCGTTTTCTAAGAAAGAGTTGGAGACGTTCGCAAATATCGAAGGAGTAGTCAGTGTAGCAGACTTAGAATCAGACTACGATTTCTTTGCCAAAGCGTATGAAGAGGGAATAACGTCAGCAACCGTCCCCGAAAACGCCCTCCCACATCTCTACACAGAGGTTCAAAAAGGCGAGTCTGGCGAAATGAACACAGACGAACTACCAGCAGGCTATTTCCGAGCATTTATTAGTGATGTTCTGTCTAATCAGGAAAAGATGGATACACAGGCGAAAGTCTATGAAAATGTAGCGATACTTGACAGCACCGTGGACGAAGGAGAAATTATAGGTTCTGAAAACAGAACAATCAGCGCATTCGAGATACTAATGTCGTATGCAAACCGAGAAAACCTATTCCCAATGAACATAAACATTGAGGTAGATACAAACAATGCTTCTGACTTGATGTTCGAGGCAGAGGATGTAGGAATGGTTGACGACATAGTTAGGCTTCTAATGGGCGATGGAAATGTAGAACCAGTAATAGAACCCGTAGAAGAACCCGAGGTTGTTTTAACCGAAGAAGTGCTCGAAGGCGGATATAATATGGTTGCTGACAGTATGGCTGAATTGAATCAAAATAAAGCAGTCACCGCCGCTATGTCAGATACTTTAGTGGCTCAAATAGACTCAATGATAACCGCCGTGAAAGCTGGCTCCTACTTAGATGATCAGGCAATTGAACTTCAAGGCCAACTTTCAGCGATGAGCAATGGCTCTATATCTGGAGTTGATTTGGCGCAAGTACAGGCAGTGGTTCAAGATTTAACTAATCTCATTGACTCCAATTCTCTTATGAACAACTTAGTCCAAACAAGCAATATGGTGAAGAAACTATGAGCAATATAATAACAACAAGAGAGTTCGCCATATCCAAAGAGATAGTAGCAACAGAAACCGACAGTGGAGAAACAAATCTTGTCAATGAGCAGAGCAAATCCGACGTAGAATTGGTTGACTTTGAAGCTTGGCTCGCAAGCTATTTAGACACAGCCATGGTATATAACAATGACTTATCAGACACAACAATATTGGGCGAACCAGCCGACGAGGAATGCCAGTCATTTTTTGACACGCTGCGAGCGCTATTGCTGGCAGGAAAAATACAGGGCATAGTAAATGGGAATTATCGTTCATATATCGCTGTCTTAGGTGGTAAAAAGGCATACAACGAAACTCTCGTCTACGAGATAGAAAAAACATCTCCAGACAATGAAGAAGTTATACAGAGAACATTCATACCAAACTTGGAAAAACTAACTCTACTAAGATACATCGACACGCAGGTAAAATATAATAAAGAATACACCTACGAAATATTTGCCCACCAGTTTATCGTCGGAACTGAGTATACTTACGGCGATTTATATGGACCAGGAGATACAATTCCTTCCATGCAAATAGCGTTCACAGTCACTCACAAGCCATCTCTCAAAATAGCCCGCATACCAATATTCAAGAAAAGCGCACGACTATTAGACTCAGCACCACTTCCACCAAATGTAGAACTCGTTCCATATAAGGGCGTGTTCACCGAGTTCCTTATAAACCTAAGTGGAAACTCAGGGGACATAGAGGAGATGCCCATAATAATAACCGACGCAGACGCAGACTTCTACAAGAAATATAGAGAAGCAAGAGGGATAGACGAAGACGCTCCAATAAGGTTCGCCAACGATGACGCATCAGGCAGGTTCGAGATATACAGAACAGATGTTCCTCCAAAATCATACGAAGACTTCCGAACAAGCCTCTACGCTATCGCAGGCGCAGTAGATGTCGCATCTGCATCCATGAAATCTAAAGTCGAGACAAATAGAAAATACTACTACACATTTAGAGCAATAGATCAGCACGACAATCGCTCAAATCCAACTCCAGTATACCAAGTGGAGATAGTAGAAAACAATGGAATGATGTTTTTTATCTCGTCAGTGTATCAGTTCCCGACAATGGAAGACAAAATTACACACACAAGAACATTCCAGAGATTCCTAAAAATCAATCCAAACATGATTCAGTCATTGGTGAATATGGAAGAAACATTCGGCACTCAAAAAGATGGGTCCGTATCCAACGTCGCATCTGCCTACTCTGCTCCTGACGATAGAGTTATCCTCGGCAAGGCAGAACAAGACGTCTGGACAAAGAACTTCAAAATAAGAGTGACTTCCAAACACACAGGAAGGAAGTTCGACATCAACCTTGCTTGCAAGACTGAATATAACAGACAAGACAATGAAAACAACTAAAATTTGGTAGTTTATTACTATCCAATACTATTTATAACGAAACGGAGAATAAAATAAATGGCTTTCCTTGATAACTCGGGTGATATCATCCTCGATGCAGTATTAACAGACACAGGCAGAATGCGCCTCGCTAAAGGCGACGGTTCGTTCAAAATAGCGAAGTTTGCCCTTGGTGACGATGAAATTAACTATGAATTATACAACAAGAATCACGCAAGCGGTTCAGCATACTACGACATTGAGATAGTACAATCGCCAGTTCTTGAAGCATTCACTAATAACACTTCCATGTTGAAATCAAAGTTGGTAACAATCAGCAGAACAAACTTATTGTACCTTCCACAAATTGTAAACAACGCTACAGTCGGACTCTCATCAAACTCTACCAACAATATTCTAACAGTATTAGTCGATCAGGCAACTGTTGATGACGCAACAATAGCAGCGACTGGAGATTTTGTCAACGGATATCGAATCGGAGACACTGCAAGCCCAATAGTAATGGATCAGGGAATTAAGTCTAATGCAATCGGAGACGGCTCTAGCGTCGTACTTGATGCCGACTTGGTTGAAACTCAATTCATGATAGAAATAGATAATAGATTCGGAAACATTTGGGATGGCTTAGGCACAACGCAGGCGACACCTTCATTTGTAGACGATGACAATGTTGCCACGTACTACTTATCAACATCTACAAACAATACTTACTTCGGAAAATCAGGTACATCAATGAGCGGAGATGTTTTAAGTGGTCCAAGAGGTAGTAGACTTCAATTCCTCGTAGCTCCATCCGTTGATTTGAACTCAAGCACTTATCTTTTCACCGAACTCGGTTCGACTGCCACTCTGGGCGCTGCTGTTCGTCAGATAGACACAACAGTTCGCATCACTGGCGTCACAACTGGATATCGAGTTGACTTACCAATCAGATTTGTGAAGAAGCAATAAGGATAATACAATGGCTACAACTTTCAAAACACTAAACTCAGCGAACGATGTTACAAGCACGAGAACTCTTCTTCACGAAGCAATCCCTCTCACTGGGACTATCGTATCTGGAACTTATTCTGATCAAAACATCAAAACGTATTCTCACGGAATGTTCGAGAGCGTATACGACTATCCATATCTAAGTTCATCAGCAAATCACATCTTTGACATCACAACTGGCTATTCATCTGATTCTGCAATGTCTGGCGCATCAAGTATTCAGAATTCTAAGAAACTAAACATATATAGTCAAATGGCACAAGTCCTCGTCGGCTACGACGCTGCGGGCAGCATCCAAAACTTTGATCAAGATGGCGACATCGCTGGCGGCGGAACAAAAATCAAGGAAGCTGTCTTTGTAAACTTCTCTCGCCTCTTGTCAAAGGATGAAGTGAAGAAAGGCTCTTTCGAGATGTGGGTTGTTACGGGAGGAGTGCCTAACAGCTTGTCGCATCGCATGACTATTTCAGATTATGGAGCGGCAACTTCTTATAAAGTAAACTCACCAGCAGGCGAATACGGGATACTTTATACGTCCTCCGCCACGCCCAACCCCGCATCAGGCGTAGGGCTAGTTTATTACCAAGCAGGTGTTGCTTTATTGTCAGCTTCTATTTTTAGAGGCGGAGCCACCACTGCCACTGATAGCTCGCTCGGTCCAGGATATGCTTCTGGAACTTATGAGTCTTTAGCGACTGGTTCGAACATTGAAGGCATGGCTAACGCCTTCCGAAACCGACTACAAAACGTTTCATTCAACAATACTGTAGAGTTAAACTCAACTGTATACTTCTGTAGAGCATCTCACAACGAGTTCAACTACAGTAATAATCCAACTTATCTTTCAGATAGTCAGATTCGAGTCAAGAACAGTACAACTGACAACCCAGTGTCTTATGTCACTACAGTCGGACTGTATTCTTCAGACAATGAACTACTTGCAGTAGCCAAACTATCAGAACCGTTGAAGAAAGATCCAACTACAGAGGTTACTCTCCGAGTTCGTCTCGACTTCTAATATCCTACAAGATATAAAGTGAAAGACTATAACAATCTTTTCTTGAAAGTCAAGTATTTATATGCTAAAATAGATTATCAACAGGAAGTTTTCCAACAAGCAAAGATAGACTTCGAAGAATACGCAAGGGAGTTTTGCGAGGAATACGGAATAGAGATACATATTCCAGAAATGAATACCGAGACAACAGATGTTGATATTAGAAGAGACAACATCGACTTAAATATAAAAGATGTCGAAACTCAAAGCGCTCACATCAAGAAACTATTCAGAAAGATAGCAATAATGACACATCCAGATAAACTTACTAAACTCGATGATTGCGAGCGAGAGAGAAAGACAAAACTATTCCTAAAAGCACGAGAGGCAGCAGAGGCAGGCAAGTGGTGCGCCCTCGTTGATACAGCCATTGCGTTAGGTATTGATATTCCAAGTCCAGACGAAGAACAGATTGAGTTGCTCAATTCCGAGTCAGAAAGCGTCGATAGAGAGCTAAAAGATATAGAAGCAACATACGCATGGTTGATGTATAACTTGAACACAGACGAACAGCGAAAATTACTTATGATTGCTTATCTTAAGAATTTAGGTGTTCATTTCGGCAAAGATACAGACTGACATCTATTTATAAGAGCAATGACATTTAAAAAGTTCAAAAATACAGACATATTTCGCAACACTCTTGAGATGAACCCAAGTTACGACTTCGTGATTTACGACGGTAGTGTCTACCTCAACAACGCTAGTGGCGACATTGACTTGTATGACGGACTGAGCGGATCGTATGTTTATGTACCATATAACAGTGGTAGGTTGTCGTTTATAGGATCGAATTCAATAACTCTAACCGACGTTGATTATGGAGATGAACTAACAGGCTCCTACCCACAAACCGCAAGTATTGGCAGAGAATATGTAGATTCCACAGCGTTAGTCAGGACAGGTTCGGCAAATCATATAAACTCATTACAAAACACGCTAAACTATTACAAAACAATGAGCGAGTATTATAGCTTTGACTATTATTCAGGTCCTGGAGCAGTTAACTTAATAAGTATTCCATCTATAATCTACGGCACATCTATTAAGAAAGGCACCGTAGAAATGAACTTCTATGTAAGCGGCACTCTTGTAGGGCAGCTAAAAGACAGCAACAGGAATGGAGAGCTAATCCAAACCGAGGGCGTAGGTTCTGAAGATAGCTGGGTTGCAGGAGTCGTCTTATACAACGAAGGCTTCGTTCTTTTAACTGGATCTTGGAACCTCGCTGCTCCCTTCGCTGGCGAAAAATATAACGGAGGAGGAGTGCTAACTGCTTCGTGGGCAAACTATGGTGCAGGAATGTATGACGGACTTGCCGCAAGTGTAGCGCCTTCCTCAAGCTTCGGACTATCTTTTGACGGAACAGCAAAAACGCAGACACTCACTCTTCTCGCACATGCAGAGAAGGGAGAATACAACCACTCAAATAATCCAACATACAAGTCATACGGACAGAACATAACACCTCAGTCGTCAAGTATGAGATATGTTGAGCAACGAGAATTAACAATAAAGAATGTCGTCTCGTCTTCTTTCTCCGACACGGACGCAGACTTTCACAAGACGACATACATCTCTTCCGTCGCAATATACGACGAACACAAAAACCTCATAGGAATAGCAAAGGTTGCTACGCCTATCCGAAAGGACGAGAATACAGAATACAGTATCCGCATGAAGTTAGATATTTAGGACAATCATGAAAGTATTAGGGCTTGATATAAGCACCACGAAAATAGGCATCGCCTTGCTTGATGACGAAGAACTCATCATTAGCGAAGTAATAAAACTGAAATCAAGTATGACGCTGGAACAAAGGGCACACATTTTTGAAGAAAAGATGTTGCAGCTTGACGACAAGCATGTTATAATGGATATATACATAGAGGCACCAGCAATGATGTTCGGAGGTGGGCGCACAACGGCAAACACAATGGCAAAGCTCCAAAGGTTTAATGGAATGACTAGTTTCATCGTCAGCAGTGTGTTCGAAATAGAAGCACTTCAAGTAAACCCTCTCTCCGCCAGATCAGCGCTGGGCATAAAGATGCCGAGAAAACTCCCAAACAAAGAGAAGAAAAGATTTATTATAGACTGGGTAAAAGAAAAGTATGCAGACGACTTCAAATACGATATGACAAGACAGGGAAATCCGCAACCTGGAACGGACGACAGGGCAGATGCCGTCGTAATAGGGCTGGCAGGACAAATAATAAGCGAAAGAGAAATATAATAAAACTCTTGACACCGCCCACCATACGTGTTATATTATAAATATGGAAGGGAAAAAATATAGAATAATCGCTGATATTCTCGGCGACAACTATAAATCAGGCTCAGAGCATCTGTTCTGTTGCCCGTTTTGTAGAGACAGTAGCAAGAAAAAGATGTCTGTCAATATCGAGAAGAACTTGTACAAGTGTTGGATATGCGAAAGTTCTTCTAAAGACATCCGTCGCCTTGTACGTCGCTTCGGAAACTTTACCCAACTGGGAGAATGGGAC
>Ga0209337_1002629_pt1 | contig 12891 bp, 10 predicted proteins | sample LinPmetageLP53_FD_184044 | JGI IMG/M metagenome (GOLD analysis project Ga0209337, IMG submission 184044) | Marine viral communities from the Pacific Ocean - LP-53 (SPAdes) (version 2) | ecosystem: Environmental > Aquatic > Marine > Oceanic | place: Pacific Ocean | collected 2010-02-08 | reverse complement strand
TCCAACCTGCTGGATCAAAGTAATTTATATCGTCCCACTTTAAACTAGTCCACGGTGAACATACAACGTTTGGGATAGCTGGACATGGCAGGTAAATTCTATATGTACATGTAGAAGTGTCAAAACCAATTTTTCCTGGAGTTACTGGTAATGTATTAGGAATATTCCATCCATCTAGAAAAGCTTGTGTAGGCTTTACATCTCGTTTAGTTAGTAATATTCTTTTAAACTTAGGATCATACGTAGTGTGAAGACCTATACCTTGAATTGGATTATCTATTACACAAGCTGGATTCATCATATAATCTGTTTCCATAAAGAACCCTAAATTATCTTGAAACCATTTTTCCATTCCTAGATTGCTAATTTCTTCTAATTGCTCTTTCATTACAAAAACTTTCTTAGATATTCTATCTACAAAAAAGTATCCATATCTTGTAGTTAAAGCTGCATATTGAGACTGAGTTCCTCCAAATCCTTTTTTTGTATGTACAAGTTCATTTGGCTCTTGTGCAAATATATCTCCACTTCCTACAAAAGCTTCACTACCATCATTCATTTGCATAGATTGTTTACCTTGAGCGGCAAACAAACTTGACTCCATGTGAAAATATAACAGATTATTAAAACTTGAAAGCTGCCAAAGATCTCCTCTATTTTTAGGTAAATCTTTAAACTGATTAGCTAAGAAAATTCTATAGTTATCTATTATACTTGTAGTATCATGCTTAGCGCTTCTATGAGTTCTAGTAGGAAAGTCATCTTGGATAACATCTCTTAAAGGTAAAGGAAATGCTGGTCTTATAGTATTCAGCTCTGAGTAATTAGAGTTGTATTTTAAATTATCAAAATGAGTAAAATCTTTAATTCCTGAATTTCTTAATATACTTTTTGCTACAGAGTTAGGAAAATATAAACTATCTTTATCTTCAAGGTGTCTAAAATTTATATTGTCTGTGCTTTCTACAATATGATAATGTATTGCTTTTTCTGGTTCTGCTGTTTGTTTAGGATTACTTGGTTTAAGACTTGTAGCAACTCCATATCTACATATAAAAGTATCTCCCCCATATATACCATCAGGATGAGTATCTATTGTATTACCAGTACCTCCTGTTATCATATCACCACTACTATCAAATACATACTCATTTAAATTTTCTCCTAACACTTCAAATCCTGTCCACACTAACTCTTGACTATCTATAGATTTATATACATCTGTCTTAAAAGCTTTTAAATTTACCATAGCTGATTGACTTCTTTGGTGATGAGAAGGCGTAGAAGAAGAATTTGTAAATGTCCCAGTACTATCTAATGTATTTGTTAAAATACTATAACCACCATGACTTCTGCCGTAGTGTCCAAATACTAATTCTGAAGCTGGAGCTGGGCCATATGTATCAGCAAAATAACCTATAGTGTTAGTCCTAGGATAACTTCTAAATCTATATGCTCCAAGAGAATGGTTATCTTTTAGTCTTAAAGCTATAGAACTTTCTCCAAACTCATTAAATAATTTTCCACCAAATCCTAAATCTGAACCCTCAAATATAGTATCTCCTAGTAAATATGTTTTAGATTTTTGACCTATCAATCTAGGTTGCGTAAGAGATGAAACTGGCATATAGTTAGCTCCTATAAAAATAGCTGTCTTCATCTTTTGAGGATAGCAATTTTGGTTAGCATCCCATCCCCAAACTTCTTTTACTTTTAAAGGATCTGTAGGGTCAGAGGGCGGAGTAAGTGTTGTAACCATCTTTTTATCTTGATCTAACCCAGTTCCGTTCCAAGCTAGATTCCTAGTAGTATATTGTATATCAATATGAGTAGCAGAAGATAAACTGTTTTTACTTCGTAATAGATAAAAATCATGAAATGTAAAAACATCCATAGCCCACTGATCTACTATTGCTGGCCCTACTGATCCCCCTTGCTCATCATCATGTGTTTTTATTGGATACTCATAATAAACTCTAGCCCAAGGATCCATATTATAAAACTCTTCTGAATTAGCTTGTAAAGCGCTTAGAATTTGAGAAGCTTCGTCAATATCACTAGAACTTTCTGAACATATACCTAGAATTTCTCTTTTGTATAAAGAAGGTATTAATATAGATTGTCCTAAAACAGTTCTATCTGAATGTTTTCTATTTGCATAATACACTCTAAATCCTTGCACTTTATCTGCAATACTTTGTGGTATCTTTATATTTTCTAAATCAAAACCTAATCTTTGTACATTATGATTTATTTTAGCATCATGATAATCGTCTTCTTCAACTAACCCTCCAGCAGCTGTAACATCAAATTCAATAAAACTAAATCCCCAATCAGCTTCTATTCCTGCGCCTGTTCCGTGTGTTGATACGCAAGAGTTACCATAATAATTAAAACCAGTTTGATAAGTACTTCCACCACTCTCACTACTCTTTTGAGATTCTACCCATATAATATCTCCTGCATTCATTGTAAAAATATTACTCCAATTAGCACAAGGTCTTTTAGAATTATTTGAAGAGCAAAAAGAACCACAAGTACCTCCACTTGAATTAAATCCTAAGTAGTTTTCATGCGTACTTCCTGTACCACATTGTCCTTGATAACCACAACAATTCCATTTAATTGGGGAGCCATCATCGTCTTGGATTACTGTACTTGTCGCTCCTTGTATAGTTTTCCGAACTCTAGTTTTTACTGCATTTGGATCATTACCTCCTCTATGATTATGGACTACAGTAAATCTTACTCTAACTTCCATTTCTTGGTCAGCTGTAAAAGTAGAGTTGTTTTTATTATATAAAGCTGCTTGCATATCAACATCATTAGAGTAACCGTTAAATCCGTTTTTTCCAAAACTAGAACATATTATTGCAGCTTCATCAGGGCTACCTTGAAATCTATTCTTAGTCCAATAACTCCCATTATTATATTTTGGTGAAATTTCCTGCCCATCTTCTATATCTAACATAGCAAGTTTACCAACCCAAGTATCTACTACTGGAGTAGTACCTGCACTTTTTGTAGTTCTACATAACTTATCATCTGTTATACTTTTTCTGTCTTGATTTCTATTAGAAGGAAAGTGATGGTGCCTAACATTTTTTCCTTGTAAAAACCCTGCTGCACCAGGTAATCTTTTTCCTCCATTAGTTTCATCCCACACTTCATAGTTATCTGTATTAGGGTATAACTCAGTAGCATTTTCCCAATAGTTCATTCCCATATAAGTATTTATATTATATGTACTAGACCCCAAAATACCTGGTGTAACTGAATCTAACCAGTGAAATCTTTTGCCATATGAAGGGCTAACAGTATGAATATCTTCCCATAGATGTCCATAAGTATTTCCTTGAAGACCATCAGTTGTAAGTAACTCATCATCAAGATCTTCTCTTCCAGGTATGTGATATGCATATGACGTACTACCATCTTTAAGTACAAAAGCAATATAGAAAGCATATATTTCATCTCTCATATATCCTTTATTTTTAAATATATTAGGTTGGTATCTATATGATTTAGTTGGGTCTACATCAGTTGCTTGAATAGGAAGACCTGCTGAATCTTGACCAAAACTATTTACAGGTTTACTTCCCCATCCTGTTTCAAAATTATCTACTGATGCATAAAATATATCAAAGTCTTCAATAAGATCTACTCTAGATCTTAGTTTTATGTTATTAGCATATTTTTGATACCCTAAATCTTTACTACCTGTAGTGTTACCTAAATATAATACATTATCTAATTGCTGTATAGTTTTAGCTGTGTCATATCCTATAGTGTCAATAATAACTTCTGCAGGAGAACCTGTAGCAGAAGTTTCTAATCCACTATATATAACTGAAGTACTAGAAGCAGAGTATTCTACATCGTTTAGTTTAAAAGCTTCTTGTGCATCTCCTTTACTTCTTATTATAACAGGTCTTAAAAATTTATAATCTACATTTAAATTAGAAATTTCCCACTTAATAGCTTTAGTTGTTTGAGATCCTTCTTTAGCTCCGTCTTTTTTAGTAGTAGGGTCTGTATAGTCAAACTCATCTACAATAGATATAGGATTAGATACTGTTAAGTAATTTGTAGCTACAAGGTCATCATCTACATAAGCTAACGCTAAGTAATAAACTGCAGTTAGCAGCCCACCGCCTTCAATAACACATCCTTGATGAGTTCCTTGATCATCTACATCAATGTGAGGAACAGGACCTGAATAAGGAAATAAATTTAATATATCTATATTATCAAGTTGAGTAGAACTAATGCCATATAAAAATTGATACAGATTTGCACTCTCTCTTAATTGTCGATCTACATTGAAAGCTCTAGGAGGATTTAAATCATCAGTCCAGTATACAATTAAATCTCCTTTTGGATCAATTTTAAATGTACCTTGTATAGGATGACTTGTACGAAAATTTAAATCGTTAGTTTCTTTTCCCCCACTAGTAGGATCAATTACCATATTAAGAAGTGTTTTATAGGAATTTCCACCTACTGTTTTTTCCCATATACCTATTTCACTTCTAGGATAAAAAGAAGAATTAGTTACAACATCAGTAATAAATAGTATTGCTCTATCCTCAGACACTTCTATTGCTCCTATAACTTTATCATTTTGATTACCACTAGGTGTAGTAGAAAGTCCACTAGCACCTAAATGGCCAGTATATACAGTACCTCCTTCATTAGAAACTGCACCTTCAGTTTGATTAATAACCATATTTCTAGCATGTCTCCATGATCCTTCTGGTTGATCTATATGCCCGGTGTCTTTAAATAACCCCTTTAAAAATCTTTTATCTGCCATTATTATCCTCTATGTAAGTTTTCTCTTGTATTTAAATCTTCAAATGCTGTATCGTGCCTATTAATATCAGGTATCAATCTAACCCATTGATTCATAAAGCTTTCCATTCTATCTATGTCTGGGAAGTTAGCTGCATTTCTAGCTTGTGTGCAATAATATTTCCACTTCTCATCTGCAAACGTATAGTTAATTCCATTATTTTTAAACTGTGGATTAGATAGTAATATCTTTTTATATACATACCAAAACATTGCTTCTTGATAACTTATGTCTTGAGGCACTAGTGGGTAACATTCTTCGTCTGTTGGCATAGCCATATAACTTAAACATATTTTTCCACTTATAAAAGAAGTTTTAATATAATCATTGTCTATAATATAAGTTTCTTCATAATGTGAATTTTCATTAACACATCCTGTACAATGCATGCTTTTATGAAATGTGCTTGCACCATATTGTAATGGTTGCAATTGATTACTATCTTTAAAATAAATATTTTCTATAACTACTATCCTATTATTTATCTCATGTAGTACAGAAGCTGTGTCAGAATACTCTAAGCTATTAGCTTGAGCATCTACAATAGCTGCTTTTAATTCTGCAACTTTATCTATTAAACTGTTTAATTCATTAGAGTTAACAGGAGAAACAGAATTGTTTATAGCTACTTGATTAATATAATATAAATCAGAAGGTAATAATACTTTATGATTTGTAACATCTAAAACGCATTGTTTTTGAAGTAATTGAGGAGCAGCCCCAATATGTTCTAATGCTTCACCAATCCATTCTATAGCGTCATCTATCCAGTTATCTTTTGATGGTTTAAGATCTCTAAATATTTTTCTTATTACTGCTTTACTTGATATTGTTTTATATATACTCATAATTAAATTCTTTCAGTTGGCGGTTCTATAAATCCTCCTTTTTCTTTTTTATTTTTTACAGGCTTACAAATATCTTTTTTATTCTTAGCGTCATACCCTGCATAGTAATATCCCTCCCAACAAGCTTTACCGTCTGATCCTTTTTTCTTTCCTTTTTTAGCCATTATTGTTTTTTAAATTTTAAATAAGATAAATCATCTTCTTTTAAAAGAGTAATTAACTTTTCTTTATTTCCTTTTAAACCTCGTGTAGCATCAAATCTATATACAGATTTATTAGGAACTTTACATTTACCTTTTCTCCAATAGTATCTACAATAAAATTCGTCTGTATGATACACATGCCACTTAGTACCAAGTTCAGTTATTGAATCATAAAGAGCTTTTCCTTCATCTATCAATTCTTTTTTATACTTATTACTTTCACCCCAGTCTATCCTAGGAGATCTAGGGTCTCTATCTCTCCTAGTAATAGATAAGGTTGACAAATTGTTTCCCATATTAAACTCTTTACCGTCTAAGATATAATCTATTATCATAATATTAAATTGATGACATATATCTGTAAATAAAACTTTATCTATATCACCGTTTATTTTACAGTAATGCTCATATATTTCTTTTAAATTATGAGTCATTATCTTTTACCTCCTCGTCTCATAATTGCTCTCATACCACCGTGCTTATATTTTGGCTGCATATAAGGATTGTCATTACGTCTTTTAGCTGATTCTTGAAAAGAATTCAACTCTTTCTTAGGCGCTTTATAACCGCTTTTATATTTTTTACCTTTATGCATAAATGTAGTTTTCTTTCCTTTAGTTGCAACATCATAAGCTTTTTGGAAGTCTGTCATTGTTTTCTGCTTAGATTTTTCTCCTTTTACATTTGTAGCATGCGACTTTCCATTAAACATAAAAGATGATTTACCTTCTGCTCTAGCTTTATCAAAAGCTTTACCGTAATCACTGAGTGGGTGCTCGCCCTTACCTCTAACAGTCTCAGCGTAATTGGCATTTCCAATCTTTCCTTTATCAATTTCTTCTTTTGTTAACGTAGAATATGTTTTACCTTCAAATTCAAATGTACGATAATCATAATCTTTACCAGCCTGCATCCCTTTTTTAGTCCTTGCAGTCTCAAAAGCTTTTTCATATGCTGATTTCTCTTTCTTTTCAACTGCATCTTTCTTTTTTAGATCAGTACCATACTTTTTACCTCTCCAAGTAAACACACCACCGTCACCACCGTGAGATTTACGAGCTACATCGAAAGCACCTCCCTTACCTCTAAATCCAAGTTCATCAGTTACTCCATGATTAGTTACTTTTTTAGTTTCTGTTTTTTTAGTATCATCTTTTTTAACTACAGTTGTTTTACCTTTATTTGGATCCTGTTTAGGCCCAATAAAAGGTTGAGTTTTTTTAGAAGAGCTTTCAGATTCATTTAAAGTACTTAACTTTTTGTTAACTAATTTTGTTTTAGAGTCTTTTACTTCTTGCTTATTTGTAGCTCTTAAAGTTCTTCTTTCTGTTCTATCATCTCTTTTATCTTGTCTTCTAGATTTTCTTTCTTGTCTTTTAAATGTTCTAGAAGCTTTTCTAGTAGCGCTTCTATCAGCTTTTCTTTCTTCTCTAGTCATTTCAACTATAGGACCTGACCCATCTGTAAATGCTTTAGCGTTTCTTTGTTTTTTAGAAGAAGATTTTAAATCTTTAACTGCTTGTTTATCAGCTCTTTTGTCTGCACGCCTTTCTTCTCTTTGTTTTCTTTTAAGAGCCATAACATCTTTATCAAACAATCCACCTTTCTTTTTCTTTTTTACTCCTCCATGCTTAGCTACAAATTCACCTGGGTTTTGCCTTGGCGCAGTATTTGCTACTGAAGGATCTCCTGCAAACGGCTGCTCTGTAGGTTGAGATAAGAATGATGCTGCTGGAGGGTTAGCCATTGTTTGTTGGCCTCCCATCATTTTTTTCTTACCACCTTTTCCATACATCATTTTTTTACCGCCCATCATTTTTTTACCTCCTTTTTTCATCATTTTAAAGTCAGCTCCAGAAAGTGTACCGTCTTTATTCTTATCAAGTTTTACTTGCCCGCCTTTTAAACCTGCTTTTTTGTACATTTTTTTCATTGTCATTATTTCTAATTTTTAATTTTATTGTTTTGGTGGGGCTGCTCCCCTTACCGTTTTAGGATCTTGCATCCTATCGTTTTCTGTATCACTAAATGACCCAGATAATAATTGTAGTTCTCCAGAAATTATTCCTGAATTAATTAAACTTAGCATATCCATTGATATTGGAAATGGATTTTTACTATCATCATAGCACCCACCTGCTTCGCATTCATCAAATTTAGATACTTCTTGAGGGTCTTCAAATACACCTCTAATATTAATAGTTTCTATACCTTCTGCATTATATATATATAAAAAATCTGCTATCATATATGCTTTCATTTTACCTTTAGTATATTTATCAAATGGTAACCACTGTATAGTATTAGAACTTACCATAGGTATTGTTCCGATTCCTGTAACATCTCCTACATGAGAAATAGCTTCTTCAAAATTATACCTTATTGTTTTAGGGATAGGCTTAACTGTTCTATATATTGCACACTCTGTATTTAAATTACAACACTTAGATGCGTCAACAGCTTTTAATCTAACACACCCTAAGTCTTGCTCTACATGTCTACTAGTAAAACCATTTTTAGCGTGATCTCGTCTAATAAACATTGCTCTATAATGTTTAACGTTAAATTTAATTTGATCTAATGAGATGTGCTCATCCATATTAGACCTACCACCTCTAACAAGATTTAAAAGATTGTATGCTATTTCATCTAATGTCATAGTTTATTTTTTTGCTTTTTCTATTGATCTACCACCAAAGTATGCACCTATTACAGTGATTAATACTAATTGTAGTAAGTCAGTCCATTTAGGCTCTACTACAAATTTAATAGTTCCAGCATCAATAAATATCATTAATACGGTAGATACTACTAAAAATACTAAAACCATAGGTCTAACATTTTTACTTAACCAAGAGTCTGACTTCATGTCAGCTTGCCATCTAGAAGATATTTCTTTTTCCATATCTGTTTCATACTTAGCTACCAGCTCTTGTATTTTTTGTTCTGCTTTTAATTTTTCATCTTTTGATGTGTGTAAGTTATCTATAACTCCACCCACGCTTTTCACCAGCTCTCCTGCTCCTGCTGAAAATATTTTTCCTAATATATTTGCCATAATTTTATTTTTTTAATAAGAGGACGAGGTAAATCCCGTACTCATTGTACTACTTGTGCTACTTCCTTGTTTATCGTAGCTAATAATTACATCTACAGCTACACTTGATCCGTCTGCCTCTAATTTTATATAAAGTCTATACTTTGTTTGATCAAAAAATAAACTAGACTCATCTAAAATTAATGTTACTCCTTTAGGTATTATACAATTTTTTAATATACAATACTCATACGTAGTCGTTGGTAGTTCATTATAACTACGATCAGACCTTCGTTTATCTTCACCTACTGTTAACCCATCATTGTCTCGTTCTATTCTACTTAAATATAAATCTACAAAAACAGAATCTGATGCATGCTTATTAGCTATACTAGCTTTAGTAACACTTTCTCTAGGCGACGAACTTACTTCTAAGTCTGTTGCTGTTTTTACTATTATATTTTTATATATATAGCTCATAAATTTAATCCCATTCTATTTCTAACGTACTAGTAAAATATGTTACTTTACCGCTTTGACACTTAATCCCAGTATAAATAACATCTCCAACCGCTATGTCAGCATCTGTAAAAGATGTTTCGTCAAAATCTTCCATCTTAGTATTACCAATAGCTGTATAACTAACGTTATCTAACAATACAGGCGTTAAGTTAGTGTTATCATTTCTAGTTGGTCTAACTCTAAATAAACCAATGTTAGCTGTTTGACTACCAGCTGTAGTTGCCCACCCATACCATTTTTTTAATGTTCCTGCTCTTGGGGCCACAAGCCCACCTAATCTCATCATAGTTTGTACAGTTTGCGCTGTTAAACCGTCAGAGCCAGTACTAGTGTTATGTTCAAATGGAGCGTTGTTATCACTAACTATTTCCGGTATTTCGTAATTAGTTCCATCTCCTGTTCCGTATCCTTTTAAAATAAACCAAGCTAAATGTTTTTGTTGATCTGTAGGTAAATCTGTTCCTAAAGATAGTCCACCAGGTATTGTTACAACGGAAGCGGCTCCTAATCCAAGGGTTACATCAACTTCATTATCAGCGCTACCACCTGTTAATATTAAACCATATCCGTTACCACCATCGTGATTTGCAACACCAAACTTTAAAACGCCAGATTCTTGACCATCAGTTACAACATCTGTTTCACATAGTATTCTACCGTACTCTTGTGAGTTTTGATCAGCATCTTCACCTATAAAATAAATTTCAGCTAGATTATCACCAATAGCAGGTGCTGCCCCTCTATCTTTAACAAACTTTAAACTTGCCATATCGTTAGGAGAGTTACTAGTATTCTTTATAGTAACTATTGGATCGTCTGCATTTGCGGAACTAAAAGTTACCTCGTCAGAAGTTATCACTATAGGAGTGCCAGCCGTGCCAATAGCTGAAACTCCAGCTAACGTTGTAATATTAGGTTGTGTAGCTTGCGTTGTAGCTGTATTGGGAGCTAAACCAGCAATTGTAGAAACTGATTGCGCTTGACCTGTTAAATTTCCTACAAAAGAATCTGAAGTTACTATTCCGTCAAAATAAGCGTCTTTAAATTCTCTAGCAGCGCTTCCTAAATCTATATCGTTTGTTGTTACAGGGAGTATCCCTCCGTCTAGTATAACTAATTGATTAGCATCAGCAACTCTAACAAATATCTTATCGTCAGTAGTTGCAAAATCTATTAAATTATGTTCGTCCCTACCTACTTTTAAATTATCATTATATATAGATTCTATTGTAGTTTGACTAGATGTAATAGCCATATCATCAGAGTTAGCTGTTATACCATTACCACCAATCACGTTTACGGTTGCATCTCCACTTGTAGCTCCACCGGTCATACCAGTTCCAGCTACAACAGAAGTTATATCACCAGCTGATAAAGCCGAGGTTAGAGTTGCTGTAGTAGCAGAATCTATAGCGTCAATATTACTTAGTGTTGTTTCTCCAGATCCATTATCTGTTAAAATATCAACTCCATTAAAAGAAATACCACCAGCAAATCCTGAAACAAAATCTATTCCACCATCATCAATTTCCAATATTTGCGATCCATCAACTACAAATCTAAACCTACCATCGTTTGCTGTAGCAGATTCTGTCAAAGTTGAAAAAACAGCTAACTGCATACTTTTAGTACCAGTTTGATAATTACTAGTATATCTAAAACATTCAGTTTCACTAGATCCTATTCTAAATGTTGGGTCACCTGTAGTTGTATCTGAAGAACTATCAACTTCATCATTTTTTATAAAAACGTCTCTTGCTTGTATTTCTAAATTACCAAGACCATTTTCTCCTGCTTTTATTGAACCATCAATATGCACATCACTTTTAAAGCGTGCAATAAAATCTACGATATGTTGGCCTAACCATTTCAATTTATATATCTTTACTTTCTATTAATGTGTATGAAAAAGAGTTTCCCCATACTTCTCTAGCTTCTTGGCATATACTTAAAAACTCATGCCAATCATCATTTGCTGTTATTACTTGACATCCAGCACTCCACTTATTTACTTGAGTTGATTCTTTACCTGCGTATGGAGTAGCTCTATGTATGTTAATTCCAAAAAGACCTGTATCACAAGTTGCTTCATCAAACTCATACTTATCATTTCTATTGTTATCTCTATAAACTGTTACATCTTTCTTTTGCCCTAATGCAATATATTTACCACCATGCAATCTTATCTTATGGCTTCCTCTATATTGATTAGGTTTTAATACTGCGCACCCTTTTCTAGGAGACATAGGATTATCTATCCAATCATCTCCTGGATCTGTTGTACATTTATATTCATTATAATGCCATTCTCCATTTTCATCTTTATAAGAGATTGTCATTACATCATCAAACTTATTTGTAACTTTACCATTAGTGTCAGAATTTCTAACACCAATAATATTTACATCGTAGTTATCATTTGTAAAATATTTATATCCTAAACCTTCTACAGTATTCTGTATTTGTTCTCTTGTATATTTCATTTATTAACCTTTTGTCCAGTAAGCATATTCTAAAACACAACTAGCTGTATCTGCTCTCGCTTCTAACCCATTACTATCGTTTACAGGGAAGAAACAAAATTCTCCAGGACTTAGCCTAGCGTATTGTTCACTAGCTGTAGTTTGAAGTACAACAAAGTTAGTTGCGTCAGTATTTTTAGCGTAAAAATATATTACTCCGCTTAACGCGTTATCTACTAATTCTTGATTATCAGCTGTAGTTATAGTAAGTCTTGATAATCCTACATTAGGTGTAGTTATTGTTAATGCATCTGTTACTGTTACATTTAAAGCGTCGCTTGTAGCGTTTGAGCTTGTTAATGTTAATTTTGCTGTTAATGTTGCCATTTTATTTAATTTTTATTTGTTAATTATTATTTGTTATTTATTATTTTTTTATCTACACTTCCATCATTATATATATATAATAAAAGTTGGTTCTTAATATTAGTTACAGGTCTACCTAGTAAATCTGTAATCATTATTAAATTCTTTTCCTTTACTGTTCTAGCGGGAGGTAAAGGCCATCCATTTTCACAGTGCTCATATGTTAATTCACATATTTCATCCCACTCATTATCACAACAATATTGGTCTACATCAATAACCCAAGCATAACAAAGATCGTTTAACCAATAGGGATTACCTGGGCCAGTAATACAACTAGCTGAGTAAAGACAAGAAATACTATCATGAACGTTAGCAAGTACATCATAATTATAAGCCGATTGATCCATACATCCTTCAACCATAGCCATACACGAACCATTGTCAGTATTAGCTGTTGAATCATAATTAATAGCAGTACTATCCATACACCCATACACATAAGCAATACAGCTGAAATCTTCTGTATTAGCAGAGGAATTGTAATTAAGTGCAGAAGGATCAGTACACCCATACACGTAAGGAATACAAGAGTTAT
>Ga0209337_1002626_pt1 | contig 12897 bp, 23 predicted proteins | sample LinPmetageLP53_FD_184044 | JGI IMG/M metagenome (GOLD analysis project Ga0209337, IMG submission 184044) | Marine viral communities from the Pacific Ocean - LP-53 (SPAdes) (version 2) | ecosystem: Environmental > Aquatic > Marine > Oceanic | place: Pacific Ocean | collected 2010-02-08 | reverse complement strand
CGTGCCATTTAACGACATTAGCTGGCAGCACATATTCGCCTTCACTGATCATCACAGAGATGTCATCAGCTACCTCTGCCTCTGTCGTACCGATTGGTAGTGGCTCTGACATCATCCCTGTTCCGCAGCCACACTCTTCACCAGATCCGCAGGAACAAGCCATGCCGCCATGCGCCATTTCTGGAAGTTCATCATCATCCATTGCCTTCTGGATTGCCTCACCTTTGGCTTCCTCGTACTTGCTGAGTTTGCCGTCACCATCAGTGTCGGCTTTCTTGCGGTCTAATTGGAATTTCTTATCAGCCATATCTAAGCCTTCCTCTGTGGTGATGCCTTTTCGAGCGGTAGCTAAACCGCCAAGTGCAAATGTAGGTGATTTTTCATCTTTCATATCAGAAGTTTTTTTGGCCAAAGAGTTAGAATTTACAAATTCTGGCCGCATATCCGTGAAAGTCGAAGGATGTGGCTTATCATTAAGTGTACCGTCAGGGTGATAATACTGGAAACTGCCTTGACCTGAAGGTTTTTTACCTTCTATTAATCTTTCTTCTAAATTAAATTCACTAAGAGAATACGTTTTACCAGACTTTAGCCCCTTAGTATTAATCTTTGCTGGTATTTCGCCATCGGTAAAGCCTATGTCATCTATAACATAAACAACCACTGGAACTTCTTCTATTCCTAATTCTGTAGCGGCTTTTAATCTATGGTTACCCTCTCCTAGTATCATGTCACCGTTTTTACGGCCCACGAATATCATCAAAGGCTCTTTTATACCCTCATTGTTAATACTTTCTTTTAGTGTGGGGTTACCTGTTTCTAAAAACTCATCATACATACCAGGGAAATCACGGGCATTTATCCCTGCGCTTGTAGTATCTAATTTACCTACATCATATCTAGGAGGGTTACCTTTAGGGATGATGTCATTGATAAAATCAGTGGAAACATTTTCAGATTTACTTTTGAAATCCCGCAAGCCTTTTTTGACCATTGTTTGAACAACATCTCCTGCTAAAGGTACATTCCCCAAAATTTCTGCTGCCATAAGACCTGCAATTTTTAATTTGCTAGGGTCTTCTTTATCTAATTCATCAGATATATCGGCTGCAGTATAAGCAGATCCTGTAATCGGTGCGTTCTCAGCGACAACTTCAGCCGCCTTAACACTCAAGGGTTTGTTCTTACGATAAGATCCTGTGAGGGGATTAAACTTATCCCAGAAAGATTCTTCTTCTTCCACTTGTAAAATTTCCTGAGCTTCTTCTGGTGTTGTTTGGTCGCTAAACTGTAGGTGAATTTCTTTATCAAACGCCTCAAGGCGCTTAACTGCCTCTTTGCCAGAGCGCTTGGGCCAATCGATGCCACTGTCTAATGCAAACCGAATAGCTGTTTGGTCATCTACAATTTTACCATCCCAGACAGTTGGGATTAAAGTTTCAACGCCGTCTATCTCGACGATAATGGTTTTAACGGTAGACAACTTACCATCTTCATTCTCATACGCTTTGCCATTAGCAATGTTATGGTAATGATGCTCTGTAATAGCGTCCACTATTCGGCCCCTTTTATTGTTTCATCCCGCAAGGTTTTAAACCGGCGTAGTTCAGCAATAGCGCCTTGTATTTCAAGCACACGGCTATGCTCTTTGGCCGTTTCTATTTGCCGATAATATTGGGCAATTCTTGCAGACACGTATTCGTTTAACAGCGCCATGCAGTCTTTGTTGTTCACTAATAAAAGCAAAGAACGGTAGAGTTGTTTATCCATCAGTAAATTGTAACTTCTTGGGGATTGACTAGTTTAGGAACGCAGTACGCTACGCCTAAATCTTTAGCTTTATCGGTTTTATATCCATATCGTTTGGAAAGCTGTTCAGCGAAGTAATTGCAGTCGTGGATTGACCTGAAATACATATCGTCGCTTACGAGCGTTCTTTCGTTTCCAACGCCTACATAAAGTAGGAGTAGAAACGCATGGATCACTGCACTGGAGTGCCTTGTGGCGGTTGTTGAGTATTACCGCCGTTTGCCCCGCCGCCGCTTCCGGTGAAGCCTTCAGCGCCTGGTTCAGGAGCTTGTCCTGGGGCGATATTACCGCCACCGGTTTGTGTAGGATCATTTGGATTAGGAGCGCCTTCACCAGCCGGTGCTGCTTGCGCTGGCGGTGGCGGCATCATTGCCTGTATCTCGCTCATCATTTTAGCTTGTATGATTGCTTCTCTTTGATCGTTAAGGATCTTATCCTCATCCAGATCCATCGATGCAGCAAGTTCTCTAAGCACATAATCATATTTCACAAATGGTGCCATCTGTTGGTTCTGCGTCATTTGCATAAACTGCAGTAATCTCTGGCTGCGTATTTCATTTCGCATCAAGCTTTCAGTGCCTCTTGCACGAACATCCAAGTCGCCGTTGGAATACGTCTTATCGAAATTAAACTGCATGTTAAAATTGAATAAAGCTTTGCCCAACGGGCCAAGCAGATAATCGTCTATGTTTCTTACAACGGCTTTGATATTTTGTGCCGCTGCGCCCATCATCATTGACATGCCAGAAGCTGTTCTGCCAATCCCACCGACAACACCAGAGCCGTGGGAGTAGCTAGGAATGCCCGTGGCTTCATCTGCTAACTGACGGCTTTTATCAAACAGTTGTAGAAGCTCTGGTGCAATATTTTTAAACGAGTGTGAGTGTATGGATTGACCAGGCGCACCGCTCTGCCTTCGGAAGATTTTGCCTGGGTAAATTGACATGTCCTGACCTGGAATGAGATTTGTTTCATCCACCTCAATTAATAGATTTCCAGACAGCGCCGAGTTATCTACGCTCATCCTTAAAAAACCGTTAAGTAGCAATTGTGTGTCTGCCATATTCTCTGCAACGCCGATACCAAAGAAGCTGTACGGGTTCATTTCATATGGAACCGAAAGATAGGGTATTCTGCTAGGTGTGAACGGGTTAATAACCAGCCGCAGGATTTGGCCATTGCAAACCCAAGCGTTGATCTGCATTTGGTCTAAATCTTCTAATTCTTTAGGAATATCAAAGTCAGCCTCTTGCGCTAACTCTGTATCTATAATTCCCCAGTATTCTAGCACCTCAAAGCGGTCAATTGCGTCCACACTAGCGCTATCTTCTAGCGTATCTTCCCAATACTCACGGTTGTAATCAGGCCCATATTCAAGCGCTAATTCAATAGATTCATCCCTAAAATGTGGCCGTTTCTTCAATTGCCGCATCTGATTACGGTTTAAACGATGTCTTTGCACCGTATATTCGGCTTCATTCATGTTTCGTGCATCTGGATCTGGAAATAAATCCCAAATACTGCAGTATTCTATTTTAGGAATGGTTTCATATAGTGGGTCGTAGTTGCCTTCGTCATCCCAACGTGGATACTCCTTATCGAAAGCAAACGGGCCTTTAATTATGCCGGTTCCAAACAACGCACACTCAAATGCAGCGGAACGAAGGTGCTTATCGGCGCTGGTTTCATCCAACTGATCATGCATCTTCTTTTCCATAAGCTGGGCTGCACGTTTTGCAGGTTCAAACGTAATTGAACCCATATTAATCCCAGCGCCTTGCTCTAATTCTTCCTGTATCGGCTGTAAGCGCTCCTCATACAGTCCTAAGTCCTTTTTAACGTCTGGACGTATAATAGAACGAGGTACTTTATAGTCTACATCAACAGTTTCTTTAACTTTTTCATCTGTTAACGCATTTGGATCAAACGAAACGGCGTCAGCAACGCCTTTTGGATAACGGCTTGGCTCACATGAGATAGGAAACTTCCCACCAGCAAATAAAACGTCTGTCATCTGCGCATATGCAGCCAAAACCTTAGTTTTGGTGATCTTCACAAACGCTTTCGACTTCTCACTGTCTGTAAATTGTACTTCAGGGCCGTAAATGCCACGATAGTTGCGGTAGGCCATAAGCCACCGCTCTTCATCATGTCTGCGATTGTCTTTAGAGCGGCGATACTGGCTGTTTATAAACTGTGATAACCCAGAAAACTCTCCGTTTTCCTGTTCAACGTCATTTTCTTCTTCTAAAGCAACAACATTAGTCTCATCAAAGCCCTCTTCAGCTTTGTTGTCGGTGGGTTTATCCATTAATGCCATATTTTAGTATCCAAACATTTGATCTGAAGGTTGCCAGCGCTTCTGTGGAACGCCTCTGCCGAAATCAAAGGGCGAGAACGCCCGTGGCCTCGACATAAGTCCGTATCTAAGGCAGTCGTAGGCGTGATCTGTGGCGTATCTTTGGTCAATATCGTCCGTTCCTTTTGGACATGACGGTATTACGGGAAGGTCGGCTATAATCTGTCTGCAGTTATCGAAGAAAACCAATCCTGGTTGCCCTGTTTCTTCATCTACCTTTAGTCTTTGATGCAGTTGGTTCTTGCCAGCTACTCTCGCCCCAGCGCTTCGATCACTTGGTCGCCATCTGCAACCCATAGAAATCATTTCTTCTGCAATTGAGGGGCCGATCTGGCCCCTGTTATGCCAACAACTACTGTCCAAAACGCCGTATTTAATACTGTCGCCTTCTTCAGCTTCCATTACCGCTATGGCGAGGTCTTTTCCGGTATGCTTTGTTAAATATAATTCACGATACACAATCAGCGTTTCATAGGCTGGATCTATCGCAAACCAATGAACTGCAGAGTGACTAGAGTAGCCATAGTCACATGCCCTAAATCTGACCCAATCATGCGGAATATCGAATGGTTCAACAACATGAACTGATTGCCTAAACTCTGAAAATGCAGCGCCATCAGCTACTCCCCAATCGCCTTCTAAAAGCTGCCGTCTTTGTGACTCTGGCAGGGATAACAGGTTTGATTCATAAACCCCGTCTTCAGCAAGATAGGGATTGTCGCTCAGTCGTGAAGGAATAAACCTTCTGTTAAATAAGGCTTGACCGGCTTTCTCATGGTGTGCGGGATAGCGTAGAACTTCACCCGTATCTAAATCTGTAGCGGGAAATGTTTTCCCTGCTGGCGCTGGGTCTATAAACATCTTCTTAACCCAGCCATGACCGCTAGAACCTGGGTTCGTAGTCGCCCTTACGCAAAGCGGTAATGTAGGATCAGTGGTTCTAAGGCGTGACAACATATAAAGATATGCATATGGCGTTGGATGTTGCGTAAGCTCATCCCAGCCGATCCACGTAAAAGCCTGTCCCTGATACCGCATAACGTCCTCTGGGCGTTCCAGATACGTCATCCATAATCTTGCTCCTGAAGGGAACGTCCATTGGCTCTTCTTCTCCTGCCATTTCGCTCCTGGGTACGCTTGCGGATAAAGCTCTTGGCTCTTGAATACCAATTCACGGAGTTCATCGTTCGTCCTTCTAAGAAGGAGTCCGTTAAAATTAGCGTTGCCAAAATATCTGAGGGGATCTGCGAGTAACGCTGCCGATTTACCTCCTCCTGCTGCGCCACCAAATAAGACTTCTCTTTCTGACGCCGCCAGGAAATCCGTTTGTGGCCCTGGATTTGGCTGGAAGATAACCTTCCGTTCTTTGACTGCTTGCTCGACCGCATTAAAGTCTAATGATTCCGATAGTGATTCAGAGGGTTCATCCTTACCTTCGATCTTAGCCAGCTTTTTCTCTGTCATCGTAAGAACACGCTTGGCGTCCATCTTCTTACGTTTAACAGCAGCTAGTGTTCTCTGTTCCTGATTTTTAGGGCCGTTCTTTTTCTTTCTTGCGGCAAGCTCTTTTATACGTTTAGAGTTTGGCCGTTGCTCAAGCCATATATTCTTAATGCCTTGGTGGGAGATTGATTTACCGCATTTAAGGGTTAACCAATCCGCAACCTTTCTAGTGGAATGCCCTTTGTCCAAAAGGTCTAAAGCTTCATCTACATATTGCACAATCTCTGGGACAGGGACTGCCATTAAAAGGTCTGTTGGACTAACCTTATAGCAATATGGAAGTTTAGCGGTTCTGGAATTACGGGGCTTATCAGGCCACGCTGTCTTCATCTAACGGTTCTTCGTTATTGTTTTTAGGTGGGAGAACAAACATTCCCCCGCCATTGTTCGTAACTTCAATCTGTTCTTTCTTAATTAAACCTGTACGATCCAATATCTCCCTGGCTGCAGAAATAGCATTCCTAGCGCCTAAACTGCTGGGATCATCCAATACATCAATGATACCAAAGGCGGCTTTGGGAGTGTTCAGCGCAAGCATCATCGATGCTCTCTCTGTAACCTCTTCCCGTAATGGCCCCACAACTTCCTTGAGTGCAGTGGTCTTTGAATACCCTGCTAAATCCATAGCCTTACGCAGATTGCCTTTGGCATCTCCCATGAGATGCTCCAGAAAGGCTTCCTGCTTCTCAGTTAATTCTTTTTTAACTTTTTCGTTCATAATTACCTCAAAAACACAAACGCTAGGCCAACAGCACCGGTTGCAATCATCCAGAAGAACCTTTCAGCAAAAGCTATCTTCTGGCCTCTGACCAGGGATTGCTTTTCCATGTCATCGATACGAGCATCAAATTTATTAAAAACACTTTCAAAAGAATCCAGGCGATTGAAGATCGTGACCATACGCTCCTCAATTCTTGCAAGCTCGACCACTGCTTCGGAGAGTTTATCCACTTTCTCCTCAATTCTGTTCAGGTGATGATCAGACATGGGCTTCCTACTTCTTTTTCTTTTTAGGCCAGCCTTTTTGCATGTCTTTATACGCAGAAGGACTAACCGTTGAGTTTTTCTTAGAACGGGACGTTTTTGCCTTCTTGCGTTTGTTTATATTTCCGACGAGACTATTTTTTGTCATGGATAAATTCCTTTACTATCGAATAGCAGCTAGTAACTAAAAGCAGGTACTGGCTGTTATAGACAAAGTACTTTCGTCCTTTTCGCATCACTACCAGTTGCGACATGACCAATATCTGGCCGTTAATTTTGACTTAGCCGTGCTGCACTTATGTCTTGCACGGAATGATTTACGAGCTTTTGCATTACTTTTTCTAATTCGCATTGTTTTATCGCCGAACCGGATAATCTTCTCAGTTCCATCCTGACAAGCTTTGACTACAAACTTCTTTGGCCCATCAGGAGTACGTCTTGGCTTATTACACTGCATTTTAGATTTATCGATTTTTGCCATTTAAATCTCCAAATCTACTAACGCTGCTTCTTCGTATCGGCGAAGGCGTTGACCAAGGTGGTCATAAGACGCCGCCTCCATTTCCCTTTGCGCCTCATCATAAGACTTCTTCATTCGGGTAAGGCTTTCTGTTTCCATAACCTTCATCGGATCTACTTTTGGAACAGGAATGTCTGCGGGTTGTGTTGTTTTAAATCCAGGCATTAACCTTGGATCAAATAAACGGTTTGTATCGATTGCTTGGGGCATCTCACAAACCTTTTAAGAAGCCGGTGAACTGGTAGAGAAAGTAAAACCCAACTAGGCTAAGTGCTGCTGCTGCGGCCCAAGTGCAGTAATTGACGATCCTAGCAATGGCTTTCTCACGCTCTTCCGCTTCTTGCTTTCTCTGTACTCTAACCTTCGCCTCATAGGCCACGTATTCGTCCCAAGTGAAATCCGCATAAAGCTGGATCATGGATTTAAGCTCTGCCCTCTTGCGTTTGATGTCCTGCAGGGCTTGGAACTCTTCCATCATGTCTGCGCTTTTACCAAACGCCTTTGACCAGATGGATGACTTCTTACGATTACCTTTAGCTCTTAGATCTTCCTCTGCACCAATCATATTGGCTAAAGAGCCTAATACTCCGCTGATCTCTCTGCCGTTTTGAATGGTATTCTTGAGAACAGCATAGCCAGCATTGAAGGCCATTATGGATTCTAGTACAGCCATACTTCCCCCCAGAAGCGTAGTATTAGATTGCGGTATTAATTTGGAAGCAGTATGGCCGTGTCATAATTTTGAAATTATCTGCAGTGTACCTGGCGACACTGCTCATCTCGATTTTGCACTCAGCCATAGTGCTGAAACGCTTCTTCTCGTAAGCCACAACCGTACAGGAACTTACGTCCGTAGCGATTGTGCATCCTAGCAATATGCCAAGTATCATTTAAAATACCCTAAAAAATAGCCTTTATTTATGTGAAGCTTCTTCTCTGGTATTCTTTTCTTCTTAACTTTTTTATGAGAAAAACCCGCTGCGAACTCAGCTAGTGCCGCCTTTTGCCTATTTTTGTAGGACTTCTGCCTAAGTGGCTTCCCATTCCTATCTAGTCTAACTATAGTACTGTCTTTTTTAGAGGCGCTAGAGATCATTTCTTCTTGGCTTTTGTTTCAGCTTTCTTAGCAATTGTATGCGCTGCGCTAAAAGACTTACCGGCTTCCATAGCCACACGCATATCTTTCATATGCTTTGCGCTATGGTGCTTCTTATGCTCTTTCATTTTAGCCTCTTGGGCTTTTGTAAGCTTGGCCATTACTTCTTCTTTTTTGCCATACCGCCGTACATCATGCCGGTTTTCTTCTTGGCCATGCCGCCATGGCCGTAAGCCATGGGCTTTTTCTTCATTGCCATTCCACCAGCCATCATCTTAGGAGTGGAAGCCTGTGTCGCCTTCATCGATGCGCCACAATTAGCCGTCTTCATTGTCATAGAACAATTCCTTATTTAGAATTTCATCCAGGGGAACCATTTCAACTGCAGCTTCTTCTGTTTCAAAGTAAGCAGAGTAATCATTGAAAAAGAGGTTCTCGTCTTCCGCTTGCGCTCTGGTAATCAAACCTTCCTCAAAAAGAAGATCACGCACACGCTCAAGACTAAGTTCCTGACCGGTACGTTGTTTTATAGCTGCACGGATGTAGATTAGGTTAATCAACCTTTATACCTTCTATTGTACCACCTCTAATAATTACAGGCAAGTATTAATTAAGTGGCGTAACAATGTCGATTATGGGTTGATTTTTCTGCCAAACATGGTATAATTAAGATGTTGACCTTCGGTTCTAATACACTCTTTAACTATAAACCCGCCGACTAATATCAGACCTACTTACGCCAATATCTTTCAATTGCTGATCGTTCATATTCTGTAACATCCAGTAAGCTGCACGTCTTTCTTGCATTACCGCCAGTTTATTAAATATACGTTTCCACATAACTCTCTCCTAATAAGTGTTGCTAATAATATTATAGCACCACTTAACTGGTGGGAGTTTTGTAGTTTTAGAATACCCGTTATGCTAGATCAGGTGCGGCTCCGTAAGAGCCGCTTCTGCAAAGCCATTCACCGCAGAAGTATAACTACCAGCGACCTTCGCAAGCCACCTCAAGTGGCGCTGGGTCATCTCTGCAGTGAATGCAGTGTCTTTTATATGTAGACATTGTTTTCCCGTAAATTCAGCTTTATATTTTATAACTAGGAAATTAGTTTCCCTGCAGATAATTATTAGAACATCAGAAATACTTTTATTCTTAACATTAATACGGTAACTTTGGTACTCTCTATCGTAGTAGCACTTTAGTTGGTGTGACCACTGGTGACCTTGCCGACAAATACTAGACTTCACTTCGACCTTAAAAAAAGCGCCGGTAGGCGTTTCACATAAAAGGTCATAACCGGCACCGTCTTTAATCTCAGCAGCTATTCCTACAGAGCTTAAATAATAACATGCAAGATGTTCATATATGCGCCCAATCGCTGTCCAATCGGGCTGACCATCCTCTGAATGCTCAGACAGGATAGGAATACTAACCTGCGTTTCACTCGTTAGGGATATCAAACAAATCCTCTACAACATCATTGCTGTCTTCCATGCGTTGGGCGCTGTTTCTCAGCACCTCCGCATTCCTAACAAACTCATGCGCAATCGAATATAGCTGCTGATAGCCGTTCACGTCACCGTAGAACTCAACCAGACCTTCTATAACCCCGTCTAACTTAACCTTAATCTCATGCGGCTGTTCTGCATCAGCCACATAGATCATATTGACCAAATAGCAGACGCCATCAGCGTCTGTCTCAAAGTCATTATCAACTAATAGGGGAACTTCAATTTCGGCATGAGTACCATAATCACTCATGTTTCTGCTTTCTTATTATTTAAATGCAACCAGTGACTACCCTTTGTCAGTAAATCACTGGCTGCTGAAGCAACTGCGCTGATTAACGCAATTACCAGGACGTAGTGCAATACTAACGCCACTTAACTAAAGAGTCAACAGTATTATCAAATTTACATTAACAATCAGACTGCCATTATCAATTCACCCAAGTAGATGTTTACATATTTATAAATCGCAGCACAGACCGCCGCTCTCGACGCCGGTTTATTTACGGTTATAAAACCCACATTTTTGGTAGGGGTTGTATACGGTACTGGTACGCCCCCCACTGGCGCTCGCCCCACTCAAAGAAATTCCGATAGCGTATAACCGATTGTTTTTATTACGTTTTTTATAGGGTTTTGTTAACTATAACCTAATGAGTCTTAGTTTTTTTTATTAACTTATTGAAATTAAATAAAAAAATTTCCTTTTATTCACATTTATTCCATAAAGATAATTAAAAAAAGATAAGCGCAATAAAACCAGGCACCAGGCAAAGCGCTGCAAAAATCTTTGATTGTTTTTAAACTGAAAAGGTGAGCGCTTGCCGGTGTACCATTTGAGCATAAACCATTTGAGCATAAACCATTTGAGCATAAACCATTTGAGCATAAACCATTTGAGCATAAACCATTTGAGCATAAACCATTTGAGCATAAACCATTTGAGCATAAACCAGCATTGCCTGGCTTGCTGCAGCGCTGCAATCTATTAGCGCCAGGTTAGCGCCTGGCTTGTTTGTTTCCTGCGTTGCATAAAGCGCCAGGATAAGCGCCAGGACAGGCGCAATAGATTAAACCGGCGCTTATTACTTAAACCGGCTTAATTCTTATTATGATTTTAGTTTATTAATAAAAGCCAGGCCGCCAAACCGTCTCTATATTCCCGCTAACTGTTTTATTAACTATTCGGTTATAATTTATAGAACCGTAGTAATGATCATCAATAACAGTAATGGGAATATTAAAATTATATTTACCATTAAAGGCAGTAATGGAAAGCCGGTCACTATTCACGTTATCAGCTTGCCGGTTATTGATAGCGGTTAACCAGTAACCGCCAGGAATATCTATAACCTCATAAAGATCTTTATTCATTTTTTGCGCCCTTAATCTGCAATAATTGCGCTCTCACTTCTTTAAGTTTTTGGCGCTGCTGCAAGCTTGTTTCCGTTAAAAGCTTGGCGTCAATATTGGAAAGTAACACCGGCACTAATGCTATATATTTGTCTAACTGGTTCATTATATTTGTTCCTCAATTATTGCGGCCATAATCGCCAGGATTATTATTATTGCCATTGTTAAATATAAAATTGCCATATCAACACAAAAACTGAATGTTCTTAGTTTTTGCATCTTTATAAATAGCAGATATTAAAATTGATTTTGTATATCTGGCGAACATTGAATCGCCTTTTAAACTACCAGTTTCAAAATCGTGTTCTGCTAATACGGCGTCACCATTAGGCGCTGTTTTGCTAATATGCTCTGAACAATAACCGTTCTCAAAATTGGTTACTGTAGCGAGATATGTGACGCTGTTAGCAATTGCATTTGCATAATATGTTTTCACTGGCCGACTCCTGCCAATATAAAATGCTTATTAAATTGAATATCGAAAGCATATGCTTTTATATCTGCTACCTGGCTATCTTTTAAAGCGGATCTAATTAATCCCATAATTTGCGCTTTAAATGCATGCTCGTTTCCGGCTTCAAAATGTTGCGCTGCTATATGCAGCGCTTTTACTTGTGCTTTAGTTAATGACATTTCGTTTTCCTTTTTGATTTAGCAACACTGCAAACTGCAGTTTATTAGCGCCCCATTAATGGGGCGCTTAAAACTATAGTTTAATATTTATCAGTATAAGGAGTCGGCGCTTTGTGAAGCGCCATAAATGCCCTATGTTCTTCTAATTGCGCTTTTGCCCTTGCAGCATATTCCTTGCCAATCTGGTCAACTGTCTTTTGTTGGCGCTTGTCAGAATATCTAATAAGTGAAAGCGCAATTATTGCGGCGCTTGCAATAATCACGAATAGATAAAAAGCGATAAAGTAAGGATTGAGCATCAAATCGAATATAATTTTATCGGTTTGTTCAAGAGTCATTGTCTGTTTTCCTTTTTGATTTAGCAAAATTAAAGGGCAAAGCTTATGCCCTGCCCTTAATTAATCACGATTCGATGTATGGAGTCTATACTTTATTAAGTGGCTCTATAAAAACCAGTTTATAACAAAATACCAAAAAGCCAGGAATCCTATAACCTGGTAAATTATATGCATGGCCCTATTCTATCCATTCATCTGCATGCTCACTTAACAATTGATTAACAAGAGCACGATCTGCAGCGCCTGGATCTACTATTGCGTTTGTGCAGGTCTTCATTTGTCTCATACCGAATCCGGTATCGAAAGCGCCGCAACCATATTTTGCAAAAGCGATTTGCGCCTGTTTAAATGATAAGGTAATCGGATAAAGTGGATCTTTTGTTGCTTTTGGCATATCGTGCAGTTCGTAAATATCCCATGGCTCACCACACTTTGAACAATAAATATCAGTCATTACTTAGACTCCTTTTCATTATCGCCAGTGTCTTTTCCATGCCCCTTTAAGAGGGCATGGATTAACCTGGCTTCCTTTTTGGATATTGGACTCTTGCTGAGTTCAATTGCTTTGGTCACTGCGCTTTTGTTGTATTGATTTGACATTATGCAGCGCTTTCCAGAATAATATTTTCTGGATTATCCACAATAAATGGACTCTTACTGTTTTGGATTGATTTGCCGCCCTTTAACTTTAAACCTACAATCACTTTACCGGCGTAAAGATTCTTTAAAT
>Ga0209337_1002625_pt1 | contig 12898 bp, 8 predicted proteins | sample LinPmetageLP53_FD_184044 | JGI IMG/M metagenome (GOLD analysis project Ga0209337, IMG submission 184044) | Marine viral communities from the Pacific Ocean - LP-53 (SPAdes) (version 2) | ecosystem: Environmental > Aquatic > Marine > Oceanic | place: Pacific Ocean | collected 2010-02-08 | reverse complement strand
CTTTAATAATATTTGTTCTTTGAGAATTATATTCTTCATTAGATAAAATATTTTTATTATAAATAGATGTAGGTATCGTAGGAGGCGTTGTAGGACCTGCTGGAGGCGTAGGAGGTGTTGGTTTAGGTTTTGGTATAGTTAAAGGTCTAATGCTTCTAGGCTTGAGCGTAGAAACAATTTCTTCTCCAGGCACTTCTGTTCTTGGAGGTACAGGCTCATCTTGTGGAATCCTGTCTAAGAACATAGTTCTTTCTTTGTCACCTAGTCTTGTAGTTCTAATTTCATCTCTAGTTCTAGAGCCTATTTTGCCAGACTCTATATCATTAAATATTTCTTGCGAGTTTTTATATCCTGAAGTACGCATGGCTTGACCCATAGACTTAAAGAACTCTATTATCTTGTTAAAGATACCTTCTACTTTTTTAGGAGTATTGACTAGTAAATCTTTGTTTGCAAAATATTCTGCAATAGCTTCTTCTACAATTAATTCTTCTTGTAATGCAGCAGGTTTACCAAGTCTATCTTGTGTAGTTCTTTGTTCAGCTTCTTTATAAAAAGTTTGATTTTGATTAGGAAATTTAGTTTTCTTAACCATTTTAGTTAAGTAACTGTATTCTGATTTAGTAATTAAATCTTTTGCACGCAAAGCATGAACCATTTCATGGTCTAATACTTTATTAAGCCTTTGTTGTATTTCTATATCTGTTGCATTGCCATCAGGATTTACAGCATTAAGAGATAAGAAAATAGTATCTGTATTCTTATCATATTCACCTTGCACAGCTCCTTCTGTTTCTGTAGCTTGTACTTGTCTAGGGTCATAAACAATTTTATCTTCTACTTGTTTTAATGTAGTTGTAGAAAGTATGTCATTACTAACAACAATGCCAGTATCTTTAAGACCTTTTGCATTTAATATTTTTCTAACTTCTTTTGCAAATTTATTAGTCTTGCCTTCTTCTAGAGTTTCAGCATAGTTAATTGTTTTAGGTATAACCTCTGCTGGTGGTAGTAGTTTTTCTTGTCTTGTTTCTTCTGCTGCTACAAGTTCTGCTATGCCTTCTGGTGTAAGTTTGTTTTCTGATGCTTGTGCAGTAAGTCTTGCACCAAACTCTTGTGGTGTTTCATTAAATCCTTCTGCTCTTCTAGCTATATCAAACTCAAAGTTATCTCTAATTTTATAGCTACGAGTTCCTTCTACCTGTTCTGCTCTTCCGCTATAAAGTAAATCTTCTAAGAACTGGTCATTTTTACCAATCATAGATAAATCTTTTCTGGTAAATGTAGAGTTATTGCTTTTCATTTCAGCAACAAAGTCTGCTGTTTCTTGTGCAGAATAATCTCTTGGTTTAAAGTCTGGGAAAGTTGTTCTAGAATTGAACTTAGGTAATGAATGTAGTTTAGCCAAGAATAATTCTTTTTGACCTTTATTCATTTTTTTGTAATCAGTAGTACCTGTGTATTGTTCTGCTGCATATTGAACAGCAGGACTATTGAAATCTAAATCAATATTTTTAGATGCTGCAATATCTTTTACATATTTAACTGATGTATCAGGCTGTTGTTTATCAGCAATAATAGATGGTTCGCCTTTTTTTTCTGATACTTGAAATGTTTTCTTTGCATATGCAGAAGTAAAATCATTAAACTCTTTTGTAGTAAGTAAGTCTTTAGCTTCCTTCATATTAATACGAGGCATACTACTCATAGGTCTATCTGTTTGTTGCGTATAATCTTCTACAATTTTCTTTAATTTTTTTTCTGTTTTAGATTTATCAGGCACAGTATTAATTAACTGTTGGATATTTACATCAGCAGCTTTAGTATCTAATAAACTTTGACCAATTTCATACGCAGTAGAACTATTAACCATACCTAAATTATAGGTATCATTATCTAATGTATCTTTTAATTGAGCTACATCAAAAGTATCTAATAGCTTTTGTTTGGCTATAGCTGCATCTGTTTGTTTATCTTTGGTATCTAATACGACAGGACTGTCAGGGTTGGATATATCTATGAGAGAAAATTTATTGTCAGGCGTTTCAATAATTTCTACTTGTGGTTCTACTGCAACTTCTTTAGGTGCAGGTATTTGTGGAACTGTAACTACTTGTGTATCTTGTACTACATCAAGTGTTCCTTGTTCTTGAGCTAGTTCTGCTTTTTTTTGTAAAATTAATTGTTCTTTTTTTTCTTCGGCTCTAAGACCTTCTTCTTCCATTTGTTTGTCTCTTACAGCTTTTTTACCAGCCATACTAGAAACAACTAAATCAGCAGCACCACCGATAATGCCACCAATAGTAAACTCTTCAAACATACTTTCGCCAATAGGAAGCTCTTCACTATAGAGTCCTCTAGCTGTTAAATCTTGTAATATACTTGCAGCTACCTCTTGTCCACCTTCTGCAGCACCTGATTGTAATGCTGATACTAGTTTTTCTTTAGCTGATAGCGGTGCGTTCTTGTGAACCTTTCCTAATATATTAGCAATAGGTAATACTTCTGTTAGACCTATAACTCCACCAAATAATTCAGCAGTAGTTTCTGCTAGACCGCCAACATCTTCACCCATATCTCTAGCCATTTGCAGTCTATCACCCTGTGCTGCTATACCTGTTGGTACTGCTAAAGCTGCTGGTGCTGTAAATGTTGGTGATAGTAGACCTTTAGCTGCTCCTGGTGCTTTTGTTAAAGCTCTTCCTACCAGACCTGCACCTAAGAATGGTCCGAATGAACCTACGCCTTCTCCTAGCTTTGTAGAAAATTTATCAGAATAAGCTGGGTCGCCTGCTAATATAGAATCTTCTCTTAGTTTATCTTGTAGTCCTTCAAGACCTTTGTATAAATTACTGTCATTGCCAATATCAAATAAACCAACAATACCTGTAGGCACATCTAAAGCTAATCCAGCAGCACCTCTTGGTATTGCTTTAGCAAATTCTCCTACTTGTCCTAATGCTGTTGTTTGGTCTAAATCTTCACCATATTTTTCTTTAACAGCAACAACAAATTGAGCTCTCTCATTTGGTTCTGATGGAATATTATATTTATTTCCATCTGGTGCTTTGTAAATACTCATTATGCAACTTTATTTTTAGCTAATATATCTCCGCCTGTAGGTGTTTCAGAAGAAACAAAACCTGTTCCTGACTCACTTCTCATTTGTTGTAATCTTGCACGCAATGAACTTACATATGCTTGTAGTTCTTCATCAATTTGTATAGCACCTGATTCAACACCTTTATTAATTGCGTTCATTTCAGAAATAATTTGATTAGCATCCATATTAGCTACATCAGCTTCATACTTTCTAATTTGTGCTTCAGTTAATCTACCTTTTAAACCAGACATTTCTAGTGCATCTTTTCTAGCTCTTTCACCAAGAGCAACTTCAGATATACCTTTACCTAATTCACCTATAGTATTAGCTCCCATTATAGCTCCACCTAATCCTATTAGAGCAGTTGGGTCTGCGTTAGGTAAAAAATTACCTAAACCTTTTCTACCAGTTTCTACATCATCACTTACAGTTTTTCTAGCAGATTCTTGAGGTGTTTTAATTGTTGCTGGATTTTCTATAATGTTAGGTTCAATATCTACAATTTGTTCATCACTAGAAACAGCATCTGCTATTTTGCTCGTTCCATACAAACCTACTGCTGCAGTAGTATATGGATTACGAGTTATAGGACCAGCAATTCTTGAAATTTCTTCTGCTCCTATTTCTTCTGTTTTTCTTAATGGTTTTAATCCTTTTTCATTTGGCTGACCAAATCTTTTTGTTGGGTCTGTTTTTAATTTTTGTTTACCTACTTGTGTTTTTGCTGCTTTAGATAACATCTTAGAACCTTTGTATAAACCAGATAATCCTTTAGAAACTAAACCAAGACCAGGAACAAATACTAAATAATCTAATGGATTATTTGGGTCAAAAATTAAACCATCTTCTCCAAATAAATTTAATCCAGATGATTCTTCAGATAATTGATTTTCCATAGGATTAATAAATGTTTGAGATAAACTATCTCCACCTATACCTAAACTACCACCTAAGTTATATCCTGTTCTACCACCACTAGCCATCATTTGCATAGGAGAAGGCGGAGCCATGTTACCCATATCACTTGGCGGGAAAGCATCTTGTGGACCAGGTGATTGAGCCATAGCTCCTTGTAAACCTTGTTGACCTGCAAACTCACCTATTACTTCTTCAGCAACAGTTGTTTCAGGTTTTGGTTGTTGAGCTTCATACATCTTTCTCATCTGATTACGTCTTTGTATTTCAGACAATACTAAATAAGAGGGGTACATAGAGTTTGGGTCTTGTGACATTTGCACAAGCTGTTGCTCTGGAAAATCTTCTAATTGATTTGATAGTTCTACTAAATTTGCCATTAGCTCATTCCTTTATATAAACCTAGTCCTTGTAATCCAGCTCCTACTGCGGTCTGGAATAATCCTGGTTGTTGTTGATATGTACTTATTTGTTGTTGTGGTGTTACTGGCACACCTCTTAATAAACCAGCTAATTGACTTAACTGTTGATTAGAATAGTTTTGTTGTCTCAAGAAATCTTGATATCCCATATCCATAGATGCTTGTTGCATTGCTCTATTACCTTGACCTACACCTTGTAATGCAGCAATTCTTTGTCTTACATCACCTTGTATCTCACCACCAACACCTCTAAGAGCGTCTACAGAAGCTAAACCATAACGCTGAGACATATCATAAGCTGATTGTCCATACTTTTCTTGAGCCTGCCTAGCAGCTTCTCTGGCTTGGTAAGCAGAAATATCTTGTCTGCCTTGTTCTTGAAAAGATTTTTCTGATGTAGCGTATGCACTTTGCATAAACTTTTCTTGAGCTTGTCTAGCTGCTTCGTTTTGCTGTGCTGCTGTAAGACCAAGTTTTGATGCTGCTTGTTTTGCAGCTTCTCCAGCTTGATATCTTTTTAAGTCTATATCTGCTTGTTTTTGAAAAGAACCCTCTGTTAATTGAAAACCACTTTGAGAGAATTTTTCTTCAGCTTGACGTGCAGCTTCATTCTGTTGAGCAGCAGTTAATCCTAACTTAGCAGCTTGCTGTCTTGCTTGTTCACCTGCTTGATATGCAGACTGTCTAAATTTCTCTTGTGCTTGTCTTGATGATTCTGTTTGACTAAATGCAGACTGTCTAAATTGTTCTTCAGCTTGTCTTGCTGCTTGATTTTGTTGTCTAGCATCCATACCCATTTCTGCTGCTTTTTGTCTAGCTGCTTCACTAACTGAAAAAGCTTGTTGTTGCATTTGTTCTTGTGCTTGTCTGGCTTGTTCACCAGCAGTAAATTGTTGTAAACCAAATTTAGAAGCATCTAAGCCTGATGCTCTTTCTGCTGCTAGTTGTTGTTGTGCTGATTGGAAAGCTGCTTGGCTACCTTTAGCTTGTATATCACTTAGTTGTGTACCTAAATTACGCTCACGTTCTGATTGCATAATAGCTTCACGATAACCACCTAAACCACCAGACATAGCTGCTGCATCAGCAGTTTTATCACCCATCATTTCTGATTGTCGTGTAGCTTCTCTTTTTTGTACATCAGTTACAGCTTGTTGATATGGAGACATAAATCTATTTATGTTTTCTTCATATCCTAACTGTTGAAATGCTGGTCCAACTTGACCTGCTTGATAGCCTGATTGTCTTGCAAATGGATTATATGTAGAAAAATTATCTTGTGCTTGATAACCAGATTGTAATCCTTGTGCACCAAAACCTAATCCTAAATCACGAGCTTGATATCCAGAACCAACTAATCCTGCTTGATAACCTGGTTGATATGATTGTGCATCATAGCCTTCTCTTTGTTGACCTGCTTGATAACCTGAACCTACTAGTCCTGCTTGGTAGCCTGAACCATATCCTTGTGCATCATATGTATCGCCTAAGTAATCAGCTTGATAACCAGACCCGTATGGTCCACCCAACATAGCTGCTCTTTGTGAAGCTAGTTGATATTCTTGAGGAGTGCCAGCTTGTGCGTAGCCTCTTGTCATACCCTGTGATGCTAATTCATCAGGAGAAAAATAAGCTAATCTTTCACCTTGATAAGGTGTGTATTGTTGATTAGATTCAGCTTCTCCTCTTTTAAGAAGTCGCTCAAAATACGGCTGAACGTACTCTGGTAAATCTGTTTGTGTTACTGTTGTTTCTGTTGGTGCTGATGAACCACCACCGCCTTTAAAATATCTCATTATTCATTGTCCTCAAATTCATATTCAAAGAATACTGCTGTTTTTTTCCAATCTTCTCTAGCTTTAATCCAGTTCCAAAATCCTTCTCTGCCAACTCCTTCTATACCTTTACAGTCATTAGCTTTAGCCCATTTGTAAATAACTTTAAGACCTCTATCAGCCCAGTCATTCATTTTCTTACCAGTTACATGGTCAATGTTTAACATTCTTTTGCCAGTAGGATATTGATTTATTTTTGTAATAGCACATCCAACAATGTCTAAACTACCTTTATCAAAAATAATCCATAATGAAGCTCTGTTATTAAGGCAATCATAAAATACATCTTTAGGTGTACTTCTACCATTAGAACGTTTGCAAGACTTTTCTAGAAATTTTTCACATTGTTCCCATACAAGAGTCATCTTATCGCTAGGCATTAACGATATTTCAAAACCTTCTTCTGTTTCTACTTCTATTTTTTCTGCTACTTGATTCATGCTGGCATTACCTTTTGTGTATTTAATGGTGGAGCTTGTGTTTTACCACCAGTTTTTGCTTGTCTTACTCTATCTAACATACCATCTAATTGTTTAGAACCTGCATCAGAACTACCATCACCTAACATAGATACAACATCTGCTGGAATAATATATTCATCTTGTGATACAGCAGCTATTGGTTTATCGCCTATATTCATAGGTAAGTCATCAGCCATACCACTATTGCCATTACCTTGTATTAAACCTTCTGTTTGTGCATCTGGATTACCTGCTGCTTGTTTTAAGATTTTATCTCTTAAAAACATAAACTGTTCAGCACCATATTTTTCTACAAAAGCATTGATTGCATTTTCATTATCAGTCTCACCAAGAATAAACATAATTACATTTTGTGTTATTGGGTCTTGCATTATATCTGTTTGACCGCCTTCTTGATAACCCATTGCTTCTACAGCTTCTCTACCTTTTTCTGTTTTAGCTAAAGCTTCTAAGCCTTCATTAGGTAGTTCTGTATCTCCAGTATCTCCACCTTCTGCAAACATAGGTGCTCCAAAGATACCGCCACTCATAGGTGGTTTAGGAGGTTGTTGCATTGGAGGTGTATTACCTGGTGCTGCTGGAGTAGGATTTGTAGGCATCATTGGACTTGGTGGTGGAGTTATTTGTGGTCCAGGTGTAAATGAACCTATTCCACCCATACTCGGTCCTGATGGTATTTGTCTACCAGTATTAATTGGAGGAGCTATTGGTCCTGCAGGTAATATTCTATCTCTTGGTTTTGCATTAAATATATTGCCTTGTCCTGTAACTGGTATAGCACCTAAATCTGGTGCTTTTACTGTTTCAGGAATAGGCTGTGGTCCTGATTGAACAGGAGGTGCTATAGGAGGTGGTGCTATAGGAGATGGTACTGGAACAAATGGTGTTTTTACAGGTTGCATCGGGAATGGATTTTCTGGTGTTCCATCTGGTGGTGGTGCTATAGGAGATGGTTGTGATGTATCTCCACCAACATAATTATCAGGATTTCTATACATTGTTCCATATTTACTAAAATGTTCGCTAAGATATAAACCTTCTGGAGTAAATAATGTTGGAAATTTTTGCATTTGTTGTTTTCTAAATCCTTCTGGGTCTGTTTTTTCAAATCTAAATTCATCTATTTGTTCTTGCGATACAGGATATGTTTTTCTGTTAGCTCCAACACCTTGACTTATTTGTGGAATAAGTTTTCTTATTTCATCATCTGTCATGCTTGCGTAGTCTCTTGTGTCCCCTGAATCTCTTAAAGAAGTTCCTCTATTAAATAGTTGTGTTGAGCTACCTGCATCACCTGCTACAGATGATGATAAAGGTGTTGTACTTAAATCATTCATACCTGAACCTAATTGACTTACAGAAAATCTATCATTGGCTTCATCTTGCATAGGTGGAGCCATAACAGGTGGTTGTATTATAGAAGGTGGTTTAAAAGGTATTGGATTTTCATTTATAGGAGGTTCTATTCTAGGAGGTGTTATAACAGGAGGCTGTACTATAGCAGGAGGTGCTACTGGTTCTGGTACAGGTTGTACTACTGGTTCTGGTCTAGGAGGTTGAGGTCTACTATAGTCAGGTATTGTTACATCTGCTCCACCTTCAATAGGTATTGTTATTGTAGGAGGTGGTGTGACTACAGGAGGTGTTCCTGGTTTGCCACCAAAATCTATATCTCCTGGAGGTCTAAAATCTACTGGAGGTGTTATTGGAGGCTCTGCTGGTCCGCCTACAGGTGGATTAACAATAGGATTAACAAAATCATCTGGTGGTGCTATAGGGTCAGGATTTGTAACAGCTCCTTTACGACCAAAACCACCATCACCAGGTATATCTATTGGAGGTAATACAGGAGGAGTTACGCCACCGCCTGTTCCATCACCATCATCAGGAGGTGTTCCACCATCATCTGGAGGTGTTTCTACTGGAGGTGTATATGGTTGATAAGGTTGATAAGGCATAGGCATTTGTGAAAATGCTGCATATGGATTAATCATTTGTTGCATTTGTGGTACACCATAGAATCCTTGATAGCTAGGTGATTGCATAAATGGATTACCATAACCACCAAACATTGGAGGAGGATTATAACCATATCTACCTTCATCACGAAAACCACCTGGAGGTGCCATTGGCTGTATACCACGACTACGACCATCTCTTTGAGATGTTCCTAATGGGTTATAATCTAAAGCTGTAGCACTTGGATTCATACCTTCAAAGTAAGAATACTCTGGCATAAAACCTGGCATAAAACCAGGACCTATTGGTCTAGTTCTTCTTTGTCTAGGAGTGTTAAATACATTAGAACTATTTTGATATGGATTATTATATCCACCATAATTAGAATTATTACTGAATCTGTCTAAATATCCATCAAGTTCTGCTGGATAATTATATCCAGTTTGCCTACCTGGAGCAAATCCTGTTCTTCCTCCTGAAGCCATTGGTATTTGTTCAGGGTACATTTCATACATTCTTCTTTTACGCTCTTTCTCATCTAATCCCATTTGAGCCATTTGTCTTTCAAACTCTTCTTGTGATGCTATAACGCCTGCTGTACCTGCTGCTGTTCCTGCTGCCATTCCACTAGGAGACATTGCTGCTCCTGCTAAACTTTTCATACCTGCATCAAATCCACCAACTTGACCTACCAAATCAGGTTGCGTAAACATTGATTTAAGAGATTCACCTGCTGTTATACTTCTATCTATTGGTGGAGCAACTGGGGGAGTTACTGGAGCAACTGGTGTAGGCATTGGTCCAACAAAACTTGGGTCTACTGTTGGTGTTGATATTGCTGCATCTACTCCTGCTTGCGTTCCTTGTGCTGCTCCTTGTAATGCTCTTGTTCCTAATCCTGCTGTAAGACCTGATAGTAATGCTTTAGAACCAGAACCACCTGTTTGTGCATAAGTAGCTAAACCTGCTCCTATACCTGCCATAGCTCCTGCTGATAAACCTGTGCCTGCTAAAAGAGTAGGAGCTAACATAGAACCTAATACAGGTGCTAAGAAAGGTAAGAAAGCTTCAGGTTGTCCTGTTTCTGGATTTACAGTTAAAGGTACAGCAGATGCTAATCCTTTTACTTCAGCAGGATTAACATGAAGAAGCATAGAATCGCCAAAACGACCTTGAGCTGCTACATTTTTAGTTTGTTGTTGAATGTCCATTACCTATCTTCCTCTTTTGTTTCACAGCCAAACATATTAAAACTCATGTCTACTGCACTTGTATAAACTTTTACTACATCTGTTTGATTTAATGTTATCCCAATTACTATAGTTAGGGAATCATTTGCTGCTACTGATTTATCGTAGTATAAATACTGTTTATCATCCGCACCTGCTCCAGCTACATGAACACTTAATCTAAATGTTATTGCTGAACCTGTTCTATTTGCTGCAACAATAGAACTAACTGTAGTTTGTGTCATATCAGGCACAGTATAAAGTGTAGTAACTGTTGTTGCTGCAGGGTCTAATTGACCTAATACTTTTAAATTATCAGCCACTAGTCATCCCCATTAATAAAAATTGATGTCTCTTAACACTTTTACTTGCTACAACACTTTGCATCTTTTGCAATTTATCTAATTCTATAGCTAAATCTTGTACTGCTTGTTCTATAATTCTTCTTGTAACTGCCTCATCTGTCGTATTATATTCTTGTTGTGCTAAAGGTAGTGCTATTGTTTTAGGATTTGCCATTATCTTTTACCATCTGGTCTTATATCTAATCTTAAATCACCTAGTCTCCAACCATAGTCAGAAGATGAATTAGATACTTTGATAGCACATTGCCTGCTTCTTGCTCTAGTATTTGTAAATGTAGAGCTTGGAGTTACTGATACTGTTGATAAAGTAGATAAATCTTGTAATGGATAATCTCTACCTTTAATTGTTATTGTTACATCATCTGTAGTAGATTGTTGGTCCCTAAATTCTATATCAGGTATTATTTTATTTACTGCCATATATTTTTCTCCATCTGGGTCTAAATCAAAATCACTTGATTCAATATATGCAGTAAAGTCGCTACCATCATTACTGTGTCCGACTTCATGTGCAAACAAATAGTTATTATTATTTGTACTACTATTTTTACTAGCTGCTATAGGGTTATTTAATATATAAGCTTCATCCCATGCTGTTCTAACAAAATCATCTGTTGTAGTGCCAATAGACCAAACTTGTTCTAAATAGTTATACATAACATATTTATCTACTTCTAAACTATCTCCTGATGGATAGAACCACATAATTTCATTAGCAATACTATTAACTGCACCAAACACTTTAAATGCTTGACCTTGGTTTAAATCACTTAATACATAATCTAATACAGTACATGGTATTCTTTGTGCACTACCTGCATATGTATAAAATCCGCCATTATCCATAAAGTAAACTTGATTATTAGCATTAACTGCTGCATTAGGAGATATTAAAGATGGACCATTAGCAACTTCATTGAATGAAAAAACAAATGGTGCACCTACAAATCTCATAGAAACTATACCTACATCAGTCCATATAAGTATTTCTTGTCTTGTTCTTAAAGCTCCTATTATTGTAGAGCCCATTGATAACTGTACTCCACCAGCTTGATTAGTTGCTGTTGGTGTCCAGTCAGTAATACTTTCTGTATCTGAAAATCTAACTAGTAAAGGGTCTAAAGTAGAAGAACCTATAGGATTACATCCAAAAGCTATAACGTGCTTGTCTACATCTGATAACATAATTTGAAATGTTTTTGTTGGTACATTGCTAGCACCACCTAAACTTGTAACATTTACTGCTCTGTTATTAGTTCCAGATGATTCATCCCAATAATAAATACCATCAGACCTAGGATTTAATATAGTATCGTCACCAAAATTATCTATTGACCATAATCTTAATTGATTGCTTGATACTAAGTTACTTGTAGAACCCCAAGCACCTGCACCCCATGTACCTGCACCCCAACCTGTAGATTGTACATATACATCTAATCCAGAATTTAATTGATAAGCTCCATCTACACCAGAGCCACCATTACCAGTATCACTAGAATTAGCTGTTGCTGTAGCTGTAAATGTATAAGTATTAGCACTAGGTACTGAATTTATTTGATATTCTTGATTTAAAACTGTAGCTGTTATATTGCCGCCTAAACTTACAGCTTGACTAAATGTAACAAAATCTCCTGTAACTGCACCATGAGAAGCATCAGTTGCTGTTATAGTAGTGCTGCCATCAGTAGCAGAAAAAGTAATAGCATTAGTAGCTGTCTCTCGTATGGGGGTAACATCATTATAAGTTCCTCCTTCTAATACATAAAATTTTTGATGTGTTCCTAAAGTAATATAATCTGTACCTACAGAAGCTTTGTATGGATATATTTTTCTACAAGTGCCTATAAAACTACTTGTACTTTGTTTTTCCCATCCACCTATTCTTTCAGGTCTGCCTTTACGAAATCTAACTTTATCTGCGTCAAACCAGCCACCTTCGTTACTATAATTAGTACCTTCTTTGTTTATACCTGGTCTAAATACATATTTTCTTAATGGCATTATCTATACCTCTTGCCATTCTTTACCTTCAAAAAGTAAAGCCTCTGCTTTTCTGCGTCTTATTAACCCATCTAAAGTTTTTCCGTTAGCTTTATTCCATCTTTTCATTTGTTCAGGCACTCCTTCTAAATTACCTAAATTCAATACTTTAAGCATAGTAGAAGTTTTTAAATTAGCAGGTCCTAAGTTAAATACCCAAGATACTAAAGAATCAAACTGATTTTGTTTTAAGTTAGTAGTAACCATTTCATTTATATAACCTTCGTATTCATCCATCTCATGTAGTAATAATTCATCTGCTTCTTCTTGTGTGTGAGTATCGCCTTCTTTTACGCCTTTAGTTGAACCATATCCTATTGTCCAAACACCAGCAGCACATTTATAAGCTTCTAATTCACAGCCTTCAAACTTTTTAATTAATGATAAGCCTTCTTTTGATATCTTCATCTTTTTATTCCTCTTTGCTTGTAGTAACTTTTCTATAATAGACGACAACTTCTTTAAGTTCATTTATGTACCTCTTTAATTCTTGCATATTATAAGACATAAGTTCATAGTCAGACACAGACATAGCAACAAATACT
>Ga0209337_1002624_pt1 | contig 12905 bp, 26 predicted proteins | sample LinPmetageLP53_FD_184044 | JGI IMG/M metagenome (GOLD analysis project Ga0209337, IMG submission 184044) | Marine viral communities from the Pacific Ocean - LP-53 (SPAdes) (version 2) | ecosystem: Environmental > Aquatic > Marine > Oceanic | place: Pacific Ocean | collected 2010-02-08 | reverse complement strand
TCTCTCTTGTTTCGTCATAGCTTTCAACACTCATACAGCTGAGCCTACTTGCAACTTTAATTGACTTATCTTTACACCATTGTTCTACCTCATTTGCACCCTATGTAATCAAGCTTGGACTACAAAAAAAAATTTGACAGGTTAGCCAGAGCTTATCCGACTAACCCATCAGGGTATTGTTATTGATTCACTTGCTCTTTTACTGCAAGTGGTTGTTGATCAAGAATTTTTACAAGTCTTTTCTCTCGATCTTGTACTTGAATTAACTTATTGATAGTTTGTTTCTCAAGCATATCGTATTGTTTTACAGCTGGTACAGTAGCAGTTTTAAGAAGAGCAATATTACCATTGATTTTGTAGCTCAACTGTTGTCTTTCTGAATCATAGACATTGATAAGTTCTTTGTTATCAGTAAGTCTAATAATTTCATTGTACCAACCAGTACTAGCTATCTTAGCAATTTGAGTTTGCTTACGACCTAGTTTACCTGTCTTAGTGTACAACAGACAAGATGTATGAGTACAACCATATCGTAACCAAAACATCTTAAGTTTACCTAGAGCTGAATCAAGAAAGAACTCTTGACTTAGTATGATATAATCTTTCTTGTGTACCATAATCTCATTAGGATTATCAAAGCCATAGATACCTTCCTTGTCGTGAGAGCCTTCCATTCGTGCATCAAGTAAATCGTTATCAATAGCAGAAAACAACTCAGTTTGAGCATGATACTCTCTGATCTCAGCGTGCAATAGTGCAGCATGAGCATTTCTTAGTTCATAAGTATTGTGCGACCAAGTAATACCTTTATTAGTATCAACTGATCTTACCATACTTTCTGATGCTTCTTCGATATTATGTTCTTCTAGTATATGACTAGCTTCTAGTTCGTAATCAATTTTACCGTTCATGATTTATCTCCTTGTTTTATATTATTAACCTTATCGTCTCTCATCTCCCTACTATTGAAGAGGTAATCTCCAAGTCGTATGGGGTGTACCCGTCTGCTATTCTCTTGTTCTAGATAGTCACATATAGCTGCTATCAATAACATTAAGGCTGCAAAAACAGATACAGATATTATTATTACTAAATTAGTCATAGTATATTCTCCTTATTTTAAACAGGTACTAGCTGATCATTCAGCTAATACAATTACTGTCAGCATTATGGATGGAGACATTGTCTTGTCCAGATGCAGGCGGTAGCCTCATGCAGCGATCGGCTGCGCCGATCAAGAAGAAATAATGTGGGAATCAAATGCAAGGCATTTGACGCTTGTCTTCTTGACTAGGCAATTCCCATACATATGATGTCAGTAAGCCGTGTTAGGTTCTCGCCGAATAGAACCATTGCCCGACCAACATAGCATTACATCACTTCCTTATACTAAAGTCATGAAGTCTTGTAATGCAGAAGACACTTACTTCTTAAATGCATTGACGCTCTTTGAAGCTGAGAAAGCGGTCGAATGCACAGTCGAACTGAGACATTCAGAATCAATTTCCCCAACGCATTCAAAGCGTCAATTCAAAAGCACGGGGTTTTAGAAGACCCCACACATCAACCCTGTAACGACAGCGTATGATGATATAAGGGGGGGTTTAAACGAACACTAATCAAATGGGGGGAACATATGCCTAGAGTTGGACACGTCATGTTTGGAGAAGATAGCTTCGGTAGGGATCAGGCAAAAGTATATGCCAGGCTAAGTGGGATTAAGGTTGATCCTAATCCAGAAATAGCTATAGTCATTAGGGGTGATGACAAGAAGATTACAAAGCACACAAAGGATTTAATAAATTGGTATGGCGGATAAGGAAGTAGAGATTAAGTTATCGCAGGTAAGTGTAGCTCTTTTAATGGAGGTACAGATGGAAGATCGTATGATTAATGATCTGAATAAATACCTAGATGCGAAGCATAAGAAGCCTGAGGGGGTGGACTTTTCGGATAACCTGGTCGGACAGATATCACACGGACAACAGCTTAAAATGGATGATAGAGATCCATTGGTATTACCTTTTACGAAATATGTGGCTCAACTTGCTGGTACTTATGTAAACCATTTTGGTAGACATGTTGGTATCAAAGACATGAAGCGTATACCACATGTACACAGCTTATGGTCGGTACACTCGTATGAGAGGGATTATAACCCCTTGCATGATCATGGTACTGATACGCCTATGGGCATCTCATTTACTACCTGGACTAAGATACCACCGCAAATAGCCAATAATAACAACTATAAGCCTACAGATCTTTATAACTCTGGTGGTGCTTATGATGGATTTTTACAGTTTCATTTTGGTCAAACGAGTATAAGGGGTTTAGAGGAGCTAAGACCAGCTCTTTGCAAAACCATTAAACCTGAGGTTGGTAAGATTATATTTTTCCCTTCATGGTGTCAGCATTGCGTATACCCTTTTGAAGGACCAGGCGAGAGAAGGACTATAGCAGGCAATTTAAACATGTTTCCTGAATCTGTACTCAATGATCCACAAAACAAAGCAATCGTGCTGTAGCATAGCTTAAAATCAATTTAAACACTATATAAGGAGAATACTTATGACATATGGTAAGGGAACGTACGGATCTGCTAAAGGTAGACCACCAATGAAGAAGAAGAAGAAAAAGAAGGGTAAAAAGAATGCTTACTAAGAAACAGATGTCATTACCTAAAGCTCTTAAGGATAAGATCATGAAGTCTAAAAAGAAAAAAGGTAAGAAAAAGTGAAGAAAGAACTAACAGCTAGACAAAAAGCTACCATGAAGAAGCATTCGGTACATCATAGTACCAAACATATGTCAGCTATGAAGAAATCAATGCTTGCTGGTAAGACATTTACACAAGCTCATAAAATCGCACAAAAAAAGGTAGGTAAGTAATGAAACAAAAGATATTATCAATATGGAATGAGCTATCTAAGCCTAAACAAGGCGTAGTGATAGCTATTGTAATAATTATTGTATTAGTAATAGTACTATAAATTAAGGAAATATATGAATAAAGAAAAAAAGTTACCAGGTTCAAAAAAAGGCAATAAAATAAAGTTAGGCAAAGGTGTTTTTAGACCTAGTCCTAAAGTTATTGCTAATTTAAAAAAAGCTGGTTACAAAATAGTTAAAATTTAACATGGCTAAGAGTACTGTTAATAAGGCTGGTAACTATACTAAACCATCTATGCGAAAACGCATGTTCCAACGTATTAAAGCTGGAAGTAAAGGTGGTAATTCTGGTCAATGGTCGGCTCGTAAAGCCCAGATGCTAGCAAAATCGTATAAAGCTGCTGGTGGCGGCTATAAGTGAGCCTAAAGAAGCCACAAAAGAGCTTAAAGAACTGGGGTAAACAGAAATGGCGTACCAAATCTGGTAAACCTTCTGCTAAGACAGGTGAAAGATACCTACCTGAGAAGGCTATTAAGTCTTTATCTGCTAAAGAATACGCTGCAACTACAGCAGCTAAACGAAAAGGCAGCAAAAAAGGTAAACAACACGTTAAACAACCAAAAAAGATTGCTCGTAAAACACGAGCTTATAGATAGGAGAACAAATGTACGCTAAATTAGTATTAACTGGAGCAAAAATGCTTCAAAAAGGTAAAAGAAAAGTAAGAAAAGTTAAAAAGACTGGAACTTATGCTTCAATGAAAGCAAAAGAATCAGCTATCAGAGGTTCTGCTGGACTCAAAGGTACTAGTAGACTTAATAAAGTAAGACGTAAAGTACAAGGACCTATTGGATATGCATCTATCGGTGCTGCTGCATTCTCTGGTGGAGATGAGTAAATCAGATAAAGAGGTCATTTCTGACCTTATAAAAGCCTTAAATGGCACTAAAGAATCTGCTCCTATAAGATATAAAAAAGAACTTGACATAGAATATACGCCACAACCTGACGTAAAGATTGTAGTCAATAACATTAAAAAAGGATTATTATGATTGGTAAAAAAGTTATATCAAAAATACCAAAAGGCGTTGAATCTTTTTTCAAGAAAAAGAAAGTCAAGTCTATTACAAAAACCGTTAATAAGTATAAAAAACCTATTAAAGCTAAAACTAAAAAAGTAAAGAAAGCAATTAAAAAAAATCCTAAAATATCTACAGCTATTGCTGCAGGTGCTACAGGTGCAGTTGCTGGATCTGCTTACAGTAAAAGGAAAAATAAAAATGGCTAAAAGTTTAGTTACACTAGCAGAAGAAATATCTGCACTATCACCTAATGAGTTACAAACTCTTGGTAAGATAGTAATGGCAAAGCAACAGATGGTTCAGCCACAAGCACAAGTATCTAATATGCCTGGACCTATGGCATCTGCACCTGTACCGCCACAAATGAATCAAGGACCACAACAAAGACGTATGGCTCCTCCATCTACTAGAGATGCAATGATGCCTGGTCTATTAAATAGATAATGGTTCGTATAAGTAGGTTTGCTTCTAATTATTTAAAAACAAAAAAGCCAAAACCTAAGAAATTAAAAGATACATTAAACGAGGATCAGTTAGCTTCATTTATTGCTGGTAAACCAAAGAAAAAATTTGCTAAAGAATTTAAAAAACAAACTGGTACATCTAAACAAGAGTTTGAACAACCTAAAATTAAAAGAACAGGTACTGGTTATATGCAAGCTGATTTAGGTAAAATGAAACAACGTAAAGCTGTTAATAGATCTCAAAGATTATTAGAAGCTAGAATTAAAAATGCAAAAAGGAGAACAACATGATTGTTAAAGCTGCAAGTAAGTTATTTAAAAAAGCTGCTAATAAAGAAAGTAAAATCTTTAAAAAGAAAAAGAAAAAAAAGTCTAAAAAGAAATCTGTTAAAAAGAAAACAGTATTAGGTGGAGCACAAACACTAGCGGGTAAAGCATTGCTTAATCCTGTAACAATAGGTGGTGGAGCTGCATTTGGTGTTGGTAGAGCTAGTGGTAGATCTTCTGAAAGATCAAAAACTAATAAATTAAATGAAGCATTAAGACGTAGAGGCGTAAGAGTATAATGTCAATAAGAGGTGGTAAAAGACCAGGAGCTGGTAGACCTAAAGGAGTTAAAGATGGTAGCAAAGGTGCTAATCTTGAAGCTAAAATTAGAGTCGCTAGTAGAACACCATTAGATTATATGTTGAATGTATTAAACAATCCTGGTACTTCTCCTGAACGGAAGATGTGGGCTGCAGAAAAAGCTGCACCTTTCGTACATGCTAGACTAGCAAGCAAGGAACACAAAATAACTGGTGATAGCAAAAAACCAATTAGTATAAACTTATGCCACGCACCAGAAAAGAAGTAAAAGAAAAAGAAATAACGATACCATTTAAACCTCGTAAATATCAATGGGAAGTATTTCAAAACTTAAAAAGATTTAATGTTATTGTTTGTCATAGACGATTTGGTAAAACATGCCTGGCTATATGGAAACTTGTAGCTACTGCTGTTGAAAAAGAAAATGCAAGACTAGCTTATATAGCACCTACCTACCGACAAGGTAAAGCTGTAGCCTTTGACTATCTCAAAGAATATACAGAACCATTAATGGAACTTGGTGGTGGTAGAAACGAAACAGAATTAAAGATAGATTTATATAACGGATCAAGAATACAGATATTTGGTGCTGACAATCCAGATGCACTTCGTGGACTAGGGTTTGATGGAGTTGTAATGGATGAGTTTGCTCTTATGTCACCTCGTACCTGGACTGAGATTATAAGACCTGCAGTATCTGATAAACTTGGGTTTGTTATCTTTATTGGTACACCTATGGGGCATAATCAGTTCTGGGAAGTATTTGATTTTGCAAAACGTACTGATAGTAAAGATTGGTATGGATGTATGTACAGATCATCTGATACTGATGTTATTCCTAAATGGGAATTAGAAGATGCTAAACGTACAATGCCAGACTCACAATTTGAGCAAGAATATGAATGCTCATTCAATGCTGCAGTTCAAGGAGCTTATTATGGAGCTTTAATGGAACAAGCAGAAAAACAAAGGCGTATTGGTGATGTACCATATGATCCTACAATAGATGTTGAAACATGGTGGGATTTAGGTATTGGAGACTCTACTGCAATTTGGTTTGCACAACGAGTTAATAATGAAGTTAGATTGATTGATTATTATGAAACTAATGGTGAATCATTAGCGTTTTATGTAAGTAAGTTAAATGAAAAACCTTATAACTATGGTGCACATATAGCACCACACGATATTGTAACTAGAGAGCTAGGTACAGGTAAATCAAGATTAGAAGTTGCTGCGGAGTTAGGATTAAACTTTGAAGTAGCTCCTAAATTAGAAGTAGATCACGGTATAGAATCCGTAAGAAACACATTACCTAATTGTTGGTTTGATAGAATAAGATGCAAACAAGGCATTGAATCTCTCAAACAATACAAGAAGGTATTTGACGATAAGAACCAAGTCTTTAAAAATAAACCCCATCATAACTGGGCATCACACGGATCAGATGCATTTAGGTATGGGTGTGTAGGCGAAGCGCCTGAAAGAACAGATTGGGCTAAAGATATTAACGTAGATACAAGGTATATAATTTAATGGCAAAGTCTCCTGCATGGCAACGTAAAGAAGGTAAAAGTTCTTCTGGTGGTTTAAACAAAAAGGGTGTAGCGTCATATAGACGTGCTAATCCAGGAAGTAAACTAAAGACTGCTGTAACTACAAAACCAAGTAAATTAAAAAAAGGATCTAAAGCTGCTGCTAGAAGAAAATCATTTTGTGCAAGAATGGGTGGAATGAAAAAACGATTAACTTCTAAGAAGACTGCAAATGATCCGAACTCAAGAATTAATAAAGCATTAAGGAAATGGAACTGTTAATATGATTAGTAAAGCATTAAATTTAAAAAATATTAAACACGCTAAGGCTAGATTAAGTAAGCTAGCAAACAAAAAAACATTAACTAAAAGTGATATTGTTGAAGTTAAAAAAATTGCACAATTTGAACTTAAAGCTATTGATTCTGTAATGAAAAAAAGAGGCAAGGCTTTTGTTGGCAGTCCAAGTAAAACAGCAAAATCTGTTTATAAAAAAGCAGGAATAAAAAGATAATGGATGAATATAAATTAAAGGCTCTGATAGCATCTGAGATACAAACCTCAATGGGGTATCTTGGTGGTGAGCTAACAGAACAAAGAACAAAGTCTTTAGAATATTATTTTGGTGAACCATTTGGTAATGAACAAGATGGTAGATCACAAGTAGTAAGTACTGATGTTGCTGATACTATTGAATCTATTTTACCTACTATAATGAGAACATTTACTGCATCACCTAAAGCAGTACAATGTATTGGCAATAAGCCAGGTGACGAAGCTGCTGCTAAACAAGCAACAGATTATTTAAACCATGTATTTTATAAAGACAATCCTGGTTTTACATTAATGTATACCTTCTTCAAAGATGCTTTATTGCAGAAAAATGGTATCATGAAAATCTTTTGGGATGATTCATTAGATGTAGAAAGATCTACTTATCAAGGTCTTACAGATGATGAGTTTGCTATGTTAGTAGCTGATCCAGAAATAAAAGTATTAGAACATACTGAATACGATATTGATGATGAAGAAGCTTTAAAAGAAGCTTCTGATTTTATAGAAGCTCAAGGAATGCCTGCAGATGTACAGTCTAGTGGCAAGATGCATGATGTAGTAGTAAATAGAATGAAGAAAAAAGGGCAAGTACGAATAGAGAACGTACCACCTGAAGAATTTCTTATTGCTCGTAATGCTAAAACTATAGAAGATGCACACTTTACAGCACATAGAAAATATATAACTCGTTCAGAGTTAGTTGAAATGGGTTTTGATCCAGAAGAAGTAAAAGCTTTACCTACTGATAATGATCAGAGATATAGTGAAGAAAGAACAACCAGGTATGAAGATTTAGATTATAATTCTTTAAACAGACATACTGCATCTGATACAGCAAACGAACAAATACTTATTTACGAATGCTATATGAAAATAGATGAAGATGAAGACGGAATTGCGGAATTGCGTAAGGTAACTGTAGCAGGTGATAGCTCATATAAAATCTTAGATAATGTGCCTTTTGACAGACAACCTTTCGTAAGTGTTACACCTATTCTAGTGCCACACCGCTTTTATGGTCGTTCAGTATCTGAGCTTGTAGAGGATGTGCAATTAGTTAAATCAACTATAATGCGTCAACTATTAGACAATATGTATTTGACTAATAACAATCGTATTGCAGTTATGGATGGTCAAGTAAACATTGATGATCTATTGACTAACCGACCAGGCGGTATTGTAAGAACTAAACAACCACCGCAATCAGTTATACAACCATTGCAATCACAGCCTTTAAATCAACAGGCTATGCCTCTATTAGAATACTTAGATGTAGTTAGAGAACAAAGAACTGGTGTTACTAGATACTCACAAGGTATGGATGCTGATTCACTTAATAAAACAGCATCAGGTATTAGCCAAATATTAACTCAAGCACAATTAAGAGTAGAGTTGATTTGTAGAGTTTTTGCTGAAACAGGTGTCAAGGAGTTATTTAAAAAAATTCTTGAGACTGTAATTAAGTATGAAACTAAAGAAAAAATTATTCGTGTAAACGAACAGTACGTTGCTATGATGCCTATGGAATGGCTTAATAGATGTAACGTAGATATTCAAGTAGGTCTAGGAACAGGTAGTAAAGAACAAGAGCTTGCTATTCTCAACAACATATTGGAGAGACAACTACAAGCAATTAATTTACAGAAATCTGCTGCTGGTCCTATGGTTAATTTAAGAAATGTACACAATACATTGACTAAATTGGTTGAAGCTGCAGGACTTAAAAATGTTGAAACATACTTTACTGATCCTATTATTGGTGCACAACAAATGCCACCTCCGCAACCACCACCACCTACAGAGTTTGAGAAAGTAACACTTGCACAAGTACAAGGAGAAAATCAACGTAAAATCCTTGACATGCAAGTTAAAGAAAAAGAAATAGATCTTAAAACACAACAAATGATATTAGAGTTTGAAACTAGAATAAAGGAGTTAGAAGCTAAGTATCAAGTACAATTTGACTCTAATGCCATTAAACGTGAAGCTATGACATCTAAAAGTGGTGGACAAAGTGCACAATTAGGTGATATAGGTGATGAAACACAAAGACAACAAAAAACTTTCTTTAATCCAAACAACACCTAATGAATGAAAACGATTTAATTAGAGAACAAACAAAAGGCAGTAAAGCCAAAACGATATTAGAAGATGAACTATTTATAGAAACTTTTAGCGTACTCAAAGAGTCGTATGAAAAGGAAATGGTACAAACATCTTATAAAGATTCAGAAGCTAGAACAGCTATCTGGGTTGCCTGGCATCAGTTAGATAAGGTTAAATCCCACCTGACTGAAATAATGAATACAGGTAAACTTGCTAGTAAACAACTGCAAGATTTAAAAAAACCTTAAATAGGAGGACTATATGTCTGATGCTGAAAAGCAGCCAACCACAGTTAGTGGAGCTGCAGAAACTATAAAGGGCTTGTTGAACCAATCAGCTGATACTCAACCTGCACCAACTGAAACCGCAATGGTTACAGAAGAAACTTTAACGCATACTGCGGAGCCTGAAGCTCCCAGTCACGTTCCAGAAGAACCAAATGCTTTGTCTGAAGAATATAATGAATCAGTTGAATCTGACGTTGTAGAAACTACAGAGTTATCGGAGGAACCCATATTCCCTGTTGTAATAGACGGACAAAAATATGAGGTCAACCAAGACGAACTCATCAATGGTTATCAACGACAAGCAGATTATTCTCGTAAAACAGAGGAACTATCTATTGAGCGAAAGCAACAAGAAGATCAGATCCAACGTGAACGAGATACTGTTCAAACACAAATGGCTAATTTACATTCACTTGAACAATCTTTAAAATCCCAATTAGATTCTGAATTACAGAGTATTGATTTTGATAAAATGTACGAAGAAGATCCTGTACAAGCTTCACGCTTACAGTATCAAATGCAAAAAAGACAAAAAGATCTTGATGCAGCTCGTATGCAAATTCATCAGCAACAACAATCTGAGTATCAAAAATATGTATCTGAACAAGAAAAACAGATGTTTATTAAGATGCCTGAGATGAAAGATGCTTCTAAATCTACTGAGATAAGACAAAATATGAAATCATATTTATCTGATCAAGGTTATATGGATCAAGAGATTGCCGCTTTAACAGATCACAGAATGCTCTTAGTACTTAAAGATGCAATGTCATATAGAAAACTTCAAAAGACCAAGCCTGGTATTATGAAGAAAGTGGCAGATGCACCTAAAGTTTTAAGACCTGGAACTGCTAAAACAAAAGGTGAACGTAGAGAAATGGCTGTTAATGATAACAAGAAACGCCTAGCTAAAACTGGTAGATGGCAAGATGCCGCTGCTATATTTAGACAAGGTATGAAAACAAAATCATAACACAATATAAGGAGACCTTAAATGGCACAACCAACAAACTTGTATGACACTTATGACACTACGGGTATTCGAGAAGACTTGGCTGACGTAATATATAATATTGCACCATCAGACACACCAATTCTTTCTGCTATACCTAGAGCTGTCGCAACGTCTACTAGCCACGAATGGCAAACTGACACACTAGCTGCTCCTGCGGCTAATGCTGTTATCGAAGGTGATGAAGCAACTACAGATGCTATGGTAGCAACTACTAGAGTTAAAAACTTCACACAAATCATGGATAAAGTAATCTCAATATCTGGTACTCAAGGAGCTGTTGATGCAGCTGGTAGAGCGGATGAGATGGCTTACCAAATCGCTAAAAAATCCAAAGAACTTAAAAAAGATATGGAATTCGCTATCATTAAAGAGAATGTTTCTGTAGCTGGTTCTGCAACTGCTGCTAGAGAAATCGGCTCATTTGCAACTTGGATTTCTTCAAATGGTGATGCTGCTGGTGCTTTATCTACTGGCTTTAACTCATCAACTGGCTTGACTGCTGCACCTACTGGTGGAACAGATAGAGACTTGACTGAGACAATTCTAAAAACTGTTATCCAAGAAACTTATACTTCTGGTGGCGATTTAGATATGCTAGTAGTACCACCATCTGTTAAACAAGTAATATCTGGATTCAATGCGAACACAACTCGTTTTGGTCCTGCTGAAGCAAGAACTGAATATGCAGCTATTGATGTATATTCTTCAGACTTCGGAGATATTAACATTGTTCCTAACAGAGTAATGGCAACTACAGATGATAAAGCTTGTTTCTTAATACAGAGTGACATGGTCGCTACTGCATACTTAAGAGATTTCCAAATGAATGAGTTAGCAAAAACTGGTGACTCAGACAGAATGCAACTTTTAGTTGAATGGACTCTTGAGATGAGAAATGAAGCAGCTCATGCTGTAATTTTGGATATCAACCAATAAGACTAATTAGGGGAGGCTTCGGTCTCCCCTTTTATTTATAAGGAAATAATATGAATAGCCCAACAACATTTAAACCAGGTGCTACACAAACTGTAGCTGTAGGTACATCTTCTGCTGCCTCTAATGCAGTTAATGCGCAAACAACAGCAATTAGAATTGTTTCAACTGTAGATGCATATGTAGAAGTTTCTTCTGCACCAACTGCATCATCATCATCATTTATTTTACCAGCATTTACTGTTGAGTATTTAAGATGTTCAGGTTCTGCTAAAGTTGCTATGCTTAGAGTTGGCTCTGTAACAGGAACTTCTAGAGTAACAGAACTTAGTCAGTAATGAGACCAGCATTTTTTAATTTACGAAGTCAAGACAGGTATCGTAATCGTAGGACAGATGTTCCTAATGATGCATTAAATTTAGAAGATTTATCATATCTACTCCTAGAATCAGGAGATAACATTATCAGAGAAGATGGTGTCGGTGTTTCTTACTTTACAGATAGTCCTATTCAAAATTGATTTCATTTAGTGAGTTAGTAAAAGTAATTAAAACAATAGAGCAAAGCTCTGAACAACAAAAAAAAAACAAACAAAAAACGAAATTTAGAAAAAGGATAAAACATGGCTGATAGTAAGATTAGTGCATTGACAGCATTGACAGCAGCTGCTGCTGCAGATGTACTACCTATAGTAGACACAAGTGCAACTGCAACTAAGAAAATGACTATAGAAAATATATTTAAAAGCATACCTGTAAGTGTAGGTGTTAATGAAGGCACACCACTTGCTAAGTTGCACGTAACTAGAGATGCTATTAATCATTCAACACAATCTTCATTAGCACCAATATTTGTTGAAGATGATAATAGACCAGGTATTTTTTTCTCAGGTAATTTAAACAACATAGGTATTATACAATTTGGTGATAACTCATCAATTAATGCTGGTGAGATTTTTTATGATCATAGTGCTGATAAGTTTAGTTTTAGATGTGCAGGTACTGTACAAGCAACTTTAGCTGATGGTGTATTAGCACCAGAAACAGATTCAGATGTAGACTTAGGTACAACTTCTTTACGCTTTAAAAATACATTTGTAGATTCTATTACTGTTACTGGTGAAGTAGATGCTGCAAGTTTAGACATTGAAGGTGATGCTGATATTAATGGTACTTTAGAAACAGATGCTTTATCTATTAATGGTACAGCAGTAACTTCAAATGCAGCCGAATTAAATATATTAGATGGCAAGAGTTTTGTAGATGAAGATAATATGGCTTCTAATAGTGCTACTGCTATTGCATCTCAACAATCTATTAAAGCCTATGTAGATTCTGTTAAAATTTATGAACTTACTAAAACAGCTAACTATACTGCTGTAGCTGGTGATAATATATTGGCTGATACTTCAGGTGGAGCATTTACAATTACATTACCTGCTAGTCCT
>Ga0209337_1002623_pt1 | contig 12905 bp, 25 predicted proteins | sample LinPmetageLP53_FD_184044 | JGI IMG/M metagenome (GOLD analysis project Ga0209337, IMG submission 184044) | Marine viral communities from the Pacific Ocean - LP-53 (SPAdes) (version 2) | ecosystem: Environmental > Aquatic > Marine > Oceanic | place: Pacific Ocean | collected 2010-02-08 | reverse complement strand
GCTGATAGGGTAAACGAAATCGAAGAGCTTTATTTAGGCGCAGATGGTTTGACCGCTAGTTGGGATAGTGGCGCAATAACTTTAGGGCATGATGCGCATAGGGATTTATTAATTCGACACGCAGGGATGCCAACAATTGAACCTGAGAATTGGTCAACATTAGAAGCGGATAGAGCTACGTGGAATATTCGTTATTGGTTGCACAAAGAACAATCATTAATAAATATTTTAGAAAAATTGCAATATGAGTTTGGATTTATTCATAAAATAGCACCTGATGGCAAATCTAAGTATGTCTGGATTCATGGAACAGGCACAAACAACGCTTTAAGGGCTGAAGATATTGTAGCTACTTTAACAAAAAGAGATATAAGCTCTTTAAAAATAAGCACAACGCCTGTTAATCAAATTATGACTAAGGCAATAATTAACACATTAAAACACCCTGCTAAAGACACTTATTTAGCCGAGGCAACCGCAATTAACGCAATACCTAGAGCAACATATAATATTAAATCTAAAGAAAACACATCAACGATTAATTTAGATGCTTTAACGCTTGCGCCTGCGACCACTCCAGCAACAGATAAGCAAGCAGACTTCTATTCATATTATAGCCAAGCAAATGGAGATGTAAAAAAAGTGGTTGAATGTGAAATAATAAACCCTCAAAAAGGTTATCTATTAGAAACTGGTGATGTGATTAAATTTGATGATATGACTGTAGAGCCATTTGCAGATGATTGGGCGAATTATTATATAATAGTAAGTTTAACTAGGAAGCCTAGTAAAATAAGCATAAAAGCAAGAGAAATAGGATAAGATTATGAGTTATCAAAGAGTAGCAAAACCAAAAGCATATATAGACATGATTCAACCATTATTAGAAAATGGCACAATAACTGGAACAGACCAAATAGCTGGCGCGGGAATATTAACAACCGCATCATCAATTATACAATTATTTGACAACAAACCAAATAACACTGTTACAATAGGCGGAAATGGTGGCACAACGGCTCAAACAATTACAATTGACACTAATATATCAGACAATTCATTTACTGATAATACTTTCGATTTATCGGCAGGAGACGCAACAGTTGGACACGATGCAAATTCTAAAATAGTAGCAGGGTTAAAAGTTTCGGGAGTGGGCATTACAGCAGGGACAACTGTAGCCTCTATTACAAGCACAACAGAACTTGAATTAAGTGCTGTCGTTGAAAGTGGGGAAAGTGATGATGACGTTACATTAACATTTAGTGAGGCAACTGGCACACTATTAAATGAAACTATGTTTGTTGCAATATTAGGTCATAATTTTAAAAGCGCAGATGCTAAATTTCAAATTCAAACAGACCACGCAAGTAATTTTTCTACCGCTCAAACACCAGCCATGACTAATGTTTGTAACGGTGCAGTCAATTCAGCATTTGCAGTCCCAGCTACAGATGGATGGAGTTTAATTACATACACTCAGGATTTTGATAACAGATATCAAAGGCTAGTCATTGATGATGTAAGCACATTTGACACAGATATAAAAATAGGGTGTATCTTATGGGGAGTTGTTTATGAGTTTCCTAATGCTCCTGATTTAAACATTACTAAAACATTTAATTATGATGGTGTGTCTATTAATGAGTCATTAGGTGGTCAAAAATATTCACACGCAACACATTTAAAAAATAGCTCATGGACATCAACTCAAGCATGGTCATCATCTAATAATAAAGGATTTAAATCGGGTAGAAAAAAACTAGACATGAGCTTTAGTTATTTGTCCGAATCCAATGCTTTTCCAACTGACCTATATGGATTCGCAAGCACAAGAAAAGACGAGTCAATGGTCAATAGGATAATAATGATGACTAACGGAGGAATGTACCCATTATTATTACAACTCGATGGAACTGATGCTAACGAAGATGATGGGTTTTTATGGTGCAGATTAGACAATGAACCCTCTTTTAACCAAGTAGCTTACAATCAATATTCTACGCAATTATCATTCGTAGAAGAATTTTAGTTTTAATTATTAATAATTTAAAGTATATTATATAGACATTTTATTAGCTCTTGCCAATGGACTCGAGGTCAACTGACTATCAAGCACTGTGCAGTGAAAGGCTGTAGGCTAATATTTAGTCTCTTTGAGGGGTGGTTTATCTTGCTACGTTCCAGTAGCGACCTTCTTGTTGGATAATCACACTTCCACCCCTCGTTTATTCCCTGACTATTCCCTGACTATTCCCTAGCACCCCCCTAGCACCCCCCTAGCACCCCCCTAGCACCCCCCTAGCACCCCTTGACATTTCTTTGATTATGTATTATATTATAACAATTATTGATTAACCCTTTGCAAACCCTTTAAAAATAATACTTGCACCCTATTGCTAGGCTTAGTATATTGTATTGTGATTTATTTAAAAAACAACAAGAGGATAAAAACTATGTTACTTAAAAAAAGCGAAATCAAAAAGCTCATAAGAGACGAGGGATATAGAATTAGCCCAGAATCTTATGAGGGTATAAATAGAGCGGTAGAAAGCACGATTAAACAAATGCTAGTGCAAGTAGCCAATGACAATATGAAAACCTTAATGATGCAACATACTGGGGCAAGAACAACCACAATAGACTCTAGCTCTTGCTCAAGATGCGCTAACATCGAAAACACATATCTTAGGTGGGCGAGAAATGTCCAACAATTTTGTGCGGATGAAGCGACTATAATGCTTAACAGATTGAGGGGTTAAAAATGAAAATTCATAATAGAAATTGTAAGGGTTGTGGCATTAATTACCCTATTGAAATTTTTCCATTGTCGAATGGTTCTAAACTTGATAGAAATGGGCAACTATATCGTAGGCATCGTTGTGGACAAGGAGGTAATAGTTGCTATCATGGACATAAGAAAGATTTGCCTAATGAAAAGAGAGCAAAGCAAAAAATGCTTAAAGAACTAAAAGAGAATTTGTCTTGCAAGGTTTGTGAATATTCTAAAAAGACACATGACAGATTTACCACTTCAGCATTAGACTTTCATCATTATAGAAAAAACAAAAAATATAATGTTGGCAACATGATTAGAGACGGATTTAGTTGGGATAATATTTTAAAAGAAATAAAAAAGTGTGTGGTCATATGTTGTAGATGTCATGCAGAAATACATGGACATAATGGACATAAAGAAGCTAATTAATAAACTCTTTAATAAGTCTTAAAAATAAATGATTAAAGGGCTTGCTTTTTATTAATATAAGCCCTACATTTATTATGTGATTATTAGAAAAACAACAAGGAGTTAAAAATGACAAAATTACAAAAAATCGAAAACAAAATATTTAATGCTAAAGATAAAAAATTTAGTAGTAAAAGAAAAACAAATTTTTCAGATTGGCTATCTACTAAATATATGATTAATCTAAGAAGCGAGTTTAATAACGAGGTAATCAGATTAAACTCTAAGGGTATTAAAATTAACTACGATTTTGGAGATTGTCTTTGTTAAATAAAAATGACTATATAATACATAAATATTTAGGAGGTAAGTAGGATGAATTGGGCAAAAACAAAACAAGAAATATCTAATGCTTTAAAATTTATTAATCAAGGTGAAAGAACATTAGATAATTATAGTGGGGTGTTTAGAGTCGTTTTAGAAAAAAGACTAGGGAGTAAGTAGGATGATAGCTCCAATTAATATATTTGAGTTACAAAAGATAAAAGAACACTGCTCTAATCTAAGTAGTTTTATCCGAAGCCTAGACAACCATCTAGGCTTTGATAAACAAAGCGATTTAAGGGATATATTAAACGAATTAGATATAATGAAAGCAAGGATTGATACTACGATTATTGAGATGGATGCTTTTGAACAAAATGAATTGGGGATGAAATGAGACCTATGGTAACAGATGACGATTTTACACCATTTTTAAGATGGTTGGTAACTAATCATGATTACAACGAAGAGCAGATTATTCATGTAGTAGAAAAACCATATAGATATAAGAAAGAATATAATGAGTTTTTATTTTGGGATGACATAAGTGGGGGTTATAGTGAAGAAAAGTAAACATCAAAAAATTAAAGAGCATTTAGAATCGGGTAAGACTATTACAAGTTGGGAAGCGATTACAGAATATAGAGTAACTAGATTATCTGCTATTATATTTAATCTTAAAAAAGATGGGATGCGAATAGAATCAAAAGATTATGTGGGTAAAAATAATAATGGCGATAGCATTAGATATACTACATATAAATATTTAGATATTGTAGAAGATAAAGAGCAATTAGATATGTTCAGTAATAAACCAAAAAAATTTAAGAGGTGGCTAGACACTCCACCTAAATTAAAAAAAGGTGACATTAGATAATCACAAGGGCATGGGGCTTTTCAAAATAACGTCATGTATATTGGAATCCGCTCACCTCATGCCCAACAATTTAATAGGAGAAAATAATGAATGACTTTTTAGATAATTTTGAGATGTGGGTGTTTTTATTTTTAGTGGCGATGTTCACATCAATAGCAATAGAATTTTTAATTAAAACCATATATAGGAGCTTATAATGCAAAACGAACGTAAACCCAAAATTGAGTTTGAAAAAGGAAAGAAGTATAAGATTGAATTAATCTTTGATACTTGTAAATCAGGAAAGACATCTAAACCAGATGGCAAATCTTATAATTGGTATTTATATCAATGTAAATATAATTCAAATGAATATACATTTTTCGCTGATTATGATTTACATGATGAACTAAAGAAGTTTGGTCGTGGAGATATTTTAGAAGTTATTGACACTTATGAGGGCGATAATCCTTATGGACACGATTGGAGTGTAATGTCAGTTGGAGTTACTGGCTCATTAGATAATGTAATGAAAAAAACTAAAAATAAAACTGAGATTAAGATTGAATTGTTTGCTTGTATGAAAATTGCATCGTCTTTTAGTAAAACATTAGATGATTTAAAATCTAATACTTATGTGGTTAAACAACTGCATAGTCAGATGGTTAATGAAGTTTATAATGAAGAATCAGAATCTCAAGCAGTTCAAGATAAGATTGAGGAATTATTCTAAAATGAAGCGTAGTAAGTGGGATAAGGTTTTTTCTGATGCGATTAGAACTAGAGACAAATGGACTTGTCAAAGGTGTTTAAAATATTATCCTGAAGGAAAAAGGCAAGGTTTGCATTGCTCCCACTTTTATGGCAGGGCAAAATATTCGACTAGATTTGATTTTGATAATGCCGAGGCTTTATGCTATGGATGCCATCAGCATTTAGGGAGTCATCCCGAAAAACACAGGCAACATAAAATAGAAAAAATAGGTAAAAAGAAATTTAACAATCTTATGCTTCGTTCAAATAATAGAGCTAATAAAAAAGATTTATTATCTAACTGGCATTATGATTATTTAAAAAAAGAATTAAATAAATATAAGATTGATTGCGAAGATTGAATATGCCTAGTAAAAAAGAGTCAATGATTGAGTGGATAATAGAAGCAACAGACAATAGTGCAGTTAACAATAGAATACATAATCAAAAAAAAGATAGTCAATTTGAAAGATTGCATCATAGGATAGATGATATTTTAATGTATTGTGAATCTTGTGAAAGGGTTTGGCAAAAAAATAGAAAAATGATGAGTAGAAATTGGGAATCTTACCCAAAAAATCATATACCAATAATAGGGAAACAAAAAAAGCAATGTCCAAATTGCAAGGAGGAAAAGTGAAAAGAAAAACTAAAGAAGAGATAATAATGGAACATCTTTTACAAAACTCAGAAGTATCATTGTTATTTACAAAAAGAATAAGTGCAAGAGGTAAGAAAGAAGAATTATATGAACGAGAAAGATATCATGAAGGTTGGCAAGATGCTCTTGTCTGGTGTCTTGGTCTTAAATTAGGTAAGAGTTTATCAGAAATATCAATAAAAAAACAAGGAGAAAAATAATGGCAAAGCGATTTATAGACACTAAAATATGGGATAAGGCTTGGTTTAGAAAGCTAACACCAGATTCAAAATTATTGTGGGTTTATATTTTAACTAAATGTGACCACGCAGGAATTTTAGATGGGGATTGGGAAGCTGCTTCGTTTTTTATTGGTAATAAAATGAACGATAATAGAATACCTGAAGTAATTAAAGACAAAATGGTCTCTATTGATAATGACCAGTATTTTATTCCATCATTTATTGAATATCAATATGGTGCTTTAAGAATTAACTCTAAACCTCATTTATCTGTTATTAAAAGACTCGAAGAGAAAGGTCTTAATGATTATTTACAAAGGGTTATGGTAACTCTTAAAGATAAAGATAAAGATAAGGATATAGATAAAAGACAAGATAAGTTTATAGATAAAGTAAACGCGGTGATTAAAGATAAAAAATATACTAATGATGAGACTAATAACTTTGTTGGATTTTGGACAGAGCGCAACACTTCAAACACTAAGATGAGATTTGAGTTGCAAGCTACGTTTGAAATATCAAGAAGGTTAGCCACTTGGGTAAAAAACAATAAGGATTGGAAAATAAACAAGAAGGAAAAAGATGAGCGAGAAGAAATGCAGTTCACAGGAAGCTAGTTTTTTTGTCAATGACTTATTTGACACGCTAGATATTAAAGGGAGCAATCAACTATTATTTAATCAATTTTGTAGCTTATTAATGAAGTTTGATAAGGAGACAATTAAAAAAGGGTGGAAAGATATCGTTTATAGTTGCGAACCACCCAATGGACAAATGGCGGGGAGACTACCAAAGATGTTCATAATTGAAAAGATATTGATGAGTAATAGACTTGATGGTTGGAATAGAGAGCATCAAGCAAATAAAAAACAAGAAATAGAATCTGGAACAATATCAAAACTATTCAACTGGGGGATTGAATATCATGAAGGGAAAATAACTAAACAAGAACTAGAAAAAAGGATAGATGATAATTTATGAATTATAAAATTCCAAGTATGTCAGATATTAAAAATATTAATCCTAATGGGTATAATGTTATATCAACATTTAGTGGATGCGGTGGTAGTAGTTTGGGTTACAAGATGGCAGGTTACAATGTATTATGGGCAAACGAATTTATACCAGCGGCGCAAAAATGTTATGAGGCTAATCATTTAAATACGTTTTTAAGTAAAGACGATATAAGAAGCATAAAAATAGAACAGATAAAAAAAGAAATAAATAATAAAGATATTGATATTTTAGATGGTTCTCCACCTTGCGCTAGTTTTTCAGTTGCAGGAATAAGAGAAAAATCTTGGGGTAAAGAAAAAAAATATTCTGATACTACACAAAGAGTTGATGATTTGTTTTTTGAATATGTTAGATTAGTAAAAGGGTTGCAACCAAAAATATTTATTGCTGAAAATGTGCCAGGTTTAAATATTGGAAGTGCTAAAAATATTTTAGGGCAAGACCAGATGGATTTTTTCAATACTCAAGAAGATACTATTTTATATCAATTAAGAGCTTGTGGGTATAATGTTCAATTTAGAATATTAAATGCTATGCATTATGGAGTTCCGCAATCAAGAAAAAGATTATTTATTGTAGGAATAAGAAACGATTTAAACATTAATCCAACATATCCTATTAAAAAAACAAAAAAAATATCTCAAAAAGATGCTTTTTATAATGTAATAAATACAGAAAAAGATATTTTAGATAGTACACATAAAGATGGAATTGTAAAAAAATATGTAGTTCAAATAAAACAAGGTGAAGATGGGAGTAAATACTCAGTTTCTTCTAAAAGAGGATATTTTGGATTAAAAAGACAATGGTATAATAAACCATCATATACAATATGTCAAAGACAAGGTAATAAAGGTGCTTGTTTATTACATCCATTAGAAAATAGAGAATTAACTGTTCCTGAATTAAAAAGACTACAAGGATTTCCTGATGATTTTATTTTGAATGGTAGTTATAAACAAAATTGTGAAAGAATTGGCAGGTCAGTTCCACCACCACTAATGAAAGAGTTATCAAGTCACTTACAAATAAAGGTATTGGATAAATATTATGAAAGATAAAGTAATAAAAAATAAATCATGGGAATTTGACAACGAAGTAACAAACGTATTTGATAATATGTTAGAGAGGTCTATTCCTCAATACGAGCAAATGAGATTATTGGTTTCTAAATTATCATCTAAAATAATTAACTATAATAATATACCAACAAAAACAATAATAGATATTGGTTGTAGTAAAGGCAGAGCCTTAGAATCAATATATAAAATACACCCATCATTAAAATATATTGGGATAGAATATAGTAAACCAATGTATGATTATTGCGTAGATAAATGGGCAGATAAAAACAATGTATCTTTTTTAAACACTAATTTAAAAGATTTTTATCCAAACATAGATAGACCAGATAATGTATTATGTTTATCTATATTGACATTGTGCTTTGTTCCAATAGAATATCGCTCATTTGTGTTAACTAATATTTATAATTCGCTATGTAAGGATGGCGCATTAATTATTGTAGAAAAATGTTTATCAAATAATTATACAACTTCCAATTATATAGATAATGTTTATTACGATATGAAAAAAACAAATGGTTACACGCAAGAACAAATAGCTAGTAAACGAAAATCATTAGAGGGTGTGCTAGTACCATTACAAACATCATTCAATGAAGAGTTATTTAGACAAGTAGGATTTAATAAAGTTGATGTATTTTGGAAGTATTTAAATTTTACAGGATGGGTACTTATTAAATAACTCTTACTTAACCCTTAAAATAAATTAAAAAAAGACTTGCCTCGTATTATATAAAGCCCTATTTTATTGTTGTGATTATCAATAACAACATAACAAGTGAGGCGAAAATGCAAAAAGGTAAATTTAATAATAGTAGAGGTTTTGGAGTTGAAATCGAGTTCATTAGACCTAGTAATGTTTCTAAGCAATCTATATGTGATGCTTTAACAGTTACTTGTGAGGTAGAGGGGTATAACCATATCACTAGACCACATTGGAAACTTGTTACTGATTGTTCAGTAAATGAAAGTAGTAGTCAATATGATAGAGGTTTAGTTGGGGACAACGAGATTGTTTCTCCAATTCTTTATGGTGAAAATGGTTTTGCTCAATTAAAGAACATCCTAGACACTCTTAATGAATTAGGTTGTGAAGTTAATTATTCTTGTGGTATTCATGTTCATCACGATGTGACTAATAAGATGGTTGAAGGTAAAGAGCAGAGTCAAAAGTTTTTAGCTAACCTTGTAAAATTTGTTGCTAAGTATGAGCATCTAATTTATAAGTTAGTTTCTCCATCAAGATTAGATGGTAGAAGATATAGTACACCAGTTAGAAGAGAGTTTTTTGGAATGGATATGACCATAAACAAAAATAGTGTTAATAAAATGGTTGCTAGAGTTAAAAATAATTGTGCTAGTAAATATCGTTATGGTAATGATATTAACAATAACCAACCATCTCCAAGTGTTCAAAATAATAGAGCTTGTGGTCTTAACTTTCGTAATGTTTGGACAAGAGGTTCTGTTGAGTTTAGATACCACAATGGTTCTTTAAACTTCGATAAGATTGTTTCTTGGATTGTTTTTACTCAAGCTATCATAAATACAGTTGAAGAAACAAACGCCGTTCAAATGAACTTTGTTCCAAACAATTATAAGGGATTTACTAGAATGAGAAAAGCAATAGGTTTTGTTTCATCTTCTAATAGAGATGATGTTATAAAATCTACTAGCTCTTACATCTTAAAAAGATTCAAAGAGTTAAGTGCTAGAGAAGATGATTACCTAAAAAATAGCAGACAATATAGTTATGTTCAAGATGGACTAACTACAAATCAAATAGGAGCGTAATATGTGTGGACTAACAGGAATTATTTTAAAACAAAAAGATAGAGATAACGAGACCCTTAATCGGGTCTCAAGGTCTTTCGCGAAAATGCTCACAGAGGCAAACATTAGGGGCGGTCATGCGACTGGGTTTGCTTTAATAGATAAGCATGGAGACTATGTAATATGTAAGAAAGCAAAAGATGCTTATGGTTTTTTTAGCGATGAAGAAGTAAAAGACAATATCGGTTTAGTTTATGATGGTATCACTACAATGATGGGTCATACTAGATATGCGACATTAGGCTCTCCATCGATTAATAGTAATAATCACCCAATTAGGACAGGTCAAACTATAGGAACTCATAATGGCTCTATATCTAATCATAAAGAGTTATTTCATAAATATGATATGAAACGATTCGCTCAAGTAGATAGTGAGGCGATATTTAGATTGTATGAGACATCTAATAATGTTGATGACTTCTTAGATAATAGGTTGCCAAAAGTTCAAGGTCGTGTTGCGATTGTTTGGGCGGACTTAGAAAGACCAGATTATGTATATATGGTAAAAGCTAACAACCCTATTCAAATGGTCTATATTCCAGAGTTTGATTGTTATGTATATGGTAGCACCGATTCAATCATAAACGCGGGTTTATGGCACTATTATGAGCGCATTACAATAGAACCTAATACGATGGTTAGAATTGATACAAAGACTCTTAAGATTGATACAAAAGATATTAAGATAAAAGAACCAAAGCCAAAACGCTTTTCATTTTATGATGATAAGATTGGAGCATATAAAGATGAACCGCAAACAGTTGATAGATTTGTTCCGAGGTTTTCTTATAGCGACCAATTAAAAATGTTTAAGGCTAATGATGGCTCAAAAATAAGGAAGGTAAGATAATGACTGAAGTGTTTGTATATGGTACATTAAAAAAAGGTGGAATGAATCATCGTTTTTTAAAAGGTAGTGATTTTGTTAAACACGAGGTTTTGCAAGACCATTCAATTTATGCGCCAAGAGGATTCTCGTTTCCATTGCTTATACAAAGTAAGGGTGATAAAGTATATGGAGAAGTCTATAGCGTAAGTAGTACAACATTGGCTAAATTAGATATGCTTGAAAGCGAAGGAACTTTATATACTCGCGTTAATGATGTTGAATTAGGATTTCAATATTATCTTTTTAATAAAGAGTATGGGAATGTTAATTGGAATGAAGAACGTGACAAAATACCTAATGGATATTGGAAAACTCAATACGAAATTGATTTGAATGTGATAATAGATAATCGTAACTATACGGATAAGGCGGACAAGTTAGTCTTTCATATGAGGTTCTTTGATGGGCAACGCGCGCCAACGAATAAAATCTATATGGAATTAGTAAAGTCACGAAGCTATTTAGATTTAAACACTGAAAACGAAGAAATCTTTTTAAGGGATTGTATAATGGAAGGAGTTGTAAGTGAGTTCAAATACGAATGAGATTTATAGTATAGCTTGCGATATATGTGATAAGAATGTCACAATCGTAAATAAGAAAAAGAAAGACAATAAAACGATTTGGACTTGTAATGACTGTGATTCTAAATATCCAAGATGGAAGAATTAGAGCATATAGTGACAATAGTTTCATTTAAGGAATTTGAGGATTTAATTAATAAAGTCGGTAATGACGAATTAACTATAATGGAATTAATAGATGCGATAGCGCAAATAAATGGAGAAATATATGAGCAAACAAACTCATACGGAGCTACTTAACGTAAACCATGAATACTTATACCATGCGGAAATAAGATTTGAAACAAAAGATGCGTTTGATTTTAAAAGCGCAGTCGGAAATTCAATAAAAGAATTGATGAGCGATATAGATATAAGATTAAAAGAATTATCCAAAAGAAACCCTCAAATAGTACAGGTATTATATAAGCCTCAAAACGAGTCAATGAACATAACACCTAAGATACTATCGCTAATGCGCATGAAACCCGCTTATAGCTCAAAATAGATACTAATAAACCCTATTGTAGTCTAACATATTTAATTAAAATAACCACTTTCATTAGTTTTAAAAATCTTTTTAAATTTAAGCACTTATAAATTAAGGAGATTATTATGCCAGCTGGTAAAGGAACTTATGGTTCAAAACGTGGGAGACCATCAAAAAAATCTAAACCAATGAAGCCTAAAAAAGCTAAATTTGGCAAAAGGAAAAAATAACACAGCGTTAAATGTTGAGTTGGTGGGGATTAAAAACCTCAAGATGACTCACAACTGGCGAATTGAATTTGATGTCTTTGAAATAGATAATGACAAAGTAAAGGATTTAATGGATATGTTAAACAAACCCATCTCAATGGGATTAGTGCAATTAGATGAGTAAACAAGGCCAAAGCAGGGGTAAGCCTTTTAAAAAAGGTAATGAGATTGGTAAGGAAAGCCGATGGAAAAAAGGTAAGTCTGGTAATCCCAATGGTAGGCGCAATGCTTATAGTGATTTAATTAAAGAGTTTAGTTTTCAAGAAGTAAATGGAAAAGAGCGCAGAGAAATCATATTAGGTAAGTTATTTCAATTAGCGGAAAGAGGCGATTTAAGAGCAATACAATTTATAGTTGAACGGATGGAAGGTAAAGCGTTAGATAGGCAAGAAAGAGTAACTAAAAGCGAACCAATCCAAGTAATGGTAATAGGAGAGTAATATGGCAAAAAAAGTAAGTTGGTTATGGGGTGGTAAAAGATATTCAGGCACATTAATAAGAGAAACTAAAACTCATAAATTTGCTAGGACTGAAGGCGGAAATATTAAAAAAATTAAAAAATGATTAAATGGAACGTAAATCAAACAAGAAAAGATATATTAAACGACCCAAGCAGGTTCAAAGTTTTAGTATGTGGTCGCAGGTGGGGAAAGACAATCTTAAGTCTTATGTATTTATTGAAAGACCCATTCCAAGAAGGCGAAAGAAGGTGGTTCATTACGCCTACATACAGGCAAGGAAAGATGATAGTGTT
>Ga0209337_1002622_pt1 | contig 12908 bp, 24 predicted proteins | sample LinPmetageLP53_FD_184044 | JGI IMG/M metagenome (GOLD analysis project Ga0209337, IMG submission 184044) | Marine viral communities from the Pacific Ocean - LP-53 (SPAdes) (version 2) | ecosystem: Environmental > Aquatic > Marine > Oceanic | place: Pacific Ocean | collected 2010-02-08 | reverse complement strand
CGGCTGATGAAATTACAATGAGTCGGCCGATGAGAGATCTTGATGAAGAATCTCAAAACATTCTTAGTGAGTTACTAAAACTTAAAAAAATTAAATGAATCTTTACATCTATAAAGCAACCGTAACAAGTGTTTATGATGGAGATACCCTAACAGTAGACATCGATCTCGGTTTTTCTATTGTTCTCCGTAACATTAAACTTCGCCTTTTAGGAATAGACACTCCCGAATTACGGGGAGGAACGGAAAAAACTAAAAGTTACGCCAGGTTGGCTCGAGATTACGTTAGGGAAAAGTGCCTAGGAAAAGAGATTTATGTTGAGTCTCATAAGAAAGGAAAATACGGTAGATATCTTGCAACCATCTGGCACATCGAGGATGATGAAAAAAGCGAAAAAAGTATCAACGATTTACTGCTGGAAAACAATCTTGCAGTAGAATACATGAAATAATTTTTCTTAATCTCTCTACAAACCCCTAGTTACTTATAGACGGGGGACTTATGAATGTTTTTATTAGGAGTTTTATTAGGCTGTCAAGACATAACATTGACAAAAATGCAGGATCCACAGCCTGAAATTGTGGTTATGCCGATGTTGATCGACTTTGGCAACATAGAATCTGGACAAGAGACGGGAGTTGAACAACTCACGATAGTAAATGCGGGGGATGAAGTATTATTGCTTGATCCTCTTTCGCTTATTGCTGGTAATGATAGATTTTCTATCGACCATGATGAGCATACTGACTGGGAACTTCAGCCCGGAGAAGGTGTTCAGGTTGATGTTATTTATGAACCTCAAACTTATGAGGGGAACGGCGGTCTTATAAGTATCGTTTCTAACGACGATGAAGACCCTCAGATTGAAGTTCTAATTCTTGGCCGGGGTGATGCCCCTGTGATGACTGTCGAGCCTCTCACGTTCGATTATGGGACTATTTCAATGGGTTGTGATAATGAAGAGAGGGTCACAATCAGAAATGAAGGCAATCTGCCTCTTACAATAGAGAGCATCACACAGATGGTAACTCAACCTGTCGATATTCTTATGGAGTTTGGATCTCTTCCACCTCCGCCATGGGTTCTGCAACCAAATCAAGAGATAGATTTTCTTGTCTCCTATGTTCCCGATGACACGGGGCTTGACGAGAGTGCTATTATTGTGAGAGGAGACGATCCTTCAACACCCGAGATTGAAGTTATACAATTTGGTGAAGGCGTATTCGAACAGTTCATTACTCAAACACATGTTCAAGAAGAAATACCTATCTTAGATATTATTTTTGTTATTGATAACTCAGGCTCAATGGGTATGTTTCAAAGTGAACTTTCAAATCAAATGACTTCCTTCATGAATGTGTTTCTAGCCACTGGTGCTGATTTTCACATGGGATTTATCACAACGGACAGAGGTTACCTCCAATGTTCTGGTGTGGTTTGTTGGATTGATAATTCGTTTGCTACTCCGGTTGATTGGGCACAAGGAATTATTTCACAAATTAGTGTTGGAGGGTCTGCTTATGAAAAAGGTATCGAAATGGCACAGCGAGCCCTACAAAATACAGACTATGATACCGGAGCGGCCCCCGGAACTTCTTTTTGGAGAAATGATGCAACGTTAGTTGTTATCTATGTTTCGGATGAACCCGATTTCAGTCTTGGAACTTGGACTGCTTATACAAACTTCTTTGATACCTTAAAACCCAATGTTGATATGATGAGACATTTCGGCGTTATTGGAGACTTCCCAAGTGGATGTACTTGGACTAATGGGTTTTACCAAAGAAATGTGGGGTTCGGAGGTGGGTATTATGATATGACTCAGCGTTATAATGGCGAATGGTATTCTATCTGCGCGACCGATTGGGGCAGCCAGATGCAAGACTTGGCTGATACGGTGAGTACACGTAGAACATTTACTTTAGACGAGCCTGATCCCATCGAGGAATCCATCGCTGTTTTGGTAAATGGACAGATAGCAACTGGGTGGTCTTATGATCCTGCCGGCAATGCCGTAGTCTTTGCTGAGGATTCCGTCCCGGAACCAAGCCAAACTATTACCATTGAATATGGTATCTGGGGGTGTTAAGGAAATATTATTACTGGTGGATCATCTTGTCTGGTCTTATGGGTTTTGGATTAGGGATGTTCTTTAAAATTACTTGGGAAGAAAGCAAATTTATTATAGCTGAGTGGGATGATAACCCAATTGTTGTTGTCTGTCCTGACAGCCATATTACCAAGTATCGTGTTCACCAAGCCGTTGATTGGTGGGGGATAAGGGGATATAAAGTTGACTATGTCCATTGGGACAAGGATAATCAAATTTGTAATAAAGGAAGATGGACAAACGGGATAATCTTTATCAGAGCAGAGGGGGAACTGCTTCCTGATACATATGCAGTAACCTCTAGGCTTGCCATGGCAAACAAGATGGTATCCGCTGAGATCATTATTCCCAACGAGAATAAGTATAGACCTAGGCTGTTAGAGCATGAATTTGGTCATGCGTTTGGGATGAGACACGTTGAGAAAGTTGGCCACATCATGCACCCCATTCTTGAATATGGTGGAGAAAAATTTTGGATCCCAGATTAACATTCACTTTTGACTATTTAATACGAGGTGATGTTTTATGAAAATCCGGATTTTAAGAGAAAATAAAAAAGACTGCTTTCAAAAAAAAGACTTTGAGGCAAAATCAAATTGTATACAGAAACAAAAAGGAATCCCCAAGGATAACTCTAATGCTTATGTAGCCAGTGTTCTTAGAAATAAAGGCGAACTTAAGGAAGTGGAGGAATTGGAAGAGATGTCATCTGCCGGTGGTGTTGCTGGGTTTGCAGGGTCTATTGGTGACCCTGATGAAATTAAAAAAGAAAACGAAGAAGAAAAGAAAAGATCTCACTTAAATGAGCTATTTTCAACCTCCGGTACAATGGGCGGCATAAAGATTCGGTTTGGTGATGGTATAAAGCAACATGCGGGACATGTTGAGCGTTCTCAACACCAAGGATTGAAGAATGTTATGGAAGATGGGGATGATACTTTTAAGCTTGAACCTGACGATGAAGAACAGTTATTCTTTTCAGATAATGAGAAAGAAGATGATGTGACTGGAGTAATTGAGCCAAAGAGCAAAGATACAGGAAAGAATGTTGCCGATGATTTTAGATTATTTTTGGATTCCGATCGAGATGCTTTTGTAGTTGTTGATGAAACGGTTCCGGAAATTATAAATTCAAATGGTTTTGAAAAATTACTCCAAGCTGTCCTCTCAGATCCAACCGCTGCAGATAGAATAAAACAAATGACTCAATATTCAAATTTCACATCATTAAAAAGTCTACTTGATTCCATAGAATCACCACAAGGAAAAGAGACTCCCGAGATCGATAGAGAACTACAAATGGATTTAGAGGATTATTATAAATTTTTGGCTTTAGAATTTTGGTTTATAGGACATTTAAAGTCTGGGTGGCGGCAACAGGGGGTTGGTGAAGAAGATCCAGAACTAGGCGCCGCTGAGAAGAAAAAATTTATTTCTTGGAAAAAGACTAGTCAGCGAGAAGCCAAAATTCATATGCTAATGGGCTTTATGGAATCTTATTTACGCAACCCAAACAAATATAATCCTGCCGCAAAATCAAAAAGATTTAATAAAGAGGCTGATGAATACCAATTAGATAAAGACTTGCAAAACTCCTTGTATCATTTACCGCAAGAATAGCTTGACAAAACAACAAAAATGTGTTATAATATAGGAAGATAAGAAAATGAAAGAACTGTTGGATAAAATGAAAAAATTAAATGAAAACAAGAATGCCAAAGTTGTTACCTTTGACTTTGATAACACAATTGTCAAGTCTTTTGAGAATAGTAATGAAGAAGAAGAGATACAATATCAATTTGGTGGTTGGAATAAAAAAATTATAGCTAAATTATTGAAGTTCAAAGAGGCTGGTATCACTGTATTTATTGTCACATCCCGAGATGTTGACCTAGAGGTGCCTGAATCTTCTGTTCGTGCTGCTGCTGACCACTTAAATCTTAATGTTGATGGTATTTTTTATACAAACGGTGAACCAAAAGCAAAAAAATTGTACGAATTGGGTTCCTCTATGCACTGGGATGATGATCCGAAGGAACATGAAGCCATTAAGGCGTATGGAAACTTACATAAAGATTTCAATATTACCGTGAAGTATCCAGATGAGTTACTGTCTGACATAGATGTGATAGCAAAAGGGCTCATCATGACCAATGATGGCAAGTTTATTATCGCGCAGCGTTCTGATTCACTTGAGTGGGATGCTCCGGGTGGGCATCTTATGGAAGGGGAAGAGGCTCCTTATGCTTTCTGGAGAGAAGTTAAGGAAGAACTAGACTTGGACGTCCGAGGCGTTGAGCACTTAGGCTCTATGGACACCGTATGGCAAGGAAATAACAAGCTAGTGCATTATTTTTTATCGATGGTACCGTATTCATCCCAAGAAGTTGGCGCAGCCATCAAATTACAGTGGGAAGTCTCAAATTATTTCTGCGGTGATCTAGAAGAAGTAATAGAACAAATGGGATCTCGTGATGGTGCCACGCAAAATTTAAAAAATGCGGTCAATTATATCTCAGAAGACGAAAGTTTAATCTTAGAAATGGAAAAATATCAAAAACAAGTCAGAAAAGGCTATGGAGATGCAAAAAAAATACTAACGGATAAGGGCGATAACAAATTTAAGACATCTGGTTACACTTTTTTGAGTCTTCCAAGGTCTAAAAGTGCCCCTCCTGGTTTTGGTGGCGCATTGGAAGAAGAAAATTCTCCCAAAACAGAAAAAAAAATTAAAATCAGATTTGTTCAAGAGATAGATGAGAAGAAAAAAAGAAAAAAAAGAAGAAAAGGTAAAAAACCGGGTCCCAAAAAGGGATCAAAACGAAAAGCAAACAAATATCACTGGGGAGTTGGTTCCTGGTTCTATGGTGGCGGCTATGGAGATGGCAATAATGGAGGCGGCGATGGTGGCGGCGGAGAATAGCGGAATTAAAGACAAAGCAAAGCTTAGAAAGTACCTATACAAGAACCCAAACAAACTAGCTATTAAATTAGCCAGCCTATTACAAGATAAACAAGGAAATCTACTACAACCCGTTCGATTAAAGGGCTCTGGTATGACGTATTGTTACTCTTTTAATGATAAAAAGTTTATTTTATCTCCGAGGGAAGGAGAATATTATCTTTTACCGTGGGTTACTGATGAAAAAGAAAAATGTTACGTCTATTGTCACTCTCAATGGCAAATTGGAGTAATTTTTAAAGTCTTCAAAGAGGACATAGAGTTCTTGGGGTTTAATTAATGCACAATCAAGAAGAAAAAATTATTAAATGGACAAAAATAACGTTTTTATTTCTAATTACAATGTTAATATTACTATTGTTGGGTGAATATTTCACTTTAACTCTATTAGTATTTTATATGGCTTTTATAAAGGAATATTAAAAATGAAAATCAGCAAAAAAAGACTAGTAGAGATAATAAAACAAGAATGTGCTATGGCACAAGAGCCTGTTATGCCCGAAATGGACGAAGAAGGGGCTATGGCTAAGCGTCAATTGAGTGATATGGAGCAATATTCGCGAGAATTGAGCGAAATGCTCTCAGATACGACCCAATTAGAGTCTTGGGTCCAAGCAAAACTCACGAAAGCCGCTGATTATCTCAAAACAGTGAAACATTACGTTGAATATGGCATGGAAGAAGGTGCATATGATCAAGTAACACCGGATTTTGACCCAGTTGAGCCTATTGGAGCGCAAGACTTGGATAATACCATCATCAGAATGCTCGAAGAACTTGGTGAAGAGTGAAAATAGACCACATTGCAGTGCAAGTTGCCAACATTTCAGAAGGCGTAAAGTGGTATCACAACTATTTCGATACAAAATGCCTCTATCTTGATGCTACATGGGCTCTTTTACAGTTTGAAAACGTAAAATTGGCGTTAGTTTTACCAAATCAGCACCAAAACCACTTCGCAGTGCAGGTAAATCCCGATAATCACCCCAATTTGGTGTTTAAACAGCACCGAGATGGCTCAAATTACCATTATTTGACCGATCCATGGGGAAATTGCGTGGAATTAATCAATTATGGACCCAATTCAAGCGAGAATTCTTAAATTGAGCAAAGAAATGCTCGATAAACTCAAAAATAAGGTTCTTGGGGACTCCCAAACACTAAAATTCGAGGTTGGAGAGATAGTTAGGTGGCCCGGATGGGAACATACAGCCGAAAATGTCATCAGAAACTATAAATATGGGGTCCTAATGTCCGTTTATACAGGTAAATTAGATAAAAGAGAGATAAAAATAGCCGAAATATTGCCTTTTGGGGCCTCTAAACCCGTTAAAATAAGCCTTATTTTAGTTAAAAAATCGGATTTAGATGACTAATTATACCATGCAGTGTAAAATAAAAAACCCAGCGGACATTGATTTAACCGAATTAGGCGGCCTAGTGCAGGATCTATATACCCATATGCACAACAGAGTAGGTTTTAACAAGCCTCCGGCTATGGTCTTCGACTCAGATCCCCAAAATGAAAAGAAAATTCTTGGGAAAACCGCTTATTATGACCCAAATAGTATACAAATACACATTTACACAGATGGGAGGCACCCGAAGGATATGCTTAGATCTATTGCACATGAATTAATACATCATTGGCAAAATGAAGAAGGCAGATTAGACGTTGGGGGATACTCTGGGCCTGGGTACTATTTAAAGAACAAAGATCTCAAAAAATTAGAAGATGAAGCCATGTTATTAGGCAACGGATATTTTAGAGAGTTTGAAGACAGTCTTAAGCTTAAGGAGAAAAAAGAAATGTCACTAAAAGAATGGAAAAATAATGAATTAAATAAACTTCTTCTTAAGAAGTTTGGTATTCTCAAAGAATCTATTAATGAAGAAGAGGAAGAAGTTGTTGAAGAAGCAGATATTCCAATGTCGCCAACTGATCAGAGTAAACCACGCGGAGAGAACCCTAAAGGCTTCGAAGAGGAAGAAAACATTAATGAAGAAAAAGGTGCCCATGATGATGGGGATGGAAAAGATGAAAAATGTGATCATGTTCCTTGTAAAGACGAAGCCAATGAAGGTATGGACTATAAGCGAGATGACGAGGTAAAAGAAGATATTGATGAGAGTGAAGAAAATCTCCAAGAATCAGCACAAAAAATACTTAAAAAGAATAAAAGACTTCGATTAAGGTTTAAGTAATGGCGATAATCGAAGTTACAAGCTTCAAACAACTGTTTGAATTATTAGATGAGGAAAAACCTATGAGAGAAGAAATCATTGGAGAGGCTGTTGTACGTAAATATATACGAAAAAAAGTTAGAACAATGTTGAAAGAACATAAAAAGAAGCAAATTTCAGAAGAATTAAGGTTGAGAAAAATAATCCGACAACTCTTAACTGAAGGGGACATCTCTGATATGCACCCTCATCGGTCGACCGGTATTAATGTACTCGAAGATGTACTCAAAAAGATGATTACTACACTTCGAACAGATTATAAGCGTATGACAACATCGAAAACACAAAGAGATTCTTTTCGGGCTCATATGATTTCGGCAGTGAAGAAGTCTCTTGCTCCTTCTCTTGTTAATGATACTTACCTACAGGGCACTGATGCTTTAATGGCTGAACCTACACCAGATTTTGGTGGACCAAATTCCGATGAGGAAGTCTATGGTTCAGAAGAGCCAGCAGAAGAAAACCCTGTTGATTCAAATCAAGAAAGTGATGATGAGTTAGACGATGTCTTAGGTGCCTTAGAAGAGGCTGAAATCTCTATTGATGTTGATGATGAGGAAAAGAAAATTCCCGTTGAAGACGATGATGAGCCTGATGAAGTTGCAGAATTCTCAGCAGAGTTAACTGATTTAGACGAAACCGGTCGAAACATGGCTTTTACAACTTTTAAAAAGATTTCACAATACATCCTTGACGCTTATGACATGCTAGCCAATGTTGAAGATAAAAAAATCTTTGTAGACTATCTTGTAACTAACATGAAATTATATTTTGACAAATTTGAAGATGAAATTCAAAAAGATGTCAACGAACCAAGCACAGATCAATACGATTCTATGCAATCTTAAAACAACTATAAGTATAATATAGCATTTTTAGGTGACTGTGTCAAGTAAAAAAACAAATAAATTTAAAAATTATTCTTTTATTTCATTAATGAAAAAAGAACGTAAAGTAAATGATGAATTTTTAAGTGTCTTATCCGCCCTTAGTATCGAAGAGATAATTGCTTTGAAACTTGAGACTGCTGCCCAACTAACTAAGCATAAATTTTATAATTTTCCTCTTTGGAAAGCTATGCCTTCAATCTGCAAAGATGCTGTGTTAAGATTTGTATTATCAGCATGTCAATCTAAAAGAGATGGTGCAAGAATGTTAGGTATTGATATTAGAGAGTTTAATAGTTTATTGAAGAGATATAATACTGAAAAGTTATTTAATAATGATTAAGTAATAGTATTTACTATACATGTATATAAAAGAAAAAGATACAAAAAGAAAAAATTGACAATGACATCAGAATCTGCTATACTTGTAGTAGGGGATCTTGTTGTAATAAAACATTCAATTTATGCACCATTTTATGTGAAAGGTGAAGTGAAAGGTGTTGGAATAATCGTAGAAGTTGAACAATCTTCTTGGCTTGGTATTATTTATTATGTGCAAACAACCGATGGTATTTGGAAATTTTCAGATTATGAAGTGGAGTTATTAGATGGAAGTAGGTGATTTAGTGCAACAAAGGGGTGTCGGCGTGGCAATTGTAAGTAATTTTATTAGAAGTTCCCTTAATCTAGGGTGCATAGGAGTTATAACAGAAATTCACAATAAAGCTAATTTTTCATATGATGGAAGAAATCGTGGAGACATAACAGTACAATGGTCAAACGGTAAGATCGAAACATTACCGGAAATTTATTTGGAGAAAATAGTAGATGAAGAATGATTTAGACACACAGATCTGGTTATCCCTAGACAGTGCAGAACACAAACTGCGCCGTTCGGCGTATCTTGCTACCGCCGAACCTTATCAGAAAGAAATTTATAAAGTAATTGAAATTATAAAAGAAATTAAAGAAAACCTTGGAAAAAAACTTGACAAGAAGTAACCTATAGGTTATATTATAGTAACAAACAACTATACATTTAAATCAAATAGGAGAAAGTATGAGTGAAAACACGATGATTACTGAAAAAAAATTACCAAACCCGCAAAAAGTAAAATGGAAGAATGTAGCTTATTATAATACATACGACGAAGCACATACACATAAAAGCCGCTTAGACGGCTTGCTTAAAATCAGAAGATGTGGCCCCGATAAGACAAAATTTGTTGTAAAATCTGGAACATTGATTAAAGAGACACCAGATGAATAAAACTATTGTGATGTTTGACATGGATGGTACATTGACCGAGTCTCGATTAGCATTTGACGAAGTAATCTTATCAGACTCCATATATCAATTGACTAATCATGGGTTTCATTTTGGCATTATAACGGGATCCGATGAGGATTATTTAAGAGAACAGATGGGGAGTTTTTTATCTAAAACTTCTTCTCGCTTTAAAACCCATTTGATGCCATGCAATGGAACTAAATATTTTAAACCACCAGAATTTGCAAACGAAGATTTTGAATTAGAACATGAAGTATCAATGGAATCACACTTGGGGGTTAAAGAATACCGTACTCTTATACAAGAATTGATTTATTCACAAGTTGATATGGCAACCGAAGGTGTTCCTTTAACTGGACATTTTATAAATTGTAGAGGATCCTTGGTTAACTGGAGCCCCATCGGCCGTAATGCAAACGCTAACCAGCGACAAGAATTTATTGAAATAGATAATGAAAGAAAAATAAGGTCTCGAGTTATTACAGAATTAAAAGTAATGCTAAAACAGAAAGGGTTAAGTAATAAAGTAACCTTGAAGTTTGGTGGAGATACTTCTTTTGACATTTATCCCACTGGCTGGGACAAAACTTATGGTCTCCGGCACTTTGCAGGATGGGATGTTTGGTTTGTTGGAGACCGCTGCGAACCAGAGGGTAATGATTATGAAATTTTTCAAGCCTGTGGAGATCAGTCATACGTTTCAAATGGTCCGCCGCACACGAAAGAAATAATAAAGGACATTATCACAAGATTAAGGAGTAAATAATGAGTAATACTATTTCATCCGGAATCTCAAACATTTTTCTTAATGGCATCAATTTGAATTTGGAATCAATGGAAGAGGAGCAATACTATACTCTCAAAATGTTAGAGTTCTTCGAGGATAAAACAGATTTTCCGGCCTATTTAAGAGGAGACAGGGTTATTGAAGTTGAAAATAGAGATATGGATTTAGCCTTGGAATTAAGGATTTCCGAATCCACGTTATATTTGCTTCCGTATACGGAAGATGTGTTCGAGATTTTTACTGAAGTTTTAAAGTTTATTTCGTCAAGACATGTGCAAATTATGAAAGAATTTAGAGGAATTGAAGAAATAAGAATACAATCGCCAGACGAGGTTAATCAAAAAAACAATGAAAAAACAGACGAAAAATACATCGAAGAAGACTCCAGTAGCGATGATGATTTTGAATGGATCTAGGAGAACCAGCAGTATGAAAATATTTTATTTAAATAGAACAGAAGATGAAAGTGGAATTAGTGGTACCGGAAGGGTTGCCCAAGGTTTTGTCTTTGATAATGGAAAAGTGGCGGTAACTTGGTTATCAGAACACCCTAGTGTCACTGTTTATGATACGATTGGAGAAGTTCATGCGATTCATGGACACGGTGGAAAGACTGAAGTTATTATGGAGCCTGATTATAAAAAGGCATTTGGTGAACTTAAATCATTTGTAGAGAATTTTAATTTACAAGAAGTTACCGTTTCTAAACTAACTCCCGATGGTCCGGCGTCAAAACTAATGACAAAGGCCTAATTACTATGTGGGTAACTTAATGACGCTAAAATTGGATGCTTCATGGCGACCAATAGAAATCATACCAGCAGAGAAGGGATTCTCGATGGTTTATACTGGACGGGCACAACCTGTTGAGAATTACACTCACGGGCCATGTGCCCGTTTTTTATTTCCAGCAGTAATTGTTCTAAAGAAATATGTTCAGAAAAGAAGAATGACAATGAGTCCTACTAGAAAAAACATTTATTGGAGAGATGACTACACATGTCAATATTGCGATAGACAATATAAATATAAAAACCTCTCCTTGGACCACGTCATTCCAAAGTCAAGAGGGGGTGGTAGAGGCTGGCTAAACCTTGTGACCTGTTGTCACACCTGCAATCAAAAGAAAGGCAACAAAACACCCTCTGAGGCCTCTATGAAACTAATTAGTATACCATACACACCAAATGCGAGCATTATAGATTTTTATCATCACATTAGTGTTCCTGACATTTGGCATAATTTTATTGCGAGGTGAAGATGAAAAGAATTGTGGTTAGCGGAGGGTTTGATCCCGTCCACGTAGGCCATGTTAGGATGATAGAAGATGCATCCCGATGGGGAACGGTTATAGTGGTAATTAATTCTGACGAATGGCTTATGAGAAAAAAAGGATATGTATTTATGCCATGGAAAGAACGTGCTCACATAATGGGTAACATCAAGGGTGTGAGTCTAGTAACAGCAGTTGATGATACAGACGGAACTGTGTGTCGCGCATTGGAATATCATAAACCAGATGCGTTTGCAAATGGTGGAGACAGAAAGAAAGAGAACACCCCCGAGATGGATGTTTGTGATGAACTTGGTATTCAAATGCTATGGGGCATCGGCGGTACTGATAAACCTCAATCATCATCTTGGTTGGTAAACAAAGCAATGGAGCAATTAAATGAAGTTAAGTGATAAAAATTTAGAATCATTCCTCTCAAAAGCGGAAGGAGACCCGGAAATAATGCAAATTATGAAAGGTATTATGTATTGGTGCCAAGAAGCAGCCTCCAAAGGAATTTCCCTGCAAGAGATAGCAGCAGTGGGGACCGTGGGGTATCAATTGGAGAATGACGAAACAATGAAGGCATTTTTTGAATATTTGGTCAAAATGAATGAGATGGGTATTAAACCAGTAGAACATTAATCTTTTGCAATCTATTTATTGGGAGGTGAGTTATTATGTTTTTATTATTTATGGTTTCTCTTGCTTATGGGCAAGATAATGAAAGAGATGTTAAGTACAAGAGCCGAACAGAAATAGACTTCGAAGGGGTTGATGTAACTGGGCAACTGGTCAAACCCCAAGGGGCGCTATTACTTGATCGCAAAAGAGCGTCTTTTAATCCTCTTATAAAATTGAGAACTGACTTTAATCCCGAAATATCTAATTCTGTGACGGAGATCAAATAATGAAAATTTCAAAACAAAGACTTAAGCAGATTATAAAAGAAGAAATCGAAGATGCAAAGCAAGAAACTACCCCTGAAGAGGATGTTCAGGCGCTCGGTGATTTTAGTGAAAAGTTATTGCAAATTTCTAAAGACATCAGGAACACAAAGGGCCTTGATGTTAAGGAGATGACACAAATTGTAAACATTTTTTCCACTTTAATCAAACTATCATCTCAAAAAACAGCGGGATCTTTATTGACCCAAGTTACTGATTTAATCAATAAGAAAATAGGAATCGAACAATGAACAATAAAGAATTAGCCATTGATGTTTTCAAGCATCCTTTAATACAAGAAATCCTCAAACAAAAACTCGCCGAGTCATCCGTTGTCAATCGATTGATTGTCGAAGAGATAATGATGGAAGATGAATTGGAGGAGGCCAAGTCGAGTGCATATACTA
>Ga0209337_1002620_pt1 | contig 12916 bp, 15 predicted proteins | sample LinPmetageLP53_FD_184044 | JGI IMG/M metagenome (GOLD analysis project Ga0209337, IMG submission 184044) | Marine viral communities from the Pacific Ocean - LP-53 (SPAdes) (version 2) | ecosystem: Environmental > Aquatic > Marine > Oceanic | place: Pacific Ocean | collected 2010-02-08 | reverse complement strand
CAAGTAATGAGTTAAGATCATATACAGCAAATTGATTTGGTATTTCTTCTTGTATTTTTGCCCTAGCGAATATATTTTTAGCACTCGAAATAGTTGATATAATATTACCAGGTTTAAATACAATATTAGTGTTAATAGACGAGAAGTTCTTTAACACCTGTAATGTATCACTGCTCACTTTCATATACTACTCCATAATAAAATTTAATTATATACTAATTTAAGTTTTTTTCCAAGGTAACTTGTTGTTGTACTTATCAATCATCCATTTATTACCATTTAAAAAGAAATCTGCTTTGACTGAGTCATCTCTATTGCCAACCCTATAATTTAAAGTGTATTCATAAGTAGAATCATATGTGTAATTATTATTTTTTAACAATTGCATTATTAATCTATCTACTTCGGGTTGTTCTTGTGGATGCCTAGCTCTTCTATACCATGCTGGTGATATTTGCACAGCTAATGCTTTTGGTAAAAAATAACAGCCAGTGTCTAAAAAGAATTCATTCTCACTTAAACAAGTATGCCACTTACCAAGACTTTCACAATCATCATTACATATAGATTCATTATTTTGTCCTACTATTTTTCTAAATGAAAAAGCCCAGTCTTTATGTTCAGCTACTTTAACAAGTGATTCTATATGACCTGAATCAATCCAATTATCTTCATCAAGATACATTATATAATCAGCCTCAACTAGATATGGCGCTGCACCATATATTCTATGACCATTATATTGACTATGTCCAGTATTTTGTGGTAAGAAAAGAACTTGTCTTTTTTCATTATTTACCTTATTAAATATACTATGAGATTGCTCCATAAATTTTGGACCATCAACAACAACATAATGTATTAACTCTCCATAAGTTTGTTCTTTAACTGATTCTAAACATAACTTTAAATGTTCGGTGCCAATTGTTGGAGTTACAATAGCAACTTTTGGTTTAAACTGTGCCATAATTATATAATTTTTGTCCGTCAAATTCAATTATTTCTGATTTACCATCAGGAATAAGATTAAAATATTTACCTTCTTTTTCAGAAAGATAACCGTTTAAAGCTCTTCCATTTTCAACTGTGCATTTATGTGATCCATGTTCATAAATACAATCTTCAATAAAATTTGTTTTTGCTCCAAATGCTTTCAAAGTAATTCCATGCACCGGTGCATCACCCCATCTGTTCATTAAAAAATTAGGATCCATTGTTAAACTTTTCAAAAATGATTGCACTTTTTCTTGCATAAAAAATGATACTTTTACTGTATATAAATTAGTATAAGGTATCCAAAATTTTTCATTTTGATTATAATCTTTAACTGTCCAATTATCTAATAACTTTTCACACGCTTGTGGTAAAGTGTCATTTGTTAAAGAGTGGTATTCTTCCATAAATCTACAAGTCATATAATCAAGATTTTTTTCAATCATGTGTTCAAAGATATTGTAATCTAATTTTTTAATAAAACCATCTTCGTCTACTCTTAAAACATAGTCATATTCTTTTAAATGTTCCCATATAAAATAACTATGAAAACGACACATCATTCTATACCCTAAATTAAATCTATTGTCTCTTATTTGCTTAATTTCTTCTGGCCAAGTGAATTCATCTTGTATATCAACAAATATTAATTTTTGATCACAACTATTTTTTTCAATATAATTTTGATGTATTGGAGAAATGTTACCTTCATGAAAAATTATTAACGGATAATCATATCTTTTATTAAAATTATTAAAAAGTTTATGGTTTCTTTTTATTAATGTTTCATATTGTAAAACATTACCATATCCTCTTGTAAGACAAACTATTGCTGCTTTCATTATAATCCTTTACCAAATAAAATTCTTTTTATAATAATCTACTATAATTTTTAATTCTTTATCAAAATCTGCTTCAGGTTCCCAACCAAGTTCTTTCAGTTTAGAATCATCTATTGAATATCTAACATCTTGACCTATTCTTCTTTCATTACCATTAATATGTTCATCTTCATTATTATATATACCATAATTATACAGTATCTTTCGAGCAACATCAATGTTTTGTGTTTCAAAGTTTCCAGATATGTTATATATTTCATTAACTTTATTAGAATCAATAATTTTCATTATAGCTGATACAGTATCACTAACATGTAACCATGTTCTTCTTGGTAAGCCTTGATCATGTAATATAATTTTTTTATCTAATGTTAAATACTTAATTGCTTTTGGTATAAGTTTCTCAACATACTGACCTGTACCATAATTGTTAGTTGGTCTTACAATAACATATGGAAGTTTAAATGTTCTTGCCCAAGCAAGTATCAACATATCTGCAGCAGCCTTAGTTGCTGAATAAGGATTGCTTGGTTTTAGAAGTTGTGTTTCTTTAAATGATCCTATATCTATATCACCATACACTTCATCAGTACTAAAATGTAAAAAGATAGGTTTTTGTTTTTTAACTTGTAGTAATTTTAGTATATTATGCACACCATCTATATTACTTTGTACAAATTCATTGCTACATTTAATACTATTATCAACATGAGTCTCAGCTGCAGTATTAATAACATAATCACAATCACATAAACGCTCTAAATTATTAATATCTATTTTTAGATACTTAAAGTTTGGATATGATTGTAGTTCAGGAAGTAGTTGTTTATTACTTGCATATGTTTCTTTATCTATACCATATACATGCCAACCATTATCTAAACATTTTTTAGTAATATGATATCCAATAAACCCAAGACATCCAGTCACATATACAGCTTTAGACATAATTCTTTAATCCTTCTTCAAGACCTTCAAGTTCTATAGGTAACTCTGATAGTTTAGATCCATCACCAATATAATCTGGATGACAAGTTGTATCTGCACAATCCTTAAATTGGTATTTTTTTATATTATTCAGCTTGAAAAATTTATCAACTATATCACTTAAAAAATATTTTTTAGTATAAACACAATTTATATCTTTATAATATAAAGGCTTTCTAACAACTGAATCACTCAATACAATTCCATTTTCGACATAGTATTTTACTATAGAAGTAAAATCTTTAGCACTAATATAATCAAATAATATATTATATAATACGTACACTTCTTTATTAATTAATTTTTTAAACAATCTATGATCTGGTTCAGAACGATCAAAACAACCAAATAGTCTTAATGTGGAAAAGTTTTCTTTTTCTAAACACATTCTGCTGATTACATTTTTTGTAAATGCATAATCATCATTATATAAATCAGAAAAATTAAGTATATCTTTTTCTTCAGGTTCAGTCCCTCTTGGACCATGTTGATGCATTTCTGCTCCAGATCCTATGTTTATATAATGATCAAAATGATCACTGTTATTATAAAAGTTAAGAAACAATTCTAAATTATAAATCATGTTTGCATTTTCTCTATTTCCATGAAATGCACAATTAATAACAGTATGAATATTATTATCTTTTAAAAATTCTTTTACTTTTTTGTGAGAAGTTATATTATGTGAATACCTATCAACAGGAATAATATTTTTTAATTTTAAATTGTTAACAAGGTATGAACCAAGAAAACCATTAGAACCTAATATAGCTACATTTTTCATATAATTTCCTTATCGTAGTCTGGAAACTCAACAACTATAGTACTTTTACCATCTTCTCTAAAATATGCTTTCTCATATGCAGGTTGTATACTTTCTATAGTTTTACACTCAATAATATCAACTGTTTTACACATTAATCTAAAAGCATCAGAATAGTTTCCTTTGTGTTGCTCTTGTGGATCTATAGGTGTTTCTGATCCAACTGCGACTCTTATAATTACTTTTGGCTTACATCTACCTTCACTTAATAATATCATTTTATCTAAATGATTGACAATTTGATCTGTAGCACATAATAAGAAATTCCAACGCGGAACCACAGCAACTGGAACTATACCATTTATAGCCATTCCTGTTGCTACACCTATCTGTAAATTTTCTGCTACAGGAAACTCAAATTTTTTTTGTGTGTTAACTTCTGTTAAACTCTCATAACAACCCGTGCCAGCATAACACACAGCTTGTCCAAAAATATAAACATCTGACCAGAGTGATAACCAATTCATAGTTTTTTTTAATTGTTGATTATATAATTGATTACTCATTAAAATTGAACTCTTATACCAGCTCCTGCATGAGGATAAACAGAATTGTTATACTTGTAATATATCAAATGTTTATGTTCATACCATTCACAATCACTTGGAAGATACCATTTACTATCACCCCACATTTCATGTGTTGGTGTCAAAACACTTTGTTTATTATCTTCTATTATGAAGGTTATAGGCAAGTCTTGTGCCACAGAATATTTGTATGCTTCAGCCCATGCTCCTGTTTCTGCACTCATGTCACCTACCCAACACCACACACGTTCTTTTGTATTACGTAACTTTGCTGCAACAGCTATTCCTGTAGCTATACTGGGAATACCACCAACAATGCTTGAACATATAAACTTATATTGTGGCAAATTCATAACCATACTTTTACCATTCATAATTTGTTGTTTGATTATTTCTACAGGAATATCTTTGAGTAATGCTTGATAATGATTTCTCCACGTACAACATACCCAATCATTTTTATTATTAATTTTACGAAAGACTTTTATTACTTGTTCTTCATTTCCTGAATATAAATGTATAGGTGCTCTAATTTCTCCTCGATTAAATATATCACCTACTTCTTTTTCAAAATGTATTAAATTTTTTTTGTTCACACAAATAAACTCATAAAACCATCAACTTGATTACCAATATATTTCATTTGTTCCTCTGTTATAACTGGACTTGTTCCATGGAAGTAAGTATTCAACATAACATGGGTTGCAACTGGATAGTCATTCTTAGCCATATCTGGTGGCATTATATGATCATAACCAGGCTGTAACATAATGTTACCACCAAAGTATGTTCTTGTCTGTATCTTAGATTCTTCTAAATAATCAACTATATCATCTCTCTTGAATGGAGCATCTTTCTTTATTGTTAATGGAAAGGCAAACCAACTTGGATTAGACTTTTCTGTAGCTTTTGGTAGATGGAAGAATTCCTCATACTTTTCATATATGTCATAAAGTAATGTAAAGTTTTTTCTTCTTAGTTCGTGTATCTTATCTAATTTCTTTAACTGTTCAAGGCCCATTGCACCCTGTAACTCAATTGGCTTTAAATTATATCCAATCTCTTCATATACATATTTGTGATCAAATATTTCACCAGGCAAAGCAGGTATCCATTCAGAGAATCTTTTGTTACAAGTTCCACATTTTAGAGCATTGGCTTTTGGACCAACACAATAACAACCACGACCCCATTCTCTAAAAGATCTTACAACAGTTTCCAATGTCTCGTCTTTACAAGCCACAAAGCCACCTTCACCCATTGTCATATGATGAGCTGGATAAAAAGAACATGAAGCCATATCACCATATGAACCAAGAGGTCTACCATCATAAGTTGAACCTAAGGCATCACAACAATCTTCTAATAAGATAAGATTATATTTGTCTATTATGTCCATTAGACGATTCATGTTAGGTGGATTACCTAAGACATGGGCAAATGTTATTATTCTTATATCTGGATGTTGAATTAATTTTGCTTCAACTTGATCTAGATTAAGATTTAAAGATTCTTGTTCTATATCAACAAAGACAGGTTCCATTCTATGTTGAAGTATAGGATTGAGAGTTGTTGGAAAGCCAGCTATAGGAGTTAGTACTTTAGTACCATCTGGAAAATTATATGTTCTTTTAGACTTTAATGCAGCCATCATAAGAAGATTAGAACTTGATCCAGAGTTAGTTAATACTCCATATTTTTTATCAAACTGTTTTGGGAATAACTTCTCAAACTTCATACACTTCTTGCCCATCACTAACCAACCATCAAGTAATGATTCTATAGCAGAAGTTATTTCACTGGAATCAAAATAAGGACCAGCATAGTTAACCATGTCCTTACCTGCTTCCCATTTTTTTTCTTTACTATCTAATAATTTTTTTACCGACTCAAGTATTTGTTCTTTCATGTTTACCAATATGCAAAGTTAGATTCTAGTTGCAAAAGTTTTTTTCTCTTTTGAGCTTCATCAATTTCTAATGGGAATATCCAATGTTCGTTATACATATTTTTCCACGGTGAATATTCACCTTGATTCCATCTGTATCCTGTAATACCAAAAAATAATTGATGTACACCACCTAATTGAATTCCAATCTTACCATTCATTTTAGCATGATGTACATAGAATGGCGAAGATGATGAACTACCTGATAACAACACATCATATTCATAAGTGTCAATTAAATCTTTTATATAATCAACAGATTGTAACCAATGTTCACAATTTGGTGGTTGACGATCATCCATTAAAGGGTGATACGGTGAACGAATGACGTCAATTAAATCAAATGGAGCTATAAGGTCTCTATTGCTTCCCCAAATTTTATCTATGTTTTCCCACTGTCTAAGAATACTTTCTCTATGTGTTGATATAACAAGAACTTTTTTATTTTTTAAATTAGCAGTCCAAGGGCAATCTAATTTATCAAGATGAGAATGACCTAATAGTGCACCTGGATCCAAAATATAATGACCATATTTTCCAGCATATTTAAATGGAACAGAAGGAAAATTTTCAAAAAAGTTTCCACTCTCTATTTCACCAGCAACATCTACTACACTTAGTATATCTGCTGCATACATAGTTTCGAGTAATCTAGGTGTAACATGTTCTAAATAATATTCACAACTGTTTGGATATATTCCACCTTGTAATAAAGTTACATCACTAAAAAATTCAGATGATGGATTTATTTTTTTAAACAAACAATTCATTATATAACCAGCTGTATTGTCTAAACGAATTAAATTAAATGGTGTATTTGATTGTAATTTTTTTGTTATTACATTATTAGTTTCATTAAAATTCATCATCTATAATACTCCGCTAATTCATTTATATCACCTTTAATCATACCAAACGCTTCTTGTATATCTTCTGGTAATGCTTCATATAGTTTATGCATTTCAAATTCTGCTTGACCTTTATCGTAATTTGTACCTTGTGGATGTTTAACAGTAAAATTATAATCTCTCAACACAGGTCTTTTCATCATATGAGATAATGCCGAATAAACTACATCAAAACTCCATCCCATTTTATATGGTGAAAAATCAATATTACGTTTTTTAGCTTCATTAATAATATCTTTATGGATCATCCAACATAAACAATCTGTATCAGCAACAACTTTTATTTTTTTACTTGATGTGCTAAATGGATCCAAGTCAACTCTATCAGATGTATACCATGTATAATCAACATTGGGTGCATAAATTCCTAATTTATATTTTTTAAAATATTTTTCTGCAGATTCATATATTGGCAACCAATTATCATAAGATACATCAGCTAATATAATAAACATTACATCACTATCAAACAATTCAATAGCTTTAAGTGTTTGAGCAGTTAAATAACTTTCTTCACCTATATTATGCCAGTCAGCTTTTTTATATTCATCATCACTATTAATTACAATAGGAGTTTTACCAATTATTTTTAGTTGTTCTATTTTTTTTACTGTGTGTTCATATTGATTACGCCAGTTAAATATAAATGTTTGTATTTTCATTTTCTTTTTTTGACCTTTTTATAAACTATAGCCTCAAACCAATTTAAAAAATTATTATAAAGAAGATAATCTGGAAGTACACCACCTGTAAATTTTGGTTGATTGACTGTCCATTCATAATAATCATCATTTTCATCCATTGTTTTAATATACTTTACTACATCATCAAAGTCTTTAAAATTATGAACATTTACAAATGATCTTGGATTAAAGTCTGCTTCGACTGTTTCACTGCCCCAGTATATTGGAACTGTACCAGCCAAAAAAGCGTGAAGTATTTTTTCTGTAACATATCCTGGATAAGAATAACTTTCAAAACACAAGTTAAATTTTCTACTTGATAAGAAATCTATCTTAGCAACTTCACCATCTAATTCACCTTCAATATTTTTAAATAAAGGACCACCACTATCTATTTTTTTATACTCAGATAGCTTGTGATAAAAATTCTTCCTTTCTTGAGGATTAGCGTTCTTAACAACAAAGGAACAAAAATCTGTCTTAGGTTTTACATGATTTTTAAGTATTGAATTTTTATCATATTCGGATTTATGAACGTGTTTAAGTGCCCATAAGTATATTACCCATAATGGTAATCTATAATGCCAAGGACTGTAGTTGTGATCAAACGATATAGCATAGTCACAATCATACTGATCAGGTCTTTGATTTTCTCCGGTATAAAATATTTTAGTAACTTTTTTTCTATCAAAGTTCATATTATCATTGCCAAAATTTCTATCACCAAATATTAAAAAGTCTGGATCTTCATTATCTAATACAACATTAAATCTCATACCTAACACATGATTAAAAAAAGCAGCTAAGTGATCGTGTGTATCAGTAAATCCTAGTTTAATTTTTTTCATTTTTTAATTCTCTCAATATTAACATTAGTTTACTAAATTCTTTAGAACCTATTAAATGATTGTTTCCTATATACAACCCATTCTTATGTAATATATCAACATTATTTTTAATTGATCCATTAATTTTATATCCCTCTAAAAAAGGTTGTCTTAATAAGTTTCCACTAACTATGGGTCTATATTCAATGTGATTTTCTATAAAAAGTTTTTTTAATTTATTAAAGATCTTTGTATTTTTACAAATAAACGGTAAACAAAAACTACTATTGCCTGGATTGTTTATTACTGGATAAAATAAATCTTGATGATTATTAATAATATTACAAAAAGTAGTATGATTCTTTCTTCTTTTTGATATCATATTATCTAATCTTTTAAGTTGTCTTATTCCAAGCACAGCAGGTAATTCATGATTTCTAAAATTATAACCATCAGTCATAAACAAGAACTGTTTATCTATACCTTTATACTGTAAAGCAAGTTTTTCAAAATGCAATGATTCTCTTGCCATACCATGACTTCTTTTCATTCTCATTAAGTCATAGAGTCTTTCATTATTAGTTGATACCATTCCACCTTCTACAGTCGACATATGATGACCAAAATAAAAACTGTGAGTAGCTCCTAGACTATTAGAACCAACTTTCTTCCCATTTATTATGCAACCATGTGATTCACAAACATCATCTATGTACAATGCTTTTGGAAAAATATTTCTTAGTTTGTTAACATCAAAAGGAAAGCCTAATAAATGTGTTGTAAAGACCATTTTAATATTGTAATTTTTAGCAATACGTTTTACTTTATCAACATCAAAACTAAAATCTTTTAAATTAATATCTACAAAGACAGGTTTTAATCCCAACTGTATAATTGGTGCAACATTAGTAACCCACGTGCAAGCTGGAAGTAAAACTTCATCCCCATTCTTTAGTTTGTATAATTCTTTCACTGCAGCAACTAATAAAAAGTTTGCTGTACTTCCACTCGACACAAACAAAGAGTATTTGGAACCAAGCCATTTATTCCAATTATCTTCAAATTGTTTTACTTTTTTACCGTTAGTAAACTTATTAGCAGTCATTGCAAAATAAGCCATACTTAACCTATCACCCATAGTGATAGTTTCACCCATCAAAGGCCAACTCATAGTTTATTATCCACATACCATTCTATTGTTTGTCTTAATCCTTGCTCAAATCTTATTTTTGGAGACCAACCCATATTAAATAGTTTTGAATTATCCATAACTCTTTTAGGTGTACCATTGGGCATAGATTTATCCCAAATAAGATTGCCCTTATAATTTGTAAGCTCTTTTATGAGTTCAGCAAGTTCTTTCATTGATATATCATAACCACTACCAATATTTAAAAATTCTGAGTCTTCGTAATTATTCATGAGATATACAACTGCATCAGCTAAATCATCTACATGTAAAAATTCACGTGTAGGTGAACCATCACCCCAACATTTAACTTCTTGATGATTTGATATTTTACATTGGATCATTTTTGATATTAAACCAGGAATAACATGACAATGTTCTATATTAAAATTATCATTTGGTCCATATAAATTAGCAGGCATAACAGCAAACGCTTTAAAACCATATTGTCTTCTATAATATTCACACATTTTTAAACCAGCTATTTTAGCTAAAGCATATCCTTCATTTGAAGGTTCTAATGGCGCTGTTAAAAGATATTCTTCTTTTATAGGCATTTGAGTTACTTTAGGATATATACATGCTGATCCTAAAAAACATACTTTTTCAACATTGTGTTTATATGCTTCGTGTATTACGTTTGTTTGGATAGCTAAATTGTTGTAGATAAATTCTCCTGGATTTTCAGAATTGTATTTTATTCCTCCAACTTTAGCTGCAGCAAGAAATATATATTTTGGTTGTGTGTCTTTAAGAAATTTTCTAACTTCATTTTGTTCAGTAAGATCAAGATTTTGGTGACTTTCAAATATAATATTGTTATAACCTTGGCCTTTGAGATTTCTCATAATAGCAGACCCAACCATACCATTATGACCAGCTACAAATATTTTATCATCTTTTAACATAGTAATCATCCCACGCACTTTGTTCTACAAAAACTCTTTGATACCCATTTACTACAAGCAAATCAAAAATTTTAATTCTACATGGTGTCCAATTGTGTTCGACACATATAGTTTTAATATTATATTCGTCAAAATTAAAATTATTTAATATATCAAATTCCGAACCTTCTGTATCAATACTTAAAAAATCAATCTCTTTAGGTGAATTATGTTGGTCTAATAAATCATTTAATGAAACTGTTTTTATTTCATAGGAAGTATGATTTTGTCTTTTATTATAATGTTCATCTTTTACTGAAGCATATTCTTCCATTACAGATAATTCTGGATTATCACTAACTTCAAAAAAATTAATTTTCTTGCCTGTTTCAGAATACACACATCTAAAATCAATAACTGAATTTGGTCTATTTAAAACTAAATCTTTATGATAAACCTTATTAGGTTCACAACATATTCCTTTCCATCCAAATTCTTTTTCGAGTCTATAAGTATTACTAAATATTTTTCCATCACATGCACCAAAGTCAACAAAATATCCATTACGTTTATTGTTAGTTTCTATTAGAACCCATTCATCTTGTTTGTTCTGAGCATACTGCTTCATATCTTCTTTCATATATAATTTACCTTACACATCTCATCTACTAATTGTTGAAAAGTATATTTTGGTTTCCAACCAAGCTCATTACGAGCAAGTGTAGAATCACCAAGAAGAGACTCTACTTCTGCTGGTCTAAAATACTTAGGATTAATCTTAATAATTATTTTGTTTGATATTACATCTCTACCAATTTCATTTAGACCTTCACCTTCCCATTGTATATTGAAACCAAACTTAGGAGCACATCTTTCAACAAACTCTTTCACAGAATATTGTTCACCTGTAGCTATTACATAATCTTTTGGTTTGTCTTGTTGTAACATTAACCACATTGCATATACATAATCTTTTGCATGACCCCAATCTCGTTTCGCATTTAAATTGCCAAGATATAAACAATCATGAAGACCAGTCTTTATTTCATGCATGCCATTCACAATTTTTTTAGTCACAAATGTAGCCCCTCTTTTTGGAGATTCGTGATTAAACAATATACCACTGCACGCAAACATATTATATGATTCTCTATAATTTTTTATAATCCAATATGCGTATAGTTTAGCTACCCCATAAGGACTTCTTGGATAGAAAGGAGTGGTTTCCTTTTGTGGCACTTCTTGTACTTTTCCAAACATTTCTGATGTAGACGCTTGATAAACTTTTACTTTGTTTGTCATATTTAAAAGTCTTACTGCTTCCAAGACTTTCAATGTACCAAGTGCATCAGTCATTGCTGTGTACTCAGGTGTCTCAAATGAAACCTTAACATGGCTTTGTGCAGCTAAGTTATATATTTCATCTGGTTGTGTTCTTTTAATTATATCCGTTAGTGATAATGAATCAGTTATGTCACCATAATGCAATTCAATATTTTTGTTATAAAAAATATGATCTATTCTTCTTGTATTGACTGATGAACTTCTTCGTATAATGCCATGCACCATATATCCTTTTGATAAAAGGAGTTCGGCCAAGTACGATCCGTCTTGGCCGGTTATTCCTGTTATAAGAGCTGTCTTCATATAGGTTGAACTTGTACAGTAGGTTGATTGAGGTTATTAAATTTCTCTTCACGAGAACTATTATCTCTTTTATCTTCCGTCAATCTACGCGCTTCGTCAACCTTTATTTTCAACATCACATAAGCTCTATATCCACCCCGCTCTTTAAAAACTTGCAAATGCTCTCTTTTAAAGAAACCTATAGCTTGTCTTACACGAGTCTGTTGTATTCTATCAGTTTCTTCTTCAACATTCTTTACACCTACTCCAGATTCAATAGAAGAAGATCTAGTTAAAGAATCAACATCAGTCCTAAGTTTTGAAGCCAAATGTACTTTTGCTACCATCATTGCTTTGTCAATAGCAAACTGCATATCTTTAGAAGTCTCAGTAGCCACAGCAGTAATAAACTTTTGATCACTATTTTCAGGTTCTAAAAACCATTCAGGTATCTCACCCTTACTCTTATCAATCTTTGCCATACCATTATCAAAGGGATTAACTTTACTAATAGTACCACAACCTGTTAGACTCATTAACACACACAACACAAAAGCAATTGTCCAAATTTTCATAATATAACCTTTCTCAAAAGGAAGCTGCTTACGCAGCCTCCGCATATTCAATAGCATCCTGTAAAGCCTTATCTTTACGTTTACTATTAGTTCCATACCAA